>OHTZ01000005.1_pt1 | contig 167391 bp, 143 predicted proteins | sample 1579011 | NCBI WGS metagenome assembly OHTZ01 (sample SAMEA3879603, study PRJEB24766) | human gut metagenome | biome: human-associated habitat; feature: feces | place: USA | collected 1985/1987
ATGTGTATCGCATGCTCCGGGAGTTCGTGGATTTTGCCAATGTATTTAACTAACTTTCCAGTTACAGCAGTTCCTTCAGCATCTGGTTGACGCTGGCGGGATCTGCCTTGCCTTTCATGGCCTTCATGGTCTGGCCTACCAGGAAGCCGATGGCTTTCTCTTTGCCGTTGTGGTAATCCTCTACGGACTGGGGATTAGCGGCAATGACTTCCTCCACGACTTTACGCAATGCGCCTTCGTCATTGACGGTCTTTAGTCCCTTCTCTTCCACATACTGTTCGGGATCTACATCTTCCTCAAACATCACCTGGAATACTTCTTTTGCTACAGAAGAGTTGATGACTTTGCCGTCTACCAGCGTGATCAGCCTGCTCAGATGCTCCGGTGAGAAACGGATATCCTCTGGCTCCATCTCTTTTTCTTTTAACAGGCGCATAGTCTCCACCATCAGCCAGTTGGACACCTTCTTGGGCTGGCTTCCCAGTGCCACGGAAGCTTCAAAGATATCTGCCAGATGCTTGGAGCCGGTGATGATATCGATATCATATTCCGGAATATCGTATTCTTCCTTGTAACGCTTCATCTTCTCGGTGCGGAATTCCGGCTGTCTGCTACGGATGCTATCCAGCCACTCATCGCTGATATAGACCGGTACCAGGTCGGGATCCGGAAAATAACGATAATCCTGCGCATCCTCCTTGGAACGCATCGCATAGGAATATTCCTTATTATCATCCCAGCGTCTGGTCTCCTGAATGACCTCTTTGCCGGCCTCCAGCAGATCGATCTGTCGCTCCCGCTCCCCCTGAATGGCTCTGGCGATGGCCTTGAAGGAATTCAGGTTCTTCATCTCGGTACGGGTTCCGAACTTTTCCGCTCCCACTTCTCTCACGGACAGATTGACATCGGCACGCATGGAGCCTTCCTGAAGCTTACAGTCGGACGCTCCCAGATACTGGATCAGCAGACGTAATTTTTCCAAATAGGCAATGACCTCCTCCGCGCTGCGCATATCCGGCTCGGATACGATCTCGATCAGAGGCACACCGGAGCGGTTGTAGTCCACCAGTGTGCAATCTTCCCAGTCGTCATGCACCAGTTTACCGGCATCCTCCTCCATGTGGATCTCGTGGATACGCACCGGCTTCGTGTAAGTGTTGCCGTCCTCTCCCGCTACCTCGATTTCAACCGAGCCATTCCTGCAGATGGGCAGATACAACTGAGAGATCTGATAGTTTTGAGGGTTATCGGGATAGAAATAATTTTTTCTGTCAAATTTGCAATACTGTGTAATGGTACAATTCGTCGCAAGGCCTACTGCCACCGCATATTCTACCACCTGCTTATTCAGCACGGGAAGAGATCCCGGCATACCGGTACATACCGGGCAGGTGTGGGTGTTAGGTCTGCCGCCGAACGCCGTGGAACAGCCGCAGAATATTTTCGTCTTCGTGGCAAGCTCTACATGCACTTCCAGACCAATTACTGTTTCATATTGTTTTGCCATGTCGCTTACCTCCTCTGCTCATAGGTATAGGCTGCACGGATCAGTGTCTTCTCTTTGAAGCAGTCACCGATCAGCTGCATGCCGATAGGCAGGCCTTGGGAATCCGTACCGCAGGGAACGCTGATACCGGGCAGTCCCGCCAGGTTGATGGAGATGGTGTAGATGTCTCCCAAATACATCTTGATGGGATCCGCCAGACTGCTGCCCAGCTTCGGTGCGGTAGTGGGTGCCACCGGTCCTAAGATCACATCGTATTTTGCAAAAGCTTCGTCAAAAGCCTTCTTGATCAATGCTTTCACACGGAGTGCCTTCAGGTAATAAGCATCATAATAACCGGAGCTTAATACAAAGGAGCCCAGCATGATACGACGCTTTACCTCGGGACCAAAGCCCTGAGAACGGCTTCTCTTGTACATGGTGTGCAGATCCTCCGCATCCTGCGCACGGTAACCGTATTTTACACCATCGAAACGTTCCAGGTTGGAGCTGGCCTCTGCAGCCGCGATCGTATAGTAAGTGGGAATCGCATAGTCCACCAGACTTAAGTCGAACTCCTCCACCTCTGCGCCCTGTGCTTTCAATACTTCCGCTGCTGCCAGTACCGCATCTCTGACCTCAGGATCCAGTCCTTCCCCGAAATAGTCTCTGGGAATACCAATCTTCATTCCCTTCACATCCGCTACCAGTGCGGAGGTGAAATCTGTGTTCTCCCGGTTCATGGAAGTGGAGTCCTTAGGGTCATGGGAGGTGATGGCCTCCAGTACGGTGGCACAGTCTGTCACGTCCTTCGTCAGCGGTCCGATCTGGTCCAGAGAGGAACCATAAGCAATCAGTCCGTAACGGGATACAGTTCCATAGGTGGGCTTCATGCCGACGACACCGCAATAAGATGCGGGCTGTCGAATGGAACCGCCGGTATCGGAACCCAGTGCTGCAAAGCATTCCTGCGCTGCCACTGCCGCTGCAGAGCCGCCGGAGGAACCACCGGGCACATGCTCCGGGTTTCTGGGATTCTTTGTCACTCCGTAATAAGAAGTCTCCGTGGTGCTGCCCATGGCAAACTCATCCATATTGGTCTTGCCCAGGATCACTGCGCCTGCCTTTTCCAGATTCAGCACTGCTTCCGCACTGAAGGTCGGCACAAAATTCTCTAAGATTTTAGAAGAGCAGGTAGTCAGGGTTCCCTCGGTGCACATATTGTCTTTGATAGCAAAGGGAACCCCGGCCAGAGGCCCGGTCAGTTCGCCTGCTTCAATCTTTTTCTGAACTTCCTCTGCCTGTTTCAAAGCCTTTTCCCGTTCCACGGTCACATAGCAGTGGTAAGTATCTTCACCGGCTGCGATCTTATCCAGAACGGCCTGCGTGGCTTCCACCGACGTAGTCTTACCTTCCCGGATCGCCTTAGCCAGCTCTACTGCTGTCAGGGATAAAATATCCATATCCATTCTCCTTTTTTAATGTCTGACGGAAAACCATTACCGCCTAAATGCTGTAACCAGATGATAAAGCGGTATTCTACCCGATTTCTAATCGAAAGTCCAAGGCTTTTGACATTAGTCAAAAGTCCTTGGTACCACAAACATGTTGTCCTTCTCGCCGGGTGCATTGGCCAGGGTCTGTTCACTCTCATCCCCATTGGTCACCACATCCTCACGGAAGACATTCTGAACCGGGAATACATGAGACATAGGTTCCACTCCCGTTGTATCCAGTTCGCTTAATTTGTCGATATAGTCCAGCATTCTGCCCATATCCTTTTTCGCCGCTTCCTTCTCTTCATCAGAAAGCTCAAGTTTTGCCAGAATGCCTACATATTCTATGGTCTCGTCACTGATCACGTTCGCCATACTAATTTCCATTCCTTTCCTGTTCTTTCCGCACTAATCTCTCACTTTAATGTGTACCTCACGCAGCTGCTGTTCCGTCACTTCGCCGGGAGCCCCGCACATCAGATCCTGTGCATTGCCGTTCATAGGGAAAGCGATCACCTCACGGATGTTATCCTCGTTCCGAAGCAGCATGATCATACGATCCACGCCGGGAGCCATTCCCGCATGAGGGGGAGCTCCGAACTGGAATGCCTGATACAGTGCTCCGAACTTGGTCTTTAATGTCTCTTCGTCATAACCTGCGATGGCGAAAGCTTTTTTCATGATCTCGATGTCATGGTTACGTACTGCGCCGGAGGAGAGTTCCACACCGTTGCATACGATGTCGTACTGATAAGCCAGGATCTCCAGCGGATCCATGGTGTTCAGTGCTTCCAGACCGCCCTGGGGCATAGAGAACGGATTGTGGGTGAATCCGATCTGCTTCGTCTCGGGATCCAGCTCAAACATCGGGAAATCGTTCACATAGCAGAAACGGTAAGCATTCTTCTCGATCAGATCCAGCTTCTCGCCCAGCTCAGTACGGATATGACCGGCATAGTAGTTCGCCTTATCCTCTTTGTCCGCAATAAAGAAGATGGTATCTCCGGCAGAAAGTCCTGCCATTTCTGCCAGTTCTCCCTTCATCTCTTCGGGAATAAATTTATCGATGGGTCCCTTGTAGCTCATATCCTCTGCCACTTCGAGATAACCAAGTCCACCCATACCAAGAGAAGTTGCAAAGCTTAGCAGCTTCTCATGGAAGCCTTTGGACATCTCCGCATGTACCTTGATGGCACGGACGGTTCTGCCGATAAAAGGTTTAAACGTACAGCTCTGGAAAAACTCCGTCACATCCATAATTCTCAAAGGATTGCGCAGATCCGGCTTGTCACAGCCGAACTCCAGCATGGCCTGTTTGTAACTGATGATGGGGAACGGTGTCTCGGTGATCCTGCTGCCTTCGGGAGCAAACTTTACAAAGGTATCATGCAATACTTCCTCGCCTACCTTGAAGACATCCTCCTGAGTCACGAAGCTCATCTCGAAATCCAGCTGATAGAACTCTCCGGGAGATCTGTCTGCTCTGGCATCCTCGTCGCGGAAGCAGGGGGCAATCTGGAAATATTTATCAAAACCGGAAGCCATGAGCAGCTGCTTATATTGCTGCGGTGCCTGGGGCAGCGCATAGAATTTTCCTTTAAATTTTCTACTGGGAACAATATAGTCTCTGGCGCCCTCGGGAGAAGAAGCACACAGGATCGGGGTCTGGATCTCCAAAAATCCCATGTCCGTCATCTTCTGACGCAGATAACTGATCACCTTGGAACGAAATACAATGTTGTCCTTTACTTTTGCATTTCTAAGGTCAAGATAACGATATTTTAATCTCACATCTTCCCGGATCTCTTTAGACGTCTGGATCTCGAAAGGAAGCTGTTTATATACTCTTCCCAACACATCGATCTTGTGTGCTTCCAGTTCGATGGTGCCGGAAGGAATCTTCGGGTTGTAGGTTTCTTCGTCTCTGTGCTCCATGAGACCGGTTATGGACAGGCACATTTCCTTGGTGATGCCCTTTAAAAGCTCCGGCTTACGGATGACCACCTGTAATACACCGTACATATCCCGCAGATCAATAAAGGATACGCCGCCGTGGTCACGGATGTTCTCCACCCAGCCTGCCACCTGCAAAGTCTGTCCGATCTGCTGTTCACTGATCTCTTTCATTGTTAAATCTCTGTACATATCGCACCTCCTGTTATATAGTGTCCCGAATGTGCGCTCCCTGTACAGCTTATTTTTGAATACAAAAAGCCCCGGGACATGTTAAAACATATCCCGGGACGAATCATCTAATCCGTGGTACCACCCGAATTGACAGGCGCCTTTGCCTATCCACTCTTGTCACTTAACGCGTGCAACGTGTCATCCTAGCTACATGTGATATTCTGCAGTTCAGATCACCTGCTCCGGAGTGTTCCCTTCGCCAGCTTCCGCAAACAGCGCTCTCAGTCGGTGACGCTGTATTCCTGTCGTTTCCCTTGGCAAGAGTCTCTTTCATAGCATTTACAAAATAGTTTTTCAACTTAGGTTTATAATATTCGCACAAATCAAATCTGTCAAGCGTTTTTTATTGTAACAGTTCAGCCATGGACATATCCGAGCGCAAAAATCATGCTTGCATGATTTTTCGAACGAATATGTTCATTAGATGAGCGCCGGTTTATGAGCAAAGGTAGTCACGAAGTGACGGAAAGCGTGTCAACGCGACTTTGCGAATGGCGCGGGCTGAACGGAAGATTAGTTGCTGCAACTTTAATCACACGCACTCTTGAACTGATTCCAGATCTCCGCATGCAGATCCTCTGCCTCCTGGGAGATATTCTGCACGATCTCGCCCTCCGCTGCATCTTCCGGCAATACGATCATTTTCTTCATGTCGTCGGAAATATACTCTTCCGCAGCTTTGTTGGTGCAGTAGTAGCCGATATACTCATAGCATTTCGCCGCATTCTCAGGATCGTTGATATAGTCCAAAAATGCATAAGCCGCATCTGCATTGGGTGCCTGGGAAGGTATAAATCCGGCCATGATGCCGAAGCCCAGTCCCTCCTTGGGATATACCACTTCCAGATCCGGTCTCGCCTGCAGTGCCGCAGATACCTGGGAAGTATACAGGAACGCTGCTGCCACCTCGCCGCTGATCAGATAATCCTGCGTATTATTGTCATTGATCACACGGATATTGGGAGCCAGACTCAGAAGCTTCTCTCCTGCTGCCCGGATCACATCCAGATCCTCGGTGTTGAAGGATTCTCCCATGGTCTTTAAGGTGATGCCGTCGATAACACGATAGTTTGCCGTCAGTGCCACGTTATTTTCCAGTGCCGGATTCCACAGATCCTCATAGCCTGTGATCTTCACATCCGTCAGTCCCGGATCGTATACGATCAGAGGAATGCCCGCTCCGTAGGGCACGGTATATTCGTTCTTCGGGTCATAGAACTGAGACATAAATACTGGATTCAGGTTATCATAAGTACTGATCCTGGAAGTATCCAGCTTCTGAGCCAGGCCCTCCTGAATGGCCAGCTCAATGATATAGTCATCCGCAATGACCAGATCGTAATCACCGCCCTTGGTTTCTTCCAGCTTCGCCAACATATCCTCATCATAGTCAAAATTAGAATAATTGATACGGATACCGGTCTCTTTTTCAAAACCATCTAAAATCTCCTGGGGGAACATACCGTCCCAGGTATAGAGATTCAGTTCTCCCTTATCTTCTTTACCGCCTGCTCCACAGCCGGTAAACAACGTTGCCAGCATGGTCACTGCCAACAGCATTGCCAGCTTTTTCTTCATAATCTCCTCCTTTGATACAGTTCTCCTGCATCATCTGCTATACATTTTTATGTTGTTACTTATCCGCAATTGTATTTGCGGAATCGTTCTTTCCTCATTTTCCCCCGGCAGCTTTCTCTACAGCTGTCTGCGACTTACGTCCCAGCACATACGCCCCCGCCAGACACAACAATATCACAAACAGCATGACCGTGGCAAGTGCATTGATCTCCGGTGTCACACCGGTCTTTAATTTCGTGTAGATCTTCACCGGCAGGGTATTGACCTTCGGTCCAGTGACAAAAATACTGATCACCACATCGTCGAAGGACATGGCAAATGCAAGCAGCACTCCCGACAGGATCGCCGGAAGAATCTGTGGCAGGATCACATCCCTAAATACCTGCCACTTCGTAGCTCCCAGATCCAGCGCCGCCTCTTCCAGAGACCGGTCCATTCCCACCAGTCTCGCCCGTACCATAGTGAACACATAGGGCACACAGAACGTGGTATGGGCGATCACCAACGTGACCATACCAAAGGGCAGTCCCATCAGGGAAAATACGGACAAAAATACCATGCCCAGAATGATCTCCGGGATCATGATGGGGAGTGTGGACACATAGGCCACGGCATCGTCCAATTTCCGTTTTCTGCGGCTCATCCCCAGTGCTCCCGAAGTGCCGATCAACACCGCAAAGGCACAGCTAAGTACCGCAAGGATCAGGCTGTTAATCAGTGCTTCCCCCAGATCTCTGTCCCGGAACAACTCCCGGTACCATTTCAGGGAAAATCCCTCCCACACAGAGGTCAGTTTGGAAGCATTGAAGGAATACACCACCGTCAGCAGGATCGGAATATAGGTCAGCACTGTGATCACCGCCACATATACAAAGGGCCATTTTTTCTTTTTCATACGCTACATCATCCCTTCCAGCTGTGAGGTTCCGGTGATCTTGCGGTACAGGCGGATCATCACGGAAGTCAGTATCATCAACACCGCAGACAGCGCCGCCGCAAAAGGCTGGTTCCGCCCCTTGGTGATCTGTTCCTGAATCACACTGCCCACCAGCACGATCTTATTGCCGCCCAGGATATCCGCTATGAAAAACAGTCCCATGGACGGAATAAAGGACAGCACCACGCCGGACAAAAGTCCCGGCAGCGTCAGCCGGAAGCTGACGGTCCAGAAGGCTTTCCACGCCGAGGCTCCCAGATCTCTGGAGGCCTCCACCAGAGAGGCATCCAGCTTCTCTGCACTGGAATACACCGCCAGGATCATAAAAGGCAGCAGAGAATAAACCATTCCCACTACCACCGCCGGATAAGTGTAAAGCAGCTTTAACGGCCGATCGGTCAGGTGCAGCCCCATCAGGATCTTATCCAGTACACCATTGCTGCGAAAGACAATAATCCAGCCGTACAGGCGGATCAGCGCACTGGTCCAGAAAGGGATCATAATGAGCAACAGCATCCTGCGCTTCCAGACAGCGTTCATTTTTGCCATGAAATAGCCGTACGGATATCCGATCAGCGCCACGAAAAAGGTGGCGGTAAATGCCAGCTTCAGAGACTGCCAGAAAGTATCCAGATACAGCGGTTCCAATATTCTTTTGTAATTGTCCAGCGTGAACGTAAAGTCCACACCCCAGACCTGCGCTCTCTGTAAAAAGCTTAACAGAAACAGATACAGGATCGGCAGTGCCACAAACAGGATCGTGAACACATACATGGGGATCAGCAAGCCGATGTCCCCAGCCTTTCTGCCGTTACTTGTTGTTTTCGTCTTTGTCATTATCTATTACCTTTACTGCGTGGGGCTCCTCCCAGCCGATTCGTACCTGCTGTCCCGGCTGCAGATCATTGTCGATTCCGTAGCGGCTGGCGGTCAGAGTCTGTCCGTCCGGCAGACGGAACAAAATGCGTAACTGCCCTCCGGCAAAGCTTTTTTCCACCACCACAGCTTCCCGGGTGCAGACAGTCTCTCCGTTCATCAGAATGTTTTCCGAGCGGATGGCAAACGTCTCTCCTCCCAGACGGAGGATATTGGCATTTCCCACGAAATCCGCCACATAGCTGGTCTTCGGCTGATAATACACCTCATTGGGTGTCCCCAACTGTTCCAGCACGCCTTCATGCATGACGCCGATGCGGTCGGACATGTTGATAGCCTCTTCCTGATCATGGGTGATATAGATAAAAGTGATCCCCAGACGCTTCTGCAGCCGTTTCAATTCCAGCTGCATCTGTCTGCGCAGCTTCAGATCCAGTGCTCCCAGCGGTTCATCCAACAACAGCACCTTCGGCTCATTGATCACCGCTCTGGCAATGGCAATGCGCTGCTTCTGTCCGCCGGAAAGCTGATCCGGCATCCGTTTTCCGTACTCTTCCAGCTGGACCAGACGAAGTGCCTGTTCTACTTTTCTCTCGATCTCTGCCTTCGGAACTTTGCGGATCTTCAATCCATATCCTACGTTGTCCGACACATTCATATGCGGAAACAGGGCATAATTCTGGAACACCGTATTGACATCCCGTTTGTTCGGCTCACGGTTCGTAATGTCCTGTCCTTCCAGGATCACCTGCCCGGCATCCGGCAGCTCCAGCCCCGCAATAATACGCAGCGTCGTGGTCTTGCCGCAGCCGGAAGCTCCCAACAGGGTAATAAATTCTCCCTGTGCCACCTCCAGATCGATGCCTTTTAATACTTCTGTATTGTCAAATGATTTCCGGATCTGCCGCAGTTGTAAAATACTTTCGCCCATGCACCGGCTCCTTTCCTCATTTTCGTATATCATTTTTGATACAGATTCTACCGTATTTTTTAATCTCAGTCAATCCTTTATCCCCAGGCAATAAAAACGATAGAAACAGGCTGCCGGCTTCAGAGCCGCCAGAATATCGGGCATTAAAAAAATGCCAAGCCACAGGTTTTCATCCTGGGCTCAGCACCATATTTTACAGCTCAACAACCCGGTCATTCACCTGTGTAAAGCTGCCTCCGTCCATATTTTTACGTACAAAGGGAACCCCCCTGCGCACATAGTATACATTATCCTGAAGCAGGGCATCCGGATTCTCTGACGGGCTGATCGTACCACCGAGATCATCATAGCTGATATTATTGCGGAAGGTATTATGGATTGCCTCCTGCAGACAGAACATCACACAGCCGCCCTCATTCTGTCTGCTGTAATTAGATTCATACACCGTTCCGTCCCCGGAATCCGCATCATATGCCATGCCGTCCTGATTGAGTCTGGTGTCCGTGACTTCATTATAGCGAAACAGGGCATCCTTGCATTTCCAGGGCCAGATCCCGGCTGCCACTTTTCCCATCCGGTCGCCCGGCTCGCAATAGATCCGGTCATTGATCTCGCAGGCCACAGAGTCTGCCATATTATGCTCCACCAAAGGACGCAGGGCATACATCGGCGTGATCCCATCCCCACCGGCCTCTTTTACATAATTATGCCGTATCTGCATATTTTCATGTCCATAGTTCAGAAAAACGGCTTCCGTAAGCTCTGCCCCCCGGAACTTATCATGGGCATAAGTATAGCCTGCTGCGATTCCCCAGCGGCTGACCCGGTGCACGAAGCATCCTTCAATAACGATATCCCGATACCGTGCCACACCCGTCAGCTCCTCACATTCCGGACGGAGCGCTGTCATATAGATCCCACCGTTGTTCATGTGTTTATCGTAGACATTCCCATGGACATCATGGATCCACAGATTCCTAAGTGTGATGCCGCTCCGCACCCCTTTGTCCTTAGCTGCCACAGCCACACCGGTACGGTTCATTTTCTCACCCAGACTATAACGCTCTCCCGGGATCATGCTGCCTTCATTCGTGATCTCCAGATCCTCGACCACAATATGCTCCGCATCGTACAAAAGCACTGCGGAAGATACATAGCCGTGATACACATGCGTAGGTGCATCCAGCGGGGTCCCATAATCCTGATACCAGATCCCCTGTCCGCAGGCATCGATCCGCGGCGGTGCATCTGCTGTGCCGTACGCTCCGATCACGATCGGTGCCTCTTTCGTACCGCTGTCTGTCACATGCAGATATTGTCCGTAAAATACACTGCCCCGCTCCAGCAGGACACGGTCGCCCGGCTGCAGGTGTCTTCGATTGACAGCAGACAGACTGGCAAACGCCGTACTGCATGTGCGTCCGTCATTTTCATCACTGCCTGTTCTCTGACTCACATAATATGTCGCAGATAAGCTTGTCATATGCATCCTCCCGTAACCGTTTCTCAATGATCTGTGACACCTCCTCATAGGTAAAATAATCCCCATGATAGCGTCCGAACAGATCTCTATTCTGTTCGTAAAAATCCCGTTTCTCCTGCTCCGTGAAATCCGGGCAATAACCACCTTCCCGGACCTTCTCACACGGCTGCACAAAATCCAGCTTCAGGCGGGTCAGCTCATATTGCAGATACGCCGGTGCGGAAAAATAATGCGGTCCGTAGAACCGCTGTCCTTCCTGTTCCATTCTCCGCAGCTCTTCATTGTGCTTCTGTCGTCTGGCCTTCAGTCCCTCCATGGAGGGATCCTCAATCAGACCCATTCTATGCGCCAAAAGGAAGGCTCCCTGAGCCTTCCTGATATGCGCCTGTGTCATAGTTTCCTGTTTTGGCATTTTCTGTTGCATTATTTCACTGCTCCCGTAATTCCATTTGCAAAGCTCTTCTGTAAACACAGGAAGATGATCGCTGTAGGAAGTGTACAGATCAATACTCCCAGCATCAGCATACCATAATCCACACTGTATCCACTCTTCAGATTGGCTACTAACATCGGCATGGTGATCGCCTTGCTGTCCTGTAAAATGATCGTCGGCCACAGATAATTGTTCCACGCATTCATAAATGTAACCGTCATCGCCGCTCCATAGGTAGATTTCATCACCGGAATGAACATCCGGAAGAAAATCTGTATTTCGCTCAGGCCTTCCAGTCTGGCAGCCTCGATAATATCATGAGGGAAAGAACGTGCCGCCTGTCTGAAAAGCATGATCATAAACGGAGTTGAGATGGATGGCAGTGCCAGTGCGATCCAGGTATTTACCAACTTCCAGGAGGTAAACATCTTGAACAGGGGGATCATGATCGCTACGAACGGAAGCATCATTGCCAGCAACAGAATACTCATCAGAATATCCTTGCCCTTATCATGATAGATCTCAAATCCATAACCGGCAATGGAACAGATCAGCAGTGTCACAACCGTGATCACGATCGCATTACGGAAGGAATTAAACATTGCAAGTCCCAGATTCTGCATGTCAACCAGGGTCTTGAAATTCTCGATCAGATAGGTACCCGGGATCAGACGCCCTCTTACCACATCAATACTCTGGTTGGTCGCACCGCACAGCATATAATACAGTGGAAATGCCGACAGAAAACTTGCTATCACTAAGATTGTGTAGGAAATGATTTGTTTGAATTTAGTCACGTTTGTCACCCACCTTCATCTGAATTGCAGACAGAACCGCTACCATCACAAGTATGCATACAGACAACGCTGCCGCATAATTAAATTTCGGTGTCTCCACAAAGGAGATATTGTAGATGTAATGCGCCAATGTCATTGTAGATTTTCCGGGACCGCCTGCTGTCAGGTTCATAGACTCATCGAACAGCTGCAGTGTTCCCGAAGTAGACATGATCGCCGTCATCAGAATGGTCGGCTTTAACAACGGTATCGTGATCTTCATAAACTGCTGGAACGGTGTCGCTCCGTCGATGTAGCTTGCCTCATATACAGAATAATCGATATTCTGTAATCCTGCCAGATAGAATACCATATTATATCCGGTCCATCTCCAGATCAGTGCGATCACGATGACCCATCGCGCCGGCCATGTGCTCTGGAACCAGTCCACGGAAGACAGTCCGATGGCCATCAGCACTCTGTTGACCACTCCATCCGGAGCAAACAATGACTTAAATATCATGGAATAAGATACCAGTGACGTTGCACACGGAAGAAAGATCAAAGTGCGGAAAATACCTTTCCCTTTTATCTTAGGATTATTCAGCAGCTGCGCCAGCATCAGTGCGAGCACAAGCATGATCGGTACCTGAATCACAAAATAAAAGAAGGTATTGAACAAGCATTGCTGGAATGTTTTATCCTTGAAGATCCTGGCATAATTCGCTACACCATTAAAGACTCCTCCTGTCTTCCGGAAAGAAAGAAGGATGGCCTGTGACATCGGATAGAAACAAAATACAAATATTAAAATCGATGCCGGGAGCAGGAATGCCCATCCGGTCAGATTATGCCTTTTTTCCAAACTTAATTTTGCTTTCTTCTTTTCCATGTTTCTCTCCTACAACAGTACCGGGAACGCGCTGCTGCACCCCCGGTACTATCCAGTTTCCATACTCTGGTGATTATTCGGCGATATTAAACTCTACGGTATCCTGAGCGTTTTTGATCTCTGTATCGATATCAGCGTTCTTCTGTACAACGTTGGTAATCGCATCTGTCAGTGCACTTCTGATATCAGAGTAGTATGCACCGTAGTCAATTCCGGGAACACGTCCGGCGAACTCTACGATATCCTTGTACACTGCCTGACCACCGTAGAACTCATTGCCATCATTATAGGTCTCAGACTGTGCTGCGGGCAGGTAACTTGCGATTGCTCCTGCATTTACCAGCAGATCATCGTATAAATCTACATCAGCACCAAAGGTAGCGTTCAGGAAATCAAATGCCAGATCGGTATTTTTGCAGTTAGAAGATACTGCCCAACTTGCACCACCGCAGTTAGCGTAGTTGGTTGCGCCTTCTACATCATCTAACTTAGGCATATTCACGATTGCCCATTTACCTGCCTGATCCTCTGCTGCCTGAATGGAGGACATGATCCAGCAGCCCTGGATAACGCCTGCTGCAGTACCCTTGTTCATGGAAGCGATATACTGATCCCAGTCGGTATAATCTGCCATGATTCCTTCATCGATCAGCTGCTTATAGGTCTCGATTGCTTTCTTCAGTGCTGCGTTGTCAACCAGTGTCACCTTTCCATCCACCATGGGAGAAGCGCCTGCAGACTGTAACATCTCGATCACAATTTCAGAACCGCCGGAGCAGGTCAGCATGGGAACATCATTCGCAGCCATTACCTTCTTAGCCAGCTCCATGAACTCAGACCATGTGGTATCCTTGAAATCTTCTACCTTAAGGCCTGCTGCTTCTACCATATCGGAACGGATCGCCATGATGGTAGCACCATTATCAAAAGGTATACCATAATGTGTTCCATTTACTGTAGAGTCAGCCAGCTTACCCATAGAGAACTGGGAGAAATCAATTCCGCAGTCATCCAGTGCTGTGAAGATTCCGGGATAATTGGTTGCATTTTTGTGGAAGGAATAATCCTGCATCAGGAAGATATCCGGTAAAGTGCTGTAATCACCGGCTTCAGCCGCTGTGATCAGGGCAGTCTCGATATCGCTATATACCTTCTCCTGAATGTCTAACTTGAAGTTAGGATGATCCACCTGATATGCCTTCTCTGCCTGCTTCATTGCATAGACATTGAAGTTAGGATCCCAACACCATACGGTCAGTGTCTCGTCTTCTGCGGAAGCAGTCGTTTCTGCTGCTGCCTCTGTTTCCTTGGATGCCTCGCTGGATGCTGCGCTCTGCGCATCATTTCCGGCAGGCTTGCTGCCACATCCGGTCAGCATGGACATAGCCATTGCCGCTGCTAAAAGCACGCTTAATACTTTCTTTTTCATCTTAAATAACCTCCTTATACTTGTAAAGTACTACCCTATAAAATATGAAACGCTTTTTGCTTTCCATAAGTTACCTGTCTTCCATATCGTCCACCCAACGCATTTCGCCGGGCTTCAGATCCAGCACATACGCACATTTTCCTTTGATATACAGCTCTGTGTGCTGTGCCTGTGCAGAGTTGTTGATCACTGCGATCTTGCCGGTCTTCTGGAATACCGTTACTTCGGTATCCACATTCGTTACATAGTAACGTTTCATCTCCTGCTCCATGCCGGCTGCATAATAAATTGCCCGAAGCAGAAGCCTGCAGTTCTGGGGAGAATACGGAAGACCTGCAAAATATACGCTGTGTCCTCTGCCATATTCATTGACTACCAGCTGGCTGTATTCCCCATCCATCGCAAGGATCTGATAATGTCCGCCCTGCGCATAGACGCGGCTGGTGCCCTCGCCGAAATCCAAGGCTCCTTCAATATCCTCTAAGATAAAGTGATCGTCATTTTTCTCATTATATTTGTCCGTACTGAGAGAGAAGCACATCTCGCGGTCTACACCGAGCACATCGGACAATTGGAAATATCTTCCCTGATACTGATAAGCGGTAGGCTCACCCACACCGATGAAGCCACCTCCCTGATCCACAAAGCGTCTGATATTGGTCAGGACCTTTTCGTCGATCCAGTTCTCCGCGCCGCTGAATGCAGTGTACGCATCCCCGACATTAATGATGACCTTGATTTCCTCAGGGATGCCGTTCCTGACATCATCAAAGGAAATGAACTCGACCTCAAAAGGCATTCCGCTTAAGCATTCCAGTACTCCCTCTGCGGAATAAGTTTCCCTGTGCCAGATCGCATGATGTACCTGATTGGACATCCACCTTCTCTGACTGCCCCAGCAGTTCAGGATCGCCACCTTGAAAGGCGCCACATAGGAAGCTGTCCCCTGCATATTTTCATGGATCTCTCGAAACTGTGTTACTACATTTTGTATTTCATCAATGAAACCGGGCCAATTACTTGCCAGCTTCAGATAGCCGCCATATCCGATCCTGTCCAGGGGAGACCTGAGTAATGCACGCCTTGCTTTACGCCAGTTATCCCTTGCCTCTCCGATCGGATCACCGCCCTCGCAGAACACATCCGGGAAAAAGTAAGGCAGCAGCCGTCCTTCGGTATAATCCACTCCCTTGATATCAGAGATCATGCGGAGTGTCACGCCGCTTCCGACAGAGCCTACCACTGCATCCAGTCCGATGCCTGCGAAATATTTACCGTAGGGCTCTGTTCCGATCCAATGATCTCCGAGGAACATCATCGCTTCCTTGCCATAAGAATGTACAATGTCTACCAGCTCCTTCGCCAGCGCACATACCTCGATCTGCTGGAACTCTATGAAATCCAGGAACTGTCTGCTGGGAACGCGGAACATGCTGTTGTGATATCCCTGATCCACAATGTACTCCGGGCGAAATTTGTAGCCCGCCCATTTCTCAAACTGTTCCAGGATATAGGGGCTCACACTTGCACTGTATCCGAACCACTCTACAAATTTTTCCCGCTTCTTGTCATCGAAGGTCAGTGTAAACTGATGGAAAAAGGTAGTGAAGCGGACAACGTCGATATGAGGATTGTCCTCGCACCATTTTCTCAGCTTCTCTTTGACGTACTGCTTGGTCTTGGGCTGTCTCACATCGTAAGTCAGCTGATGCGGTGTATCCTTCCAATCATTCGTGATGAAATTGTACATGTGTACCGGATCCCAGATCAGAAATGCCAGGAAGCTTACCGTATACTCATGATAGGGGATCGTACGGATCTCCACTTCACCGGATGCCTCATCAAATTCCCATGCATCCGCCGGCACTACCTCACCGGTCGTTCTGTCGATCACTTCCCACCAACGCTTCGGATCGTCCAGCGTATTGACCTTAAGCTGCTCCGTATGGAAGCCTTCCATCAGACGGATGCGGAGTGTTTCCCCTCTGGCAGTGATGCGGTTGCTGATCAGGTATTCCTGCTGGATCTCCTCCGGGTGCTTCATCGCCCACTCATTATCCTTTCTCGTGGTATAATAAGTTGCGTATTTCTTCACCGGCTCTGACAAAAGTGCTTCCGGCATTTCGGTTCCGTCACAGTCTCTTAAAGCGTCTGCACCCAGAAGATTTTTTAAGCGTATCGTTTCGTCAATGATGTCTGCATCGGTCGGCAGCGTCAGTCTTCCTGTCATCGCATGGTTTCCTCCCATCACTTTTGTACTATCTTGCAGCTGATGACTAAAGTATATCGGCTTCCTGACCTGATATCAATTCCTTTGTTGCTTGTTTTGTTATGTTTATTGCTATTTTGTTACTAAAATAGTGGATTTTTTGAAATGATTATGTATAATATGCTTATCCCAATCATACAGATTTTTATTTTTTCGTCTTTTTTACGAATGTTTTTGTAAAATATTGTTCTTTTTATATATTCATTATAAAAAATACTGTGAATTTGAAAAAGTGCACAATAAAATAAGATAAAGAAGGTATCTATTTATGAGTAATGAATTTATCAATATCGGATCGGCAAACAGTTCCCCGGAACATTTCCAGCTTCGTTATATCTCCATCTCCAAATACGAAGGTGACTGGCAGTCCCTTCCGCATACCCACCACTTTTCAGAACTGTTCTATGTCCTGCGGGGCGAGGGCGCCTTCTATATAGAGAACGAAAAGGTGCCTGTGAAGACGGATGATCTGGTCATCATCAATCCCTATGTAGAGCACACGGAAAAAACACTTCCCAACGATCCCATGGAATATATCGTATTCGGTGTGGACGGACTTGCATTTTCTTTTTCCGGTGCAGGGCAGGACAATCCGAAGGGATACAGCTTCTATAGCTACGGCTCTGACAAAAAACAGTTCATTAACTTCGCCCAGCTGATGATGCAGGAATTCCGCGACAAGCTTCCCGGCTTTGAACAGGTGTGCCACGGACTGCTCCAAGTGCTTCTGGTATATATTTCCCGGAAGCAGAATCTGTCCGTCATCTCTGACTCCTCCTTCCAGTTGTCCAAGGAATGTGCTCTGGCGAAGCGTTATATCGATTCCAACTATTCCCAGAACATTACACTGGATTCCCTGGCGGAGATCACACATATCAACAAATTCTATCTGGCACACTCCTTTACCGAATGTGTCGGACAGTCTCCGATCAATTACCTGACAGACCGGAGGCTGGAAGCCTGCAAGGGGCTTCTGGTATCCTCCAATCTGTCGGTAGCTCAGGTAGCCACCAGCGTCGGCTTTTCTTCGCAGTCTTATTTCTCGCAGATCTTCCGTAAAAAGACCGGCATGACACCGCGCCAGTACCGGAGCCGGTATGCCAGAAAATAATGTGTACACTCATAAAAGACCTCACTGCCGGCGCATCTGCCGACTGTGAGGTCTTTTATAATGGACATTTATTCACTTATTTGATCCAGCCCCAGCATAATCCCAGATATTCCACCAGAAAATACATCCCCCGCAGCCATATCAGCACGGCACAGCCATAGAACATCCAGACATTTTCTTTCTGCCTGTCTGCGATTTTCCCTGCCATGGATAAAATCGCACAAATCAACAAAACCATCGTTCCGAAAGCCGCCCGGTCCGGATAGTGTGGGGACAGGATCATGGCACCCCAGGACAACAGTGCCCCCAGCAATAACAGCACTGTATTTCTGCCCAGGTTTTCTTTCAGAATGCCTTTGCAGACGATCAGTGCAAATACCGTAAGCAGCAGGGCAGGGAACAGATACTCCATAACTCCCTTCGCTTCTGCGTAGCAGCGCAGATACATTCTCCACAGCAGGCTGTAGGCTTCTTCCCCCGTCTCCCCGCTGCGGACAAAATTGCCCGGTGCAGTGATCATCAGAATGGTTCCCGCCAGGCAGCTGATGTTTCCCAGATACATCCACACCGGAGCTTTTTTGTGCTCTCTGTGTCTTAACAGGATCACCAGAAGACTCAGGAGCCATACCGCAGGCCCCATATTCTCATTGCTCCAGCCTGCGATCAGTCCCAGTGGAAGGATCCAAATGACGATGCCGGGAAGATTTTTTTCCTCATATTTCAGGTAACAGAACAAAAATGCCAGCAGAAAACCCGCCATATACAGATAATTCGCTGCTCCGGCTTCCCAGAACATACTCATTTTCCAGTTGGCATTCAGCCCCAGGATCATCCCCAACGCTGCAAACCAGTACGGGAGCTTACGTCTGTCTGCTATCATGCAGGCCAGCCATCCCAACAGCAGTGTCATTCCTGTATTCAGGATATCCGCCCAGTGTTCTCCGGCCAGCAGGATCAGCTGCAGCAGTGCATGCGCCATGCTTCTGCCGCCCCAGTTAAAATAATGCCAGATCTGGGCATGGATAATGTCACTGAGATTCCGGATCGGTGTATCCGCATACAATACCGTCGAATACCACTCATCATCCATCATAAATTCGATCTCATAGTTGACGCGCCACACGATCAGTGCTGTCAATGCGATCAGTACCGGGCTGATCCACCGGATTGCTTTTTTCTGCTTTTCCTGCATATATCTGCTCCATTCCTCTTATGGCAAAGAACGGCTGCCTATAACTGAATCTTCTTCAGACGATCCACTGCCTCCACGGTATTCTCATAGCTTCCGAAAGCCGTCAGACGGAAAAAATGCTCTCCGCTGGGTCCGAAACCGGATCCGGGCGTACCCACCACGTTGACATTCTCCAGAAGGTAATCGAAGAACTCCCAGCTGGTCATGCCGTTAGGCGCTTTCAGCCAGATATAAGGAGCGTTCACACCGCCGGATACCGTGAAGCCCGCTTCCTGCAAGCCCTTCAGGATATACTGTGCGTTGTTCATGTAATAAGCAACCTGCTCCTTCAGCTGTGCCTTGCCTGCTGCAGAGTATACTGCCTCACCGGCGCGCTGTACGATATAGGGTGCTCCATTGTATTTGGTGCCGTGTCTTCTTGCCCACAGTGCATGGAGGCTCACATCCCTGCTCTTTAAATCCTTGGGGATCACGGTAAAGCCCAGACGCACTCCGGTAAAGCCGGCATTCTTGGAGAAGGAACGGAACTCGATGGCACAGGTTCTGGCTCCTTCACATTCATAGATACTGTGAGGCACATCCGGTTCGGAAATATATGCTTCGTATGCCGCATCATAGAGAATGACAGCGCCTACCTTATTGGCATAGTCCACCCACTCCTGCAGCTGCGCCTTGGTAATGGCAGCACCGGTAGGATTATTGGGGAAGCACAGATAGATCAGATCCGGGGTCTCCTTCGGCAGCTCCGGTGCAAAACCGTTCTCTGCCAGACAGGGCATATAGATCACATCACTCCAGGTCTCGGACTTCGGATCGTAAGTGCCGGTTCTGCCCGCCATAACATTAGAATCTACGTATACGGGGTAAACGGGGTCACATACTGCAATCTTGTTGTCCAGACTGAAGATCTCCTGAATATTGCCACAGTCACATTTTGCTCCGTCCGATACAAAGATCTCGTCCGGTGCAATGTCACAGCCTCTTGCCTTATAATCATTCTCTGCAATGGCATTGCGCAGGAATTCATAACCAAGGTCGGGAGCGTAACCATGAAAAGTCTCCGCTTTTCCCATCTCATCCACTGCACCGTGCAGCGCATCAATGATAGCAGGCGCCAAAGGCTGTGTCACGTCACCGATGCCCAGACGGATGATCTTCTTGTCCGGGTGTGCTGCGGAATACGCACTTACCTTTTTGCCGATGGTGGAAAATAAATAGCTTCCGGGAAGTTTTAAATAGTTGTCGTTTACTTTAAACATAGTACGTTCTCCTCTCTATTATCCCTGGTGCAGTATTGCTGTCACCTTGCTGTCGTAAATAAGCAATTTTTCCGCACTACGTGCTATCAGATGGAGTACGGGTCCACTTCACCTTCAAATACGATCTTCGCAGGACCGGTCATGTAGACCAGATTCTCCTTGCGGTCCCATTTGATGTGCAGTTCACCGCCTAATAGTTTAACAGTTATTTCCTCGTCCGTCAAACCATTTAGTACACAAGCCACCGCCGTAGCGCAACATCCGGTACCACAGGCAAGGGTCTCCCCGGTGCCTCTCTCCCAGACGCGCATAAACACATTTTTCCGATCCAGAATCTCTACGAATTCGGTATTGGTCCGGTTAGGAAAACAGGTATGATGCTCAAACTTCGGGCCGATCTTCTCAATGTCAAGATCCTTTACCCCTTCCATAAATACGATGGCATGGGGATTGCCCATGGATACACATGTCATGTGGTATTCCGTGTCGTCTACCATGATGGGAGCATTCACTACCGCCGGTCCGTCTGCCGTCTCCTGTGTGGCTTCCACTGTTACCGGCACCTCTGCCGGAGCAAGGATGGGATTTCCCATGTTCACCTGTACCAGCGTCACCTGTCCTCTGTCCGTGGCGGTCTTTCCCTCCACGGTGAGTTTCAGATATTTTATTTTTCCGGCGCTGACGATGGTAATGTCCTTCTTGTCCGTCAGTCCCTTGTCGTAGACATATTTTGCCACGCAGCGGATGCCGTTGCCGCACATCTCCGAACGGCTGCCGTCCGCATTGTACATTTCCATCTCAAAATCCGCTTCTTCCGCCGGATTGATAAAGATCACACCGTCGCCGCCGATTCCGAAATGTCTGTCACTTAAGCTTCTTACGATCTCCGGCTTCTCTTCCGGTGAAAGCTTCTCCGTAAAGCCGTTGACATATACATAATCGTTGCCGCAGCCCTGCATTTTTGTAAATTTCATGGATTGCTGTTCCTCCTGTTGTTCTCTTTCACATATCCTGTCTGTAACGCCCGGATCCCTGTAAGCATTTCCGGGCCGTCCTGCTTACTCCGTCATCATGGACAATACCATCTGTGCCGTCTCCACCAGATTGGTACCACTGTCCATACTGGTCTTCTGAAGGTAGCGGTGGGCTTCTTCTTCCGTCATATGATTTCGTGCCATCAGTAATTCCTTGGCATCCTTGATTGCTTTTTCATCCGCTGCATTCCGCACTTTCGGCTGCATACGGCGTTTTCTTCTGCGGCGTTCCACACCTTCCACCATCAGGTTCACGGTATTGATCAGGTCCTGTACCTTTAACGGCATGGAAAGACATACGATGCCATTGCCATAGCATTCACTGATCAGATTCTGGGATGCCATCAGCAGCATCTCGAAACCTTCCGGCAGATCTTCATGTAGTTCTGTGTATATCATGTCCGCCAGCTTGTAGCTGCAGATCACAATACCGTCGTTCAGACCGTCCGCCTGACTGATAGCCTGAGTGCCTGTGGTACAGATACCCGTGACCTGAAAGCCACTGCGCACCAGAATATTCTTGACGCCTTTGGCTTCCTCCAGCTTCGGCAGTACGACAATAATGTTCGTCATCGGCCCACCTCCTTTCTTCTGTGTTTTTTATCATCCTACAAAAGAAAGGACTCTTTTAATACTTATACAGATACTCCTGAATCTCCCATTCGGATACCTGAGAACGGTACTCATGCCACTCTTTCCGCTTGGCATCGATGTATTTTCCGGCAATATGATCTCCAAGCACTTTCTGAATGAAAGTATCCTTCTCCAGTTCCTCCACTGCCTCCAGAAGTGTGCCGGGCAGCTGATCGATATGCAATTCCTCACGCTCTTTTTCTGACAGGGCAAAAATATTGGCATTGATGCTCTGAGGCGGCTCTATTTTCTCCCGGATGCCCTCTAATCCTGCACTCAGGCAGACTGCCAGTGTCAGATAAGGGTTAGCAGCAGAATCGGGACTACGCAGCTCGATACGGGTGCCCTCTCCGTCTGCAGCAGCCGGAATACGGATTAAGGGGCTGCGGTTCGTCGTGCTCCATGCAATGTAGACCGGTGCCTCGAAACCGGGTACCAGACGCTTGTAGGAATTCACCAGCGGATTCGTAATGGCTGCCATTCCTTTGATATGTCTCATGATACCGCCGATGAAATAGTAAGCCTCTTCGCTCAGACCATTGGGATCGGAAGCATCCTGGAAAATGTTTTTTCCATCCTTCTGCAAGGACATATTGATGTGCATGCCGGAACCGTTGACACCGAACTTGGGCTTCGGCATAAAAGTAGCGTGCAATCCATGACGTCTCGCAATGGTGCGTACGGCCATCTTGAAGGTCATGATGTTGTCTGCGGTATTTAATGCCTCATCGTATCTGAAATCAATCTCATGCTGGGCCGGAGCCATCTCGTGATGGGAAGCCTCGATGACAAATCCCATATCCTCCAGATTCATGACAATGTCACGACGGGCATTTTCGCCGAAATCCAGGGGACCGATGTCGAAATACCCTGCCTGCTCATGGGTGTTGGTGGTAGGCATGGTATTTTCGTCCGTATTAAATAAGAAAAATTCACACTCGGGGCCTACCTCAAAAGTATATCCCATGTCCTCTGCCTGCTGCACCGCACGCTTTAACACATAACGAGGATCTCCCTCGAAAGGCTGTCCGTTGGGACGATATACATCGCAGATCATACGGGCCACTTTGCCCTGCTGGGGTCTCCAGGGGAAAATCTCCAGTGTCGACAGATCCGGATACAGATACATGTCGGATTCTTCAATCCGTGCAAAACCGTCAATAGCTGAACCGTCAAACATACATTTATTGCTCAATACGCGGTCCAGCTGGCTGGCTGTCACCGCAATATTTTTCAGATTGCCGAACAGATCCGTGAACTGCAGACGGATAAATTCCACATCCTCTTCTTCCACAAGACGGATGATGTCTTCCTTGGTATAATTATTCATCGTTACCCTCGTTTCTGCGCCGCCTGTCTGCTCCTTTTCCACGGGGCGGACGCATCCGTGAAAAATACTTGTCTTAACTATAGCAATGCCTGTTTTGTCTTGTCAATGTGAAGTTCTCCTTATTTGCTGTACTATGAGTACCGGCCTCCGCATACTATTTATAAAGATCATCCCATCATTCCAAGGAGACTTAAGAATGAGTGCAAATACAAAGATCGTTGTCCTTCGCAGAAAAGAGCTGCTGTATACCGGAATCTTCGCTGCGCTGGGAGTGCTGTTCGTCATATTACTGTTAATGTTATTGCTGCCCGGAAAAGCTGCGGATACCTCCGGGGCACCGGATTCCCCTGACAGTACTGCCGAGACCGTTATGCCGGACAATGTGGCGGATCTCGGACGTATCCCGCAATCCGCACAGACGGAGGATGTCTCCACCGGGGCCGTTGCCGATACCGATGCTGTTCTGGATAATGCTTCCGGGCCTGTCGGTACTGATAATACATATATCCCGGGGATCTACACCACGGAGCTGATCCTCGGCAGCGAGACCGTGAATGTAGAGGTCATCGTAAACGACCACGCCATCACATCTTTATGCCTGGCAGATCCCGATGAGACCCTGACCACCATGTATCCACTGCTGGAGCCCACCATGGATTCCCTGAGTGAGCAGATCTGCGAGACGCAGGATCTGAGTCAGGTGACGTATTCTGCGGAGACCAGATATACTTCCCTGGTGCTGCTGGAGGCTGTTAAGGCTTCACTGGAAAAAGCAAAGCCCAGTGCCACACCGGAAGCGACGGATGCGCCGGATGCAACGAATGCACCGGCAGCCTCTCCGAATGTACCGAAAGCGGATATCAATCCTGCGGCATAAGGGACTCATGTGCCGTGCATAAAATTCAGTACTAACGTAAAAAAGGGCGCATGCCTCCCGGCATGCACCCCATTGTGCGTTTTATTGTAATATTTTGTTTGCAACACTGGGTTTATTTTATATTATTTGCAGAGGAGATGCAAGGGAAAATTATTCATAAAGCGAATCCAGTGTGAGCAGTAATACGTTCTCATCTGACAATGTTTCAAACCAATCCGTATATCCTGATAAGGAAAAGAAAATATATTTTGAAATCTTATATTTAGCGGTAATAAGGCTTCCCCTTCTGATTAAAGTTTCATAAATACCCTTATCAATCTTTTCGTTTTTGAATTTACATTCTCCTATAACAGCCCTCTTGTCTATATCAGACAAGGCAACAACATCTATATCCGCAGATTGTGCTCTTATATTTCCATTCTTATCAGCAATGTTCTCTACGCCCCACCAAGTGCCTACAGAAGTAATAAAGCAGCCATACTCGCCTGTTATTCCCTTCATTAACGTATAATATCTGCACATTTCTTCAAACACGGAACCCATGAAAGAATGTAGTACCGGCTTCACCGCTCTTTCGTAATAAACCTCTCCCTGCCCCATCTCAATTACGCTGGTTGCTTTCGGGATAAACTCATACCAGAATTTGAACATATAGTCCTTTAAAACGTACTGGGTCTTCTTTTTATTCTTCTCCTCCGTGATGCATTTCTTCTTTTCAACCAGTCCAACATTTATCAGTTTATCTAATGAATATAGTACCGTCTGTTCTTTTTCCCCAATTTTTCCTGCAATTGTATTCAGGGTATTCTCACCAGATGCGATCTGCTCAACAATGTTATTTACAACCGCTATATCCGAAAATTCCTGGGTCAGGAGATTCCTCGTTTCATCATATAGATACCCGTCCGTTCTAAAGAACAGTCTTATGATGTTTTCATCAATACTCTTCCGGGGATCGATCATCGAAAGATACTTTGCAACGCCGCCGGTAATTCCATAACATATTGCCTTATCCTCGTTAGAATACTCCGGGACAAATTTTGCCGCATCCAGATAGTTAAATGCTTCCAGTTTGATCTGAGAATCACGTCTTCCAAACAAGGGGCTCTTTTCACTGAGTACCTTCCTTTCCATAAAGCTGAGCGCAGAGCCGCATAAAATTACTTTAAGATTCTTATCCTTCCAAACCGTATCCATGTATTTCTGCAAGATAGATAAAAGCGCTTCATCTCTCTCCGCCCAATATGGCAGCTCATCTATAACAAGCACAAGCTTCTCGTCTCCAATATTTTTATCAATAAAATCAAAAACAGCCTCCGTAGTATGAAAGCTGATATTCTCCACCCCGGGCATAAGCAGATCAACTACCTGCTTTGAAAACAGTTCCAGATTTCTATTTTTTCCGACTTTTGTGGCTGTATAAAAAATAGTCTTCTTGTCCTTAACAAATTCTGTAATAAGAGTAGATTTTCCAATGCGCCTGCGGCCATATATCACCGTCATACCAATTCCATCTTTTTCATAGAATTCCTTTAACGATGTCAGTTCTCTTTCTCTGCCGATAAATATAGGAATCACCTCCGTCTTTGTTAAAAAATATTTTATTCAAATTGTTTTTAACAAAATCTTTCTGAATAAACTTTAGCATGAATCCCTATGTTATGCAATCATTTTTTCTATTTTCTATTCCACACTGTTTCTTGTATAATAAAAATACCTAAAGGTAATTTGTACTTGCAAAAAACACCTCTGCAATAAAAGAACATAGAGATACTTAACTGTCTGGATAGAAACTTTTCGTTTGCAAGATTTTTCCGCAGCATAAAATTCAAAAACTTACTGCTGACCAGATTATATAATATTCCATCCATCAGCGTCGTCTGCTCGAAACCGACCAGATCAAATGTAATGATCAGAGCAAAGTGCTCTGTTCCCAACAACTCATGAGGAAAATCTCTTCGATGAGCGATCTCCAGACTTTGGATGTCATAACGGGGGGAGAGGCTTTTCTGTAAGTCTTTGGCATATTGATTATTCGGAGATGTAAGAATCAGTATTTTCTGCATCATAGATCCATTCTTCCCTTTGGTGTCCCTGTCTGAACATAGGATAAATATTCATAGATCTGTTTCTTCATTACTTCATGAACATTCTCCTGTCTGTTATATGCCACAATCCACTCTACTGTAGCTTCCATCATCTTCTCTGCATTCCAGACCGGTCTCCACCCTAATCTGCTCTTGATCCTGGAGCAATCCAGCTTCAGGAAATTCGCTTCATGAGGACCTCCCTGGGCTGCAATCGTATAGACCGGTTCGATACCCGTCCTCTCTTTCCACTGCCCACAGAACATTGCAACCAGTTCTCCCGTTGTCAGACAGGAGGTTTCCTCCGGTCCCACATTATAGCATCCTGCGTATTTTCCATCCCGGTATTGCTTCTCTGCGATCAGCAAATATGCCAGCACCGGCTCCAGCACATGCTGATAAGGTCTGGTAGACGCCGGATTACGAAGTACGATCTCCTTCCCTCGCATTACCGCCCGCATACAATCCGGTACGATTCTGTCTGCTGCGAAATCACCTCCGCCTATCACATTTCCAGCTCTGGCTGTAGAGATTGCCACACGCCCATCTGAAAAGAAAGAATTCCGATAACTGTATGTGACCAGTTCGGAACAGGATTTACTGTTAGAGTAGGGATCAAAACCGTTCAATTCCTCATTCTCCCGATATCCCCACTCCCATTCACGATTCTTATACACTTTATCCGTCGTTACATTCACAAAGGATCGTACAGAAGCTGTCCTGCGGACACACTCCAGAACATTCACCGTCCCCATGACATTCACATCATAAGTATATACCGGATTCGCATAGCTCTCCCTCACGATTGGCTGTGCCGCCATATGAATCACGATCTCCGGCTGCACCTCCTCAAATACCCGAAGAAGATGCCCCAAGTCCCTAACGTCTCCCTCGATCGATTGCATTCGCCCCGCCATTCCGGTAAGGGAAAACAGGCTGGGATCTGTCGGCGGCTGCAACGCATACCCGATTACCTCCGCTCCAAGGTCCAACAATACCTGGCACATCCAGCTACCCTTAAACCCGGTATGACCCGTGATAAGAACTTTCCTGTTTTTATAAAAATCTCTGTCTATTCTCATACTTCTCTTCCACTTGCGTTAATCACATGGCATGGAAACTGTCTCCGTTATTTTTTCAACCATATAATTTAACATCTCTGTTGTCATACCCGGATATACACCAATCCAAAACGTATTCTCCATAATATGATCCGTATTCGTAAGTTCACCGACTATGCGATATCCAATACCAGTTTTACGCATTTCATCAAAACAGGGCTGTTTGGTCAGGTTTCCGGCAAACAGCATACGGGTCTGGATTCCATTCTCTTCCAGATACCGTACTACCTTATTTTTATCCACACCTTCTCTGCAGGTGATCATGAATCCAAACCAACTGGGCTCTGAATTCTCACAGACCTCCGGCAATACAAAATACTCTCTCACACACTGTAATCGTTCTGATAAATATGCAAAATTTCTACGTCTTGCCTCTACAAATCCCGGCAGCTTCTGTAGTTGTGCACATCCTATAGCAGCCTGCATATCCGTCACTTTGAGATTATAACCAAAATGGGAGTAGACATATTTATGATCGTAGCCCATGGGTAGTTCTCCATACTGCCCATCAAACCGGTGTCCACACATATTATCCCGTCCGGAAGAGCATACACAGTCCCGTCCCCAGTCACGAAGGGAACGAATGATCTTATGTAATAAAGCATTATTGGTATAAACAGCACCACCTTCTCCCATCGTCATGTGATGAGGGGGATAAAAGCTGGAAGTTCCAATGTCACCGATAGTTCCGGTAAATCTCCATTCACCATTGATACAGTACCGGCTGCCAAGCGCATCACAATTGTCTTCTACCAGCCACAGATCATGTCGGTCACAGAATTCTTTTACCTTCTTCAAGTCAAACGGATTGCCTAAAGTATGTGCAATCATAACTGCTTTTGTCTTCAGTGAAAATGCTTCTTCCAACCTGTCTGTGTCTATGTTATACTGTGGAATCGTCACATCCACGAATACCGGTACTGCACCATACTGTAACAACGGAGTCACCGTCGTTGGAAATCCGGCAGCCACTGTGATCACTTCGTCCCCCGGCAATACTCTGCGTTCTCCTAAAAGAGGAGAAGTCAGTGCCATGAATGCAAGAAGATTCGCTGAGGATCCGGAATTGACTGCTGAGCAATATTTCACCTGCAGATATTTTGCCAGTCCACGTTCAAACTGTTCCGTGTATCTGCCGGAGGTCAGCCAAAATTCCAGAGAAGAGTCCACCAGATTCACCATTTCCTCTGCATCATAAACTCGTCCTGCATAAGAGATTCTATCTCCTGCTTCATACGTTTTTTTCTTATGAAATTTATCACAATACTCCCGTACCTGCGACAGAATCTGTTCCCTTGCCTGCTCTTCTGTTTTTCCTTCAAAAATTCCTGTCCCGTTCATACTGCTCTATTCCCATACCTTCCATGGTGCCTGTCCACCGCTCCACAAGTCTTCCAATATTTTCTTCTCACACTGATTGTCCATGCACTGCCAGAAACCGGTATGCTGATAAGACATCAATTCTCCTCTATCAGCCAGTTTTTCCAACACATCCCTCTCAAAGGCCGTATTGTCCCCTTCAATATAATCCAATACTTCCGGCTCCAGAACCATGTATCCTGCATTAATTGGCGAATCATCATATGCATTCTTTTCACGGAATGCACGTACAGAGCTATCCAGCCCTATGTCAAGAATCCCTTTCTCCTGCACTTTTTTAACCGAAGTTAATGTCGCCATTTTTCCATGTTGTTGATGAAACTTTACGATATCCGCAATATTAACATCACAGACACCATCACCGTAAGTCATCATAAAAGGCTCATTGCCTATGTATTTCTGGACACGCTTTATTCTGCCACCGGTTAAAGTCTTCAATCCGGTATCCACCACTGTAACCTTCCAGGGTTCCGTATGTCTGTCGTGGATAATAATGTCATTGCCCTTGGTCAGATCAAAAGTCACATCCGAAGTATGAAGAAAATAATCCGCAAACCACTCCTTGATAATATGCTGCTTATATCCGGCACATATAATAAATTCATTAAAACCATAGTAGGAATATTCTTTCATGATATGCCACAGAATAGGCATTCCACCGATTTCGATCATCGGCTTGGGACGATATCCCGTCTCCTCAGAAATGCGGGTTCCCATACCACCCGCTAACAATACTACCTTCATATGTGCCTCCTTGCAACGCTTTCATTCTCCCAGAACATCTCTTTTTCTTTAAACGTCTAATTCTAATGCCCTTACTAATTCTACATCCTCCAGTGTTACTCTATCCAAATGTCCTCTTATCCAATCAAGTAACGCCTTTTCGAATTTATCTGAAATACCGTTGTCTATATCAACTCTATATATTCTTTCTAGATCTCTCTCGAATTCTATATAGACCTCCCGTAAATTCTTTTTCCCTATATATAATCTTCTGTTATGGATTATAGGACATAGGAAACAATATACAAAGGTATTTCTGTCCTCTATATATACCAATCCTTTGTGTTCATGAAGAGAAAATGGATTGGCAAACAGTTTTGTCATTATCATCCCCAAAACACCCCTGTCCTGTAATGTTCGTACTCTGTTCAATAATTCTTTCAGATCAGACAACATCAACAGTTCATATGCACTCATTATCTGTACTGCGTTTAACCCTTGTCTATAAGCCATCTTGATATCATCATAACGATTGTCCCCAACATGAATAATCTGGTCTGTTTTTGCCAGTTTCTTCAGTTTCTCAAATAATTCACCGTTCTTTTTACTCTTTTGTTCCTCGCAGGATATGAGTATCTGCTGATAATCGTTCACTCCAACACCATGAAGTATTTCAATAATTTCCTTCGACGGCCAATACATGTCTGAGACAAGATACACCTTTTTCCCACTTGCTATTGCCCATTGCAACAGCCGGATCATTTCTCTTCGAGGCTGTAATACTCGTTTTTCCATTTTCAACTCAGCTCTGCAATATTCTTCCAGTGCATCTATTTTCCAGCCGGTAATCTGTCCTATTTTATCATAAATATCACTGATATTACAGATACCGGTACACTCTCTTTCCGCCTTTCTCCGGTATACTGCAAACTGCCTGGGAACTACTCCCTCCATTTCCATAAGCTGGTACATATCCTCTAGAGTCAATGTAGTCCTCTGTACTAGTGTATCAAAAATATCAAAAGACACGACTGGATATGGCTCAAGTATTTCCCGTATTCTTTCTTCGTTCACATTCCAATATTCCATATCATGATCTGCCGCCATCTTATGTGGAAGCCTGTTTCCATGAAAATCATATATTTTTATACCATTTTCTTCACAAAATAAATGAATACGATCATAAATGATAGGAATAATATGATCCCTTGCCACAATTATAATGATGCAGTTTCTGTCCGCTGCCGCCTGCAAAGGAAACACTTCTGCCCCATATAAATGCTCACCCTCTAATTGGGGATCCAATATGCCTTGAAAATCAAAATCCTTGACGTTTTTCAAAAGAAAGTCTGTTTTTTCTCCAGCCCCGTAAAGCATTATCTTTTCCGAGCGGAGTGATTTGCATTCTTTTTCAAACTGATTACAAAAAGCCTGTTCTTCTGTCATATCCTGCTTTTATTAAGTCTCCCAGCCTCAAATCAAAATATCATCTGCAAAATTAAGTGTTTCTTTTTGGAACGAATCCTGCAAAACAAATGCCTTTTTCACCTCTTCCGAAAAGACAATCTGCGGTTCTCTAAGCAAATCCATGCATGCGTCAAGCAACTGTACAGACACTAGTGGAGCCTTTCCTTCTCCCCAAATGCTTCTATATTCTCTATAATAATCCATAACTGCAGTAAAGATAACTTTTTTGACGTTTACATCTCCATGATACTCTTCTAATACAGGAATACCCTCATGATCAAAGCCCTTCAACGAACCATGCGGTGCTTCAAAGAGTGCCTCCATCAACGGATAAAACACTTGCGCAAACGACCTCATTTCGTAAAAATTCATCTCGTGCTGACAATAGGAAGTAACGTCTATCGTTCCTGAATCCAGCGGCAATTTCATATAATACAGCCCCAACAGTTCCCTCTGCATTATTTGCTGTAAATGATACTGCACCGTTCCCCTTGCGCCGAAATCATAAAGACAGATTTTTTCATAGTTATCCAGCGAAAAAGTTTTCAGATATTGGCAATAATTTGCCCCCACCTCCGGATCTCTTGTTGCAGCTATCACAGCCTGCCTTGATGCATAAAAATAACATGCTTCCGGAAGTTCTGCCATTGTTTTGCGGGATAATTCTTCCTGATACAGCTGATAAAAAATATATCCGTCCCTTGCCTGAAATAGTAACAATTCGCACTCATTCTTTATTGCTTCCTGTATTACCCCAAAAAATAAATTTACCATAAAGGGCGCCATAAAAGTATTTATCAAAGCATACATATCCGTTATCACAAGTTTCTTATCTTCCTGCCTGAAAAATTCCTTACACTTGTGCAAAAGGCGATTATATATGTATCGATCTTGCTCGGACACTGCCAGGCTGTTTATTTTTTCGAAACATTCATCCAGATTCTGTCTGCCAAAAACCTGATCTAAATCGTCCCCTTCTATCGTATAAACAGGAATATTTGTTATGCTTTGGCGGATTTTAGTATACAATTTTTTTAAAAGCATCGGTCTTGCAATAATTACAATGAAATCAGCTTTTGCCGCATCAGCAACATTGAGTACACTATGCTCACTTCCCACATATGAGAAGTCAGCCACACCGATAATATTGTACTCTTTCAAATTATTCAGCAATTCCCAGGTATGTCTGCCCGTTCCATACAAACATATCTTCTCGCTTTTTCTGCTCTGAAAACTTCTCTGAAATGCATGGATAATATATCCTTTTTCATCTGCCATTTCTCTTCCTCTGAACAGCCACCCCTATCTTAGTCTCGCTACAGCATCCCTTACATCTCATACAAATAGATGGATATCCTCTTTTACTGTACCCTAAATTAAATTCCAACAGCTCTATCCTCTTATTGGCATCATAAGGTTCCAACAGGAATGTATCACCCTCCTGTTCTTTCCATTCTCCTAATTCGATTGCACTTGCCTCCAGATGACAAAAATAAAATTTTCTGTCCCTTAATCCCCTGAAAGGTGCTCCACACCGATGGAAAAATGCTATTTTCTGCTCTTCTGATTCTCCTGAATGATCAGCCGTTTCAAAACCAAAATCTAACCAAAAGTCCATTTTTTTACGAACATAACTGATTTGATGCTGTGATAATGTTTCCTGAAATTTTTCCAGTCTAGGTTCTAGCTGTGGCAAACCATAAGTATAGTCACTGACATCATAGATGACATCCATTTTTTGAGAAATATCCAATAATTCTTCCGAAAGATTGCACATTCCATTTGTAAACATATAAATATCAACTATTTTATCTCTGTAGTTGTTCTGAATATATTGCAATACCTCCACCAGTTCCGGATACAGTAAGGGTTCCCCGCCCAAAAGATTCATATCTTCCACGGTATCCACCCATTCGAAGAATGCATCCAGGTCACGCTTGATCTCATCTAATTTACGATCCTGCGGATTACAATAGTAGGACATAAGCATATTGCACCCTTCACAGTTAAGGGTACACCGATTCGTAACAGAAATGTCTACACGATTGATATACACTTTTCCCTCTACATACCAATCATATATGGTTGCAAATCTCTTATAATCGATGTAATCTATATTTTCCCGAAGTCCTAATTCCTTCAGATATTTTGAAACTTCTTGATATGCTTCTGTGCAGATAATAATCTTTGCACCAGGCATATTAAGTTCTTCTGGAGATATGATGGGTACTCCCAATAATTTCTTACCCTGTTTATTGCTGTCCCGATCCGCTACAGCCTTAATGGAAAGCTTGTTATGATATCTACGAATGAAGGTAGTTCCCTTGCCGGCTGCTCCCCATAAGTAGTATTGATTTTCAAGTTTGCTCCATATCGTAGCTTCCTGATCAAGTTCATGCTGGAGATTGTTATATTTCATATCTTTTACATCCCTTCCGATATCTACAGTAATTCACTGTCAATATCCTGTAAAATGCTTTTATAGTATACAACCATTTCTTCAATAGTTTCTTTATATGGTTTGAAGGAATAATCTCCTATCTCTTTCAAAAGTCTTTCATTATTTCCGGAATACTCCAACTTATATCCTTCTTCTGCTATACTAATTGGACGTTCAATCTGCATAACTTCTCTGATAAGATTTCCTAGAGAGAGTAAATCAATATGGTTTCCTCTGCAAACGTTATAATGTTTATGTTGCGGTTCATTTTCTATAAACCACTTCATAATCTCAACCAAATCATCAATATAGATATAATCAAAATACACATTTCTGGATAAAGTCATTGGCTTACCCTTTAGTGCTCTGCATATATTGTTTGAGATAAATCTCCTTGTCCAATCTTCGTACTTACCATACACACCGAACAATCGTAAATCATAGATATTATCCTTCTGCGTGCATTGCTTAGAAATCAAATATTTGTAAAAACCATATCCATCTTGTGGAATATGTCTTCCAAAATAATCCTCTTTCATAAAAGGTTGATAATGTCTGCTATCATACTCTGCACCCGACCCAAAATATAGCATTTTATCATATAAGTGACTGCATCTTTCCAAATTTGAATACATTCTAAGACCCGTTTCTAATACTTTTGATCCAGAATATGGCTCTCCAATTTTCCCTCTATAATTCGCTGAATGAATCACAATATCTATTTTTTGGTGTATAAGATATTCTTCTACATTTTCTTGATCACACAAATTTAATTCAGAAGAATTAGGCGCATAAATATCATATAGCAACGATAAACCTTCTTTAAGATTACTACCTATAAATCCGTTTGCCCCTGTAATCAATATTTTTTTCTTATCATTATTCATTTATTTTGCTTACATACCTTTTCAGCTTGAACACTAGCTCCAAACTATTTCTGGTTTCCTACAGGTATTGCATGTGTATTAATATTCATTCCACCATTACACATTTTACAATAATTCATATAGCCTTTCTCATTATATCCAAGATAATATTCAACAAATTCTTTTTTCCGCTTCTCATCACATTTTTTTAAATCAAAACAGTCACTTTCATCTAATTCACAATATTTTATTAAATCCGCATAAAAGCACATACTGCAAAAAAATATTTTATTATTCCAAACTCCATGACAAGTTTTTCTGTCACACATATCAAAAAAGTTGATTAACCCTTGTTCGGAACTTATCCCATTGCTCTTTTGTGGATAACCACAATCATACCATTCTTTAAACTGTACATGGTCATACATAATATCATATCTTTCTAAAAGTTCAATAACTTCTGTTATTTTTTGTTTTCCAGTCATGCTACTATAATCAGTAAACCTATATACAATCTTATTCTTTTTAAAAAATTCTAGTTGCATTTCTGTTGGAACGATTACTGCATTGCTGTATATCTCAATATGCTTAGCTCTCCGGGGATAATATTCTTTAACAATCCACTGTAACAATTCGTCAAAATGCGGGTACACCATTGCATCACCACCACACAGTGCTAATACATTTACTTCATCAACCCACTGAAAATAAGTTTGAATAGTTTCTTTCATTTCTTCCAATGAATAATTGATTGGATTTTTAATTTTAGGAATAAACGAATTACAATATTCACATTTTAAAGTACAAAACTGAGTTATGCCAAACGTAATATCACTTACATATACTTTATTATATTTATAAAGCATGTATAGTGAGGACCATTCATCTATATGAAAATAATTTACATAGCGCTTTAGACCCATTTCATTTAAAAAATCGTAAACCGACTTAGTTAACCCAGTAGATACAATAATTATATCTTTTTCACTATTAAATATTTTTTTTAATTCATCAGGCGAAATAACATCATATCCGCAAAACGTTGTGTTTTGCTTTACCGGATTACGATCGACGAATTTGACAATTTTCATTTCATTCTCAAATTCATCACAAAATGCTTTTCCAAAAGTCCCTGCGCCCCATATATAATAATTATATTGACAATTCATAATTTTTTCTTCCAAAAAATCAAATTCATGTCCTCTATTTTGCCACTTCATCTATTTTTCTCCTAGGTATTATAATAATAATCTATCATTAATAAATGCTTTTTATCTTTCCATTTAACTTTCTTGCTCATAGACAGCATAGCACACCGTGTCATCCAATGTATTTTTATGATGTCGTATATATATTTTGTACCCAGTAAATATTGAATGAATCAAATACGGCATAATTGAAAATTGTTTATAATTATGGTACATACTAATTGCTAAAATCGGATGGTTTTTTTGAATCACCAAAGTCGCACCATGCAGTGCCGCTTCTTCGGCCCCTTCAATATCCATTTTAATTAAATCGACTTTCTTTTCCACAAACATGTTATCTAACGAAACAATTTTGCTACTCTGATTACCCTCAGTGCATATTCTACTTGCTCCTGTCTGATCAGATATATATGTAATGGTTTCATTAGTATCCCCTACTCCATATAAATATGGAACTATTTTTCTTCCTTTTCCCTCAAATTTTGTATGAATATTATTTTCCAATACCCTATACACATCACTATCCATTTCAAAACAATGGAATTCATTTCCTATATTGAAATGAATAAATTCCTCTAAAGAATCTCCAATAAAAGCACCACAATCTATAACTGTCTCTACCTTACTATAATCAATAATATCTTCTACAATATATTGATGTTTTGAATAATATTTTTCCATGTAATTAGGTTCATAATCCCTTATTTCTGACTGCAATCGCAATTCTAGCAGAGCTTTATATACGTCTTTTGATTGTCTGTCCGCTAACAAATCATAACTTTTTTTATACCATATTTCAAATCGTTCTTTATCAACATCAAATATTTGAAGCATATACGCTGATATTCCCAACGGATTATGGTATACCCTTGGGAAATCCTTAATTTGCTCATTAATAGCATAACAAGCCTGTGCATTTTCCACTGCAATAATTACATACAATCCATCTTTGAATTCTGCAATCCTTTCATAGCTAACGCATTTTACACCTTGAAATGTTTCCCCATGCTTTTCATTTTCATTATCACAAAAATATTTTATTGGAATTTCATTATCTTGAAACCATTGGCATATAATTTTTCCTAGATTTCCCATTCCCCATATGCATATATCATATAACTCACTCTGTTCTTTCCAATAATTTTCATAGCTCCTGTCCGTTTTAAATCTATATGCTAGGCTATATTCTTTTTTAATATCCAACATAGCTATTCTCTCTTTCTTATCGTGCATATGTCCCATATAACAATGTCTTATTACATGTTTAATCTATTTTCTAGCTGTTCTTTAATATCTTCCTCTGTAATAAACAACTCCGTAACACAAAAAATACCTTTACACTTTTTTTCTGTTAAAATTGTACGTGCTTCTTGAACTGCTCCTGTCGGTATAACAAATACATATGCATCGTTAAACATTGCACTTTCTGGTGTCACCGTTTCCAAACCATGAAAATTTAGTTTTTTGTATTTATCTACAGCATACCTCATTCTGGCATGCCGATATTTGTAATTAATAAATTTCCATAGTTCTTCTGCATTTTCAGTTATTCCCCAAATAATATAATCAAACTCCTCTGTAACGTCTATTTTAGAAAGTATCCTATCTTCTAATCCTTGAACCAATTTAGTATAATAACCATTTTGGGGTCTATACTTTCTTTCAGAGTAAAGTAGATGAAGCATATTTTGATTTGTTACTTCTTCATACTTTTTTATTATTTGGTATGCGCAGTGCGTTATAATTACTTTTTTCTCATTTTCAATATCCAATATACGAGGATTCCAGTCTATACTCCCATATTGTTCTGGCAAATAAATAGGTATATACTTGTCTATCCATGAAAAAGTTAAAAAAGGAGTTTTTCTAACTAATATAACCGGAATTCCCCATGCAATACATGGAGCAGCTAAGTGTAATCGTGAAGTAATGATGAGTCTTGCATTTTTATAATATTCACTATACTGTTCACATACTTTTCTCTCAATTTCTTCATCCGTTGGTAGGTTATCTTCAAAATAATACTCGTGAGTCTTGACAATTGCCTTATCCAAAAGAGAACTGGGCATATGTTTTAAGAGATCAGTTGGTGCATCCACAATATAAACTTTATTAGGAACGCTACTCACATTTCTTTCGGGAAGTGTGACTGTAATGCAACCAGTAATATATGCATTTATGCCTAATTCCTTTAATTGCAGATATCCTATTTCATCTCTACATCCTATTTCTCCAAGACTTTGTAATTTATTAATCTCTTTCAAATTATCTATCGAATATCCAAAATTGTTGTAAGCAAGACATACTATATGTATCTTAGGTGATATTCTATATAAGTTCGAAATATTAACTGCCACTAGTATAATTTCTTCGCCATCATACTTTTCTAGTTCGTCCACAGACATTCCAACAATATGGTCATCATCTATTCCCATGCTCTTCAATAAATTGTAAACAGCATAAAACTGTATATACTCACCAATATTAACTCTTACTGTATTGGAATGACTGAATTTCCAGTCTTTCTTATTAATATATGCGAACTTCATTTCATACCCCTCTCATTATCATCTTATTCCACACAAGGCCACATTTTTTCTAATGGATAAGACTCCAGTGTTCCGTCCTCGTGTACGATTGTCTTGGTTCTAGGGGAAACGGTCTCGTCAGGCGAGATCATCAGTTCGCACAGCACCGGCCCTTCTGCATCCAATACTTCTTCAATCTGCTGTTCCAGTTGTTTATTATCCATGATTCGGAATGTTTTGAGTCCATATGCCGCTGCTACCTTTACGGTATCCGGCATGCTTAATCCACTGGATTCTCCACTTGCCACCTGAAATCCACCGAAATTATTGTTCTGCATGGAACGAATACTTGCGTATCCCTGATTATTCCAGATAAAAATCTTCACAGGAAGCTGTAAGCGTACTAATGTCTCCAGTTCCTGAATATTCATCTGGAAAGCTCCGTCTCCATTGATCAGGATCGTTCTGCGTCTCTCATTGGCCAGACAGGCTCCTATGGAATAGGGTAATCCAAAGCCCATAGAGCCAAGTCCCGCAGCATTTTTCATTTTTTGACCACGCTTTGGAGAAAATGCCTGATATGTGATTTCTCCTGCCGCCCCGGAACTCTCCGGTACGATAACATCCTCTTTTGTTGTATGCTTGCATAACAGTTCTGTGAAATAATAAGCACTGACTACTCCCTGTTTTTCTCTGTGTTCTGTCGTCACCGACGGATATTTTGCACGCAGTTCATGACCGTAAGCATTCCATGTTTTCCACTCAGCACTTTGCTCTCTTATCTTCTCATCTGCCACTACGGCATGATATAAACTGCGAATGTAATCTCCGGCGTCACATGCCTGCATTGCCTCTACCTGTTCCAACTTCATTCTATCCAACTCATGCTGGTCAATATCGACTACAATCTTTTTCGCAGACATTCCAAAATGTGGTTCATTAAATGCTGTCAGACTGGTATCCAGACGGCTTCCGATAGACAGCAGGACATCTGCAGACTGTAAGATCAGATTTGCTCCACGGTCACCCATTCCTCCGGGATGCCCCACATAGAGTTCATCTTCTTCTCCCAACATATCAATTGTTTTCCAGGTAGTAAGTACCGGAATCGGTAATACTTCCAATAATTTGTAAAAATCTTCTGTCGCATCAGCCAGCTTAATACCATTTCCTGCCAGAATGACCGGTTTTTTCGCCTGCTGCAATAACCGGACAGTCTTGGCAACTGTCTCTGTCAGATCCGGCTTTGCCGGTGTTTCAGGAACATATCCTTCTAATTTCTCCGGCTCTACCATTGCTGCCTGCACATCCAACGGAATAGACAGCCATACCGGTCCTGGTCTTCCATTCGTAGCTTCATAATAGGCTCGTTCCATATGATAACGGATTTCTGCAGGCTCCATGACCTGTACAGCATACTTGGTAATGGGTCTGACCATATCGATGATCTGCACTTCCTGCGAACCAATCTGTCTGACTCCCGTCTCCCCGATGAGATCGGAACGTTTTGCCTGTCCGGAGATTACGAACATAGGTGTAGAATCAATCCATCCCGCTGTAATTCCCGTAATTGCATTGGTAGCTCCGGGACCGGACGTAGTAAGGCATACGCCGATTCTGTTAGTGTGCTGTGCATAAGCCTCGGCCGCTACCGCTGCTGCCTGTTCGTGTAAAGTGCATATATACTGTATTCCAGATCTTCCAATAGAATCGTCCAAATGCATGGCGCCCCCGCCGGGAAGCATAAATGCATACTGCACTCCTTTCTCCTGTAAAAACTGAAATACATAATCCGATAATTTTATCATAACTTTTCTCCAAATAATTTATGTTCTACATACTCTGCAATGGTATGTCCTATGAAAATATGTGCTTCCTGAATGCGTGGTGTGATCTTGGACGGAACCTTTACCACATGATCACAGATTTCCTGCAGTTCCGGTACTTCATGATCTCCCATCAGCATGACTGTCCGAATCTCCTGTTTTTTCGCATAGCGTAAAGCTTCCAGCACATTCTTGGATGTACCACTGGTAGAAATGGCTATCAGCATATCACCTTTTTTAGCTTTTGCCTCCAGCTGTCTGGCAAATACACGTTCATAACTGTAGTCATTACCAATGGCTGTCAACGTCGATGTATTGACCGTCAGTGCCTCTGCGTTCATTGCTGGGCGTTCCTTATAGAAGCGGCTGACAAACTCCGTTGCAATATGCTGGGCGTCCGCAGCACTTCCACCGTTTCCACACAGGAACAGCTGTCCGTTTCGCCCAAACATCTCGCAGATATCTTCTGCCACTGCCATAACAGTATCCGTCACCTTGCGGTCTGATGCCATCTTTTTGAAAATATTCTCATGCTCTTCTAATCGCTGATAGAAATAATTCACCGGAAATTCCTGCGAATTATAATCTTTCAGAATCTGCACCAGCTCCCAAAGGCAGCCCTGACCACCTTCTTTTTGCAAAATCATATTGGATGCCTGTTTTACACGGTCAATAGCATCTGCCGGACAGATGCCTAAGCCTGCATGCTCCAATGGCTCCACATCATACTTTCCATCGCCAATATAACAGATTTCCTCTGGTTTGAGCTGTTCTTTCTGCTCTATTTCCTGCAAAATTTCCGTTTTTTTCTTGGCACCACAGTAGAAATAATCCCAGGGGAATCTCTTTTCGAAATAGTGAACAATTTCTGTATTCTCTCCGGTGATTGCTGCCAACTTGAACTGCTCTCTGTGCAGTTCAAATATGGCATCAATATCTTTCAGATTGATCTTCTTTTGCTCTGTGCCATTCATATCAACGATTACTGTACCGTCTGTTATGACACCATCGATATCAAATACTACAAGTCTGATCATAATGTGTGTCCTATCCTCTGAGTTTTTTCTTAACTTCTTCCTCTGCGGGAGTCAGTACTTTTTTGCCTGTACCCATGATTCTCTCAGTATCACGGATATCCTTTACCAGCCTGCACAGTTCATAAGGCTCAATGGATGCCTTCTGGTCAGAACCGTACATTGTCTTGTCCATGGTAATATGTCTCTCTATAGATGTTGCACCGGCTGCCACAGCACAGGTGCTGACAAGTGTGCCTGCTTCATGTCCGCTGTAGCCAACTTTACATTTATAAATATCTGCCAATACGCGGATCAGCTTCAGGTTTGCATCTTCCACCGGCATCGGATAAGTGCTGTTGCAATGCATCAGTTCGTAAGGACATCCTGCCTGTTCAAAAATATCTACCGCATGATCAATCTCATCCAACGTACTCATTCCGGTTGCAATAAACGTATATTTTCCCTCAGAAGCAATTTCCTGTAACAACTCATCATTAGTTAACATAGCGGATGCCACTTTATTATATTTCAGATCATATTGTCTCAGGAAAATCTGGGAATCCACATCCCATGCAGAAGCGAACCATTCAATTCCCTTCTCCTTACAATATCTGTCGATCTCATCATATTCTTCCTTGCCGAATTCCAGCCCCTCTTTCTGTGCACGTTGTGTCTCCCCCCAGGGGCTCTTTCTGGGACTATCCAGATATTCCTGTGTATACACCTTATCCACTGTTCTCTTCTGAAATTTCACAGCATCACATCCTGCAACCACCGCTGCATCGATCAGCCTCTTGGCAAGCTGTAAATCTCCGTTATGATTGATTCCGATCTCAGCTGTAATAAATACGCTCATGATAATTCCTCCTGTTTAATATTCTATAACCGTCCACTCATGATCCGAAACTTGATATACCAATTCTTTAAATTGCAATTCTGCCTTCCGAACTTGCTGTTCTATATCTTTTACTTCTATATTCTCTAATGCTTCATCTATTATGATATAGTCAAAATAATCACGACCGGTTTTATCTTTGATTTCTGTTAGCTTTGTAAAAACAAACGCCTTGTCTGAAACACCTTTTAAATCTTCTAAAAATCTTTTCTCCTGGGTTCCGTTATATAAAGTAACATTAATTGCACCTTTTTCTCTCATGACTTCCTTTATTTTCAGAGAGTTACTACCTAAACCACAATTGATTCCAAGTATATTTGCCCCATCTATTCCGGGAATATTCCAGTTCTGAAATAAGTTATAATCATAGCAAAAACCGGTTCCCCATGGATCCACACCATATCTATTCATGAAATCAATACGTCCTTCCAAATAAAAACGCCGTTGTTCTTCCTTTTTTTCCAAATCATGCTTTAATGTTACAGAGCCAAAATGATGGCAATAAGCATCCTTCGCTAATATACATTTATATCCGTTTCGCCGCATCCAGAGAGAATTTTTGTCATCTGGAAAAGACATTACACTCTTTCCGCAACACTTATCCTCATACATTTCCAAGGACAACTGCACCACTATGTTTGTAGGAAAAATACATAATGGATTGCATAATCTTGTTCTTTGTTCGTGACGCCTTTCATCATATATATTATTTTTCTTAGTAAAAGCTTTTAATTCATCCGTGGTACTATAACAGGCTTCAATTGTTTGAAGATTGCTGACAGCCGGAGTAGTCGGCACGACGTAGCCATAATCGCAATGTTCTTTTACGCAACGGTATAAGTTCCATATAGCATTATCGCCTACAACAATATCGTTGCTTATATTCAAGAAGTATTTACCATGTGATATCGCTTTTAAATTTACGCCTGGGGCTGCACCATTTACAGCTACATTTATCACTTTTACTTCTTTCATTTTTTCAAAATACTCTTTTGTTCCGTCCTTGGAACCATGATTTAACAGAATAATTTCTGTTTTAATATTTTTCGGTAAATTGCTCAAAACACTCTCTACACACTGCATCGTATAGTCCAAATGGTTATACCCAGTGATTGCGATTGTAAGATCTACCTCATATTTCCGTTGTTCTACCGGTATTCGAAGAAGTCCAAAAATATCAGTATTCTTCAAGAAAGCTTGGTATTCCTCCTCTTTTTCCGGATGTCCGTCCACAATAGCCCAATAATAAAACTGCATCGCCCCGCTCTCTATCAGCGGCATCAATTCATACTCCAGTTTCCATTCTACTTTCTCCGGATTAGTAATTACGAGCAGTTTAATATCTTTCAATGATTCCAATGCACAGCTACATGCATCCACTAAACGGATTCTGCTTCCGTTCGGCACATTCTGCCGCACCACATCCCTGACTGCAGATATTCCATCCCATAAATCCATACTAATGCTGTTAAAACCTTGTATATCTCCGGCTATGTATTTCAATTTCATCTCTTTTGCAGCGTCTTCCATAGTCTGCATGATTTCCAAAATACTATAAGCCAATTCTGTATCCATAGGCATTGTTTCCTTCCCATCGAATTATTGCTTTATTTGATCTAATAACTTCTTGATTTCCTCATCATCAGGTGCAAACTGCTGTATCTGACTCAATATTGCCCTTGCCGCATCGGGTTCCCCACGCTCTATTCTTGTTTCCGCAAGATTTTTCATGTATATAACCATCTGCTGCAATTCCTTTTGTGCTTCAGCAGCTTCCGTTGTCTGCCGCTTCATTTCATCCCGAAGCATCTCCGCATAGACAAGCATGGTCTTATCTAGCTTCGGATAAACTCCCAGACATTTCTTCATGGTTTCCAGGGCATTTCGTTCCTGTCCGGAATTGCGATAATATCGCAATTCTCTTAACTCCAATGCCAACTGAAGCTCGTCTGGGAGTCCAATGGAGTTCTCTTGCAACACATCTTCCCTGTAATAAGGCTGGTAGAATTCATATACCATATCCGCATATGTCCAAAGCTGATTCTCAAGCGCTGGCAAACTTTCTGTCTTCTTCGTTATCTTTGCCAGATTGCTTCCCATATACTTTATATCAAAGAGATCATACCGAATGTCTTCTCCACTTTTCCATTCCCGGATTCTGGAATTCCATTTATTCCAGTCTTCACCGGATCCCCAATGTTCCATACTTTCCAGTGTTCTGCGCCAGGTACGGTAATCCAATTGCATAAAAAACGGTTCTATTTCTATTTTTCTTTCTTCTGCTATATCCCAGATACTATCCTCTATTTCCAATATGTTATCTGCATATTTAAGGAATAATTCCTCATAACATTCTTCTATTCCACTTTCTTTTTGAGCATTTTTCCATAAAATTTTCGATGCAATAATATAAAAATGCTTACTTGGTAACGTTGCTACAATGTGGTGTAAGTTATGGATTTCGTCCTTTTTTCCTTCCAATTCATACTCTTTCTGCAACGCTTGTATTGTAGGATATAGAGTATGAAAATAATTGCCGTCCCCCAGCATTTTCTCTGCTAACTCCGTGTATAATCCATGATATTCCGTTGTACACATTGTTTCTAATACTTTTTTATTCTTAATATCATTCGAAAAGCTTTCTATTTGCTTCCAGTCTACTATTAAAATATTCTCTTGAATTATTTTCCATTTTTTTCGTTTCATGAATATAGGTAAACACATCATAAATGTTTCTGCAAAATATGCATTACCAAATATACTGGTAACTACTCCTGCTGTTTTAGTTTCCATTGCCGTTCTATTACTCTTTAATTTATCATAACAATCTTTGTATTTTTTATAATATGTAATACATAAATCATCACTCAGATTACCATATACTCGCGCTCCCATCATATTATAAAAAGCAATACATACCTCCATGGTATCCAATTGATTTAGTGGTTCTGAAAAGGCCTGTCTCAACCATTTTTTTTCCTCTTGATATCTTTCCAGATTCTCAAATGCCAATAAAAGATACGCATAAATCGCTCCAATATGGATAGGCATGTAGGTCAGATTTTTCTTATATTTTCTCCACTCTTCCAATCCCTCAATGCTTGTCGTAATCACTTTTTCATAATCATATGCAGAAAAATACTCCTGATCTAACTGCATGATCCATCTGGGATCTCCGGGATACTCTTTCCGAATTACCAATAATGGCTCAATGTTTCTCCATACATGTTTTACATGTTCCTGTTCATTCTTGTACACATATCCATAATGATGCACAAAGTCGTTGAACTCTTTTCTGGGTTCACAAAACGGGGTTAGAAATTCATGGATTCTCCCCACAAAGTGAATAGAAGAATTTAGTTTAACCATTCTGGATGGATAAGAATCAATATAATTATTTCCATTCGGATCCATATAATTTCTTACAATATAGGATGCCGAATTATATTTCTGATATTCTCCTGTTATAAAGAATTTGATAATCTCCTGCGGATCATCAAACCATTCATCATCATCCAGATACATGAACCATTCGCCTTGCGCTTCCTTTAATCCGGCATTTCTGGCTGCTCCAAAATCATTACACCATGTGAAGTTAATGATTTTATCCGCATATTGTTCTGCCAGTGCACGTTGCTTTTCATTGCATCCGGTATCTACTAATATGATTTCCGTAGGAAATGCATTTTTGAAATAAAGAAGTGAGTTCAGGCTTTTCTCCATCTCGTCTCTTCCTGAGATCAACATGGAAATGGATAATAAGATATGTTCCTTGTTCATGTCTGGAATCCTTTCCGCTTTACATTTTACATAGAGAAAAGAGCCCGGCTGCAAAGCCGAGCCCTCTTCTTATTGCTATGTTAGATGCTCTAACTGTTTGATTACTGTAACAGAGACAGTACGCCCTGGTTGGACTGGTTAGCCTGAGCCAACATTGCCTGACCTGCCTGAGACAGGATGTTGTTGTTGGAGTACTTAACCATCTCAGTAGCCATATCTGTATCACGGATAGCAGATTCAGCACTTGTGGTGTTCTCTACAACGTTATCCAGGTTGTTGATGGTATGCTCAAGTCTGTTCTGAACAGCACCGAGAGCAGATCTCTGAGTAGATACCTTCTGGATAGCTTCCTTAATGGTCTCGATAGCGTTATCCGCATTAGTAGAAGTAGCACCATCTACTCTTAAGCCGTTTACGCCAAGTCCCTTAGCGGACATTGCATCCAGATTCAATTCAATCTTGTTGTTGGAAGTAGCATCAGCTCCAACATGCAAAGACAGTTTCAAACTACCAACCTGATCCTGAGCGGACTGAATGTTAGCAGCTACAGGCGTAACTGTATTGCCAAAAGCATCATACAGTGTCTTATCCTTCAGCTTTGTGGTATTGATATTATTTCCTGCAGTAGTGCTTGTGAAGTAATTGCTCAATGCATTCTCTGAAATCTTATTACCATCTTTGTCATAGAAAGCTGCATGTGCTCCTTTTGCAGCAGCTGTAACTGCCTTAGAATCCAAAGTTAACGTATCAGACAGTGCTACTGTACCAGTAGAATTGTTGTTTCCTGCAGAAGCTGTCAATTTAATTCCAGTGTCAACACCATCCTTAGATACCTTACCATCAGAAGCAACGTCATAACCTTCAACGGTAATTGCAACATTAGCAGCAGATGTGCCATCAGCGCCAGCAGCGATTGTTACTTTGGCACCGCTCTTCTGCAGTGCTTTTAACAAATCGTTCTGCAATGCAGCTGCCTTATCATCAGCAGGCGTGGCTGCACTAACAGTGATTTTTGCACCTGTGTTGGATCCAGTCACTGTAGAATTTTTTCCCGTAGCAAATGTAGCACCCGCCTTCGTATCAGTACCATAAGAATAGCTGTAACCCTTAACTGCATCCTTGTCACCCTTTAACAGGTAGGTCTCGTTAAACTTGGTTGTCTCAGCAACACGATCGATTTCGGTGGTCAGCTGATCGATTTCGTTCTGGATGTAAGTTCTATCGTTCTCGGAATTGGTTCCGTTGGAAGCCTTAACAGCCAGCTCGTTCATTCTCTGCAGCATGTCCTGAACTTCGTTCAGTGCACCTTCAGCGGTCTGTACAGTGGAGATACCGTCTTCTGCGTTAGCGGAAGCCTGTGTCAGTCCTCTGATCTGCTTTCTCATTTTTTCACTGATGGATAATCCTGCTGCATCATCTGCTGCACGGTTGATCTTGTAACCGGAAGACAGCTTCTCAGTTGACTTTGCCTGAGAGCTCTGAGTCAAACCTAACATTCTGTTAGAGTTCATAGCGGTAAGATTGTGTTGTACTACCATAATATATTCCTCCTTGAATTGACGAGCGCTTCCCTGCGCTCCGTTATTTGCTTTGGCAATGTCAGCTTCAAGTTCGCACATCCTGTCACTTTCATCGCCATTGTCTTCCGTCTCTTGGGCGTGCGAAACCTTTAATTCAGAAGAATGGTTAGGTAAGCAATTGTTTTATTTGCTTTACTTGATAAGTATATCGGAGAGGTTTTTGGAAACTTAACCCCTTTTTACAAAAAATGTTGACTTTTTTATTTTGCTAAGATATATTATAGAAAAAGGAAGCAGTTTTTTACCACTTGTTTACTATGTATTCTTGAGTGGGGTACTTGCTTCCTTTTTTATTTCCACCAAATCATATAAATACAATTTTCCGTCTTGTGTCCTATTTACTACCAGCCTCCCCATGTAGACATTATATTCTTCTGTCTTTCTATTGTTATCATAAACTGGTAGCGCAAATCTGACCATATAATAGTTCCAGCCACCTTTTGCGTCTTTCTTATGTTTACTCTTTTTATTTTCACTATGTATTTTATTGGCAGCTGATTCTACCAGTTCTCGGATTCCTTGTGCTGCATTTGCCTTGGCTTTTGCCCGTGCTCCCCTTATATGTTCTGAATACTTTGATCCCGTATACTCATCTGCGAATTTAGTTCCTATTTTTATTTTTTCTTTCGTTTGTTTATTCTCAATTATTTCACCAAGGTACTTCTTTAGGTATTCTTTTACTGCATCCCAGTCAATGTCCTGTTTATTCCAAAATATAATATCCGGTATTATAACAATAGCATTACCTTGTTCATCTCTTACTACTTTTACTTCACTCATATGTTTTCCTTTCAGTATTACTCTTTCCAATCAGAAAGTATTTTTATCATTCTATTACCTTCTCATCCAGTGAAATCAATGGTGATACACCTAAAATTTTTTTGATTTGAATTAAGATTTGGTCTGTCTATCAGAATTGATATTCTGTGAATTCACAATAGCATATTGTTACCGATAAATCAATCATAATTTGTGCAGTACGCCCTGACTACTCTGATTGGCCTGGGTCAGCATGGATTGTCCTGCCTGGGCATTAATCCCCTCAATTGCCAAAGTAAATTCCGGTCGATCTATCCCCAAAGCTGAAGTTACTTCGGCAAATTCTCAAGCGGAAGTTACTCTTGAAATTTTTACATCTCCGGCTTATTTCATGCTACAACGGGGATCTAAGAATTTCTTGCTGTTTCAAATATTCATCTTGTACAAGTGGAAATTTGTAAGGGAAATTTAGGGACAAAGACGTATACGCAAAAACATTTTTGAAATTATAGGTCCCTGTCTGATATTCAGGCAGGGACTGTATTTTAGATTATCCAGACTGGTACGATATAATTGTCTCTGTCAATCGCACTAAGTCCCGGTTTCATGCAGATAACTGCGCCCTTCGCACGAGGCGTTGATGCCTTGTCGAGTAATTCAAATACCTTTACCAGCTCTGTTCCGGGATTTGCAGTTTTCTTAATCTCAATCGGATTCAATATTCCATCATGTTCCAGGATAATATCAATCTCCCTGGCATCTTTATCACGATAATAGTACAAATACGGCTCTTTTCCACAATTCAGGTAGGTTTTCCGAATTTCCGCGACCACGTAATTTTCCAAAATGGCCCCGTTCATAGCACCGCATTCTAACGTTTCCGCACTGCTCCATTTCGTCAGGTAACACACCAGACCCGTATCGTAGAAATACAGTTTGGGCGTTTTCACAAGGCGCTTCAACAAATTATTAGAATACGGATGAAGATAAAAAATAATTCCCAGCGTTTCCAGAATTGTCAGCCAATCCTTCGCCTGCGTCTGATTGATATCTGCATCTCTGGCAATCTCTGCTGCATTAACCATCTGCCCACATCTTGCTGCCACTGCAGTAATAAATCGAAGGAACTTAAGCGAATCTATGGCATCCGATAATTCTCTTACATCCCGCTCAATATAAGTAGACAGATAACTGCTGTAAAAAAGCTGACTGTTACTGTTAATACCGCTTACGATCGCAGGCATGGAGCCTTGATAAATCCGTTCAAAGATCTCTCTTGTATCAGCTTGCTCTCTCTCTTTCTGCCTCTCGTTTAAATCCTCCAGATCTACCGTAAACGGTTTCATCGTTCTTCCGGATATCTCTGCCTGTGACAGGGATGTAAGTGAAAGTACTGCCACTCTTCCTGCCAGTGACTCCTGTACTCCCTGCATCAATTTGAACACCTGTGATCCCGTAAGCCAAAATGCTCCCGGCTCATGGTTTTTATCTACATTTATCTTGATATAAGTAAACAGTTCCGGTGCATATTGAACCTCATCAATCAATACAGGTGGTTTATGCAGTTGCAGAAACAGTTCCGGATCGGTCTTTGCAATATTTCTTTCGTTTAAATCATCCAGTGTTACATATCCCCGCTCCGTTCCCTCCATCAGTTTTTGGAGCATTGTCGTCTTTCCTACCTGTCTCGGTCCCGTTACCAGGAGTACCGGATATTCCCTGGTTACCTGTCTTACTACATTCTCCAGATTTCTTTTGATATAACTCATAAAAGTCCCTCTTTCGGCTAATCTTTTTTATGATTATATTTTAGCCGGATTGCTTTAAAATATCAAGCATTTTCCGGCTAATCTATACTCTGATTATATTTTAGCCGAAACCACATTTTTATTCTTTCACATTGATTCCGTCATAAAAAAGGGAAGCCGATATCTCTGTCAGCTCCCCTTCATCTGTTGTATTTACTTTTTATTGTCGTACATCTGCGGTGCTACGTATCCTGCTCCGCTCATGCTCTTGTAATAGTCATAAGCACTTTTGGCGTTTTTCCGTCTCTGTCCAATTCCGGCACGTTCCCTCGCAAAATAACTCTCGATGAGTTTTTTGTTCCGAGCCTCCTGAGCCTGTACAGTCACACTGAGTTCTGTCACCCTGCTGACCTTCTTCTGAAGTTCCCGGATCTGTGCTGCGTAGCGTTCTCTGTTGCCTTCCAACTCCCTTGCCAGCTTCTCATACATGATTTCAAAGCCTTCATCCAGATGAACCACCTCATCAATAAGCCGCTGTTTTTCCTCCACAGCATCGTCAAACAGGCTCATATCCACCTCTTCCGCAGAAAAGATCTCTTCCTGACGTTTGTTATATTCCCGGATTTTCTGTAATACTTCCAGCTTCTTGTCCAGGCTCTCTGACAAAATGGTAAGCTGATTCTCCATCAGTCATTTCCTTTCTTTGCTCCCGCCTTCATGACTTCTTTCCAGTTGTCACGGATAGCGTGCAGGTGGGTATTGATCTCTTCGAGGATTTCCTTATCTTTTTTGACATTGGCTTCTACCAGACGTCTCTCGAGATAAGTGTAGATGTTGTCAAAGTCCTTGGAGACTTCGTATTTCATGTCCAGCGTGGAATGCAGATATCCAATGATATTCTGCACCTTGCGGATATTTTCATGTGCCTTGGGTACATCGGATTTCTCCACAGCCATCTCTGCAATATTGCAGAACTTGATAGCTCCGTCATAGAGCATCAATGTCAGTTCTGCCGGAGAAGCAGTCAGAACCTTGCTGTTATTATACTGTGCATAAGCACCGGGTAATGCCATATCATGATCCTCCTAACAAGCTGGTCACCGCGCTGGAATTGCTCTGCAGCTTTGCCAGTGCCGTCTCCATTTTGGAGAACTTGGAATACCACTTGTCTTCATAATCGTTCAGCTTATCTTCCAAGTCTTTGATCTTGCTTGTATAATCATCATAATCCGATTTCATCTTTTTGTCATCATAAAAATTACCGTAGGTACGATAACCTTCTACAGACTTGGAGAGATCACTCATTTTAGTATATAAATTCTTGAACATTCCAGAGAAAAAGCTTACGACCGTATCGGGATCACTGCTGATCATGCTCTTAAGCTTGTCTGCATTACCGGAGGTGCTGGAGTCATCTGCATCTCCATCAATGTGGTAGGCATTCTTCTCATTCTCCGCTGCGGTAAAGTAGCTCAAAGTCTCAATACCGAAATCGCTGAGATACATGTTCTTGCCGTTTACTTCCACACTGCCTGCCATGATTTCTTTTAAGGCAGAGCTTACGGTAGACAGATTGCTGTCTCTGCGGAGCAGGGCATCCTTAATCTTGGTCTCATACTTCTCTACTTCGGTATCGGACATGGCATCCTTCTCATCGTCGGTCAGAGGCTCATATCCTCTGGCGGAATCCGCATTATAAAGCTTGTCCATCTCGTTGATCAGGGTATTATATTCCTTCAGGAAGCTCTTGATCATATCGTAGATACCATCTACGTCATCCTGTGTGGTCAGGGTGATCTCTTCATCTGCTCCGGTCTCTTTCAGTGCTGTAATGGTCAGACCATTGATGGAAAATACATTGGAGTTGCTGGTATACTCTGTGTTGTTCAGTGTGATCACAGAATCCTGCCCTTTGATATAGTTGGCATCTGTAATACCCAGCCCCTTCAGCAGGTCATCGGCACCGGTTCCGGTTGCCGTAATAGAGAAATTACCGGCATCGCCGGAGTCCTTTGCACTGATATAGAATCTCTGCTGGATGGTATCGAAGTTTGCATTCAGTCCGGCTTCCTTCAATTTGGACAGTACATCAGAGATCGTGGTATCTTTGGTAATATTCAGGTCTACGCTTGTATCACCGCTCTGGATTTTAAGCGTTGTATCGTCTCCGGTGGTAATGCCGGCCACGGTGCTGCCATCACTGCCCTTGATCCCCAGATCAGACAATTTTGTCAATGCATTCAGCTTGGTATCCGCAGTGACATTATCCTTCAAGGTCAGCTTGCCACCGGTCATATAGGCGGTCTTGGCCAGCTGTGATACCTTGAGGTTCTGTACACCGGTCATTGCGCCATCACCGGTGATGACACTGACTGCATTGCTGTCGGATACTTTGGTCACTCTCTTGCTATATGCGGATTCAAAACGCATATTATTAACAAACTTGGACTGCAGATTTTTAATCTTGGTATTCAGCTCTTTCCATGCGGTCTGCTTCCATTCCTGTTTGGTCTGTGCCTTTTTCGCATCGTCCACCTTGGTCTGCTTCGCAGACACCAGCTGCTGGATAATGCTCTCTGTGTCCATACCGGAGATCAGTCCGGATAATCTCATTGTTGATGATGCCATATTGGTATCCTCCTATCTCTTCTCGTCCACCAGGATGCCTGCCATCTCCCATACTTTGGCGATCATGTCCAAAGTCTTCTCAGGTGGAAGCTCTTTGATGACTTTCTTGGTATCCTTGTCTATGATTTTGATCGTGATGCGGTTTGTCGCCTCATGAATACCGAAAACAGCTTCTGAATGGGACATCATGTTCTTATTCAGCTTCTCTACTGCTTTCTTGATCTGCTCGTTGGTCACCTGCTGTTGCTGTTCGCTATTAGCATCGGCAGAAGTATTATTCTGATCCTTGCTCTGCGCATTTTCAACAACTGCGGTGGTCTGGTCAAGTTTATCTGCTGCTTTTACATTGGCAGGATTGTATTCTGAGGGATTCTCCTCTGTAGTTACTTTTGTCGCAGTGTTCCTGGCAGCGGCTGTGTTCTGTGCCTGCACTGTCATGACACTGGAAATCGGTTCTATGGTCATAATGGTCACCTCCGTGTGATAAACAGGCGCCTTCCGTGGGCGCACGACCTTGCTTCTCTAAGGACTGTATCGGTAAATTCTCCCGAAAAATTAATAGAAGATGCAAAAATTTGCACCTCCTATGCCTAATTTCCTATTTTTCTATTTTCTAATTCCAATACAGGGCCAATACAGGTTCATATTCTCTGTAACGCTTTCTTCTGACAGTTGAAATCGAGTCTTTACTTTCTCAGCCGTAGTATTATAATCCGCCCCCAATTCAATGCATGTTATGATCAATGCCTTAATACCACTCTGCCGTTCTTCTTGTCTTCCTTCTTGTCTCCCTTCGCGCTTTCCCATCCTTATATATTGCTCAAATAATTCACACATAGTGATCTCATCCTCCTCTCTGATATTCATTTCCTTTAAAATAGCAGATTCTGTTGTGGAATCCTCTTCACCGGATAATACATTGATCATTCTGATCAATGCCGCTTTGTGTATCACCTTCTGGTCGGAACGAAGATTATTGCCCTCTGCCAGATAATCCAGCACAATTCTCATATCGCTATGAAATCTCTCCCGCACCTCTTGGGGCAGGTAACGCATTTCCCAGATATGTACCTTGATATCATCCACATATTTTCGAAGTTCTTCCGGCACTTTTCCACAGCATAATTCATGGATTCCCGGTTGTTTCTCCCAATGCTCCCTTCCCCAGTAAAGTATCATTTCTATAATGGGATACATGTCCATCACTTTGCCTTCGTACTGCTCCCGATATCCTCCGCCGGTATAACCCGCTTTACGCAACACCATTTTGACATCCGGTGCCGACTGATTGGCGATCATATATTGTGCCCTGATCCGTTCCCCTGCCATCTCGTATTTCACCACATCCTGTAACTGGTTTCGCAGCCTGTTTTCTCCGCTCGTATAAATACTTTCCGTCGGTGCCGGCAACAGATTTTCTTTGGTCACAACAAGCTTTCCATTATGCAGCAACGCATTAATAATGTCTGCAGCAACATCTGGAAATGTCTCGAAATTCTTTGTAACAAGGTCATTTTTCTCTCTGTTTTCCCTCATTTTTTCTCCCTTAAGCACACTAAACTTACCTAAGCAGGAAAAACTGAAACCGTTCCATGCACTATTTCCCTTTCCGCCTGCTTATGTTTTGTCATTTTGTTTGAATTTTTGGCGAAAAGCCCGAAATACACACAAAAGATATTGTCAGAAATTGTCATAAAGAATTCTTTAGATGTTGTAACTATAGCATAACCCTATCGTCTTTTCAAGTTCTTTTTTCCGAAGGTGTATCAATGCGTATATTTACAGTTTTAGGAAAATGTGCCCTTATTTTTCAACAATGGATAAAAGCTCCGGATTTATGCATCCGGAGCCTCTTTCGTTTCCTATTTTTACCCCAACAGGTTCTTCAGTGCTGCCATACCTTCGGCATCCACAGCGGCCTTGTTGGCCTCCTGGATCTGGAGGTAGACTTCTTTGCGGTAGATGGGCACTTCCTTGGGTGCGGTGATGCCGATCTTGACCTGATCACCTTTGACCTCCAGAACGGTGATCTCGATATCGTTGTTGATGACGATTGCTTCGTTCTTTTTACGGGACAATGCCAGCATCTTACTCACCCGCCTTTCCGGATTTCAGGATGTCGTATACCGGATATTTTACCGGGTATTTATCTCCCTCAAGGATGATCTGGCAGGCCTTGCGTTCTTCCACGTTGATCACAAAGGGACCCTGCAGGTTCACCGTCATCTTCGTCAGGTCAGCAGGCACAGTCACAGTAACCATGACCAGAATGTTCTCCGGAGTCAGATTGCCTACACTAGTGAGCAGTTCGTCATCCACTTCCGGATCATACTGAGGGTTGACCAGCAGCGGATCCATGACCGGCATGGCGAATCCGGGTTCTTCCAGAGACTGTAAATAGCGGATTCCTACGTTGCTGCCCTTCTCCTCATCGTGGAGCATGGTAAAATGCTTCAGTTCCGGGAATCCGATAATACCTTTGTCAAAAGTGATGATCTTGTCATCCGCAATCTCAACTTCTCCAAAAAATTTTGTATTGATCTTCATAAAATACCTACGCCTTTCCGTAACCTGTTGTTCTAGATGAAATTCAACAGTGTGGTCTGCATTACTTTACCGGTAGCCATCAGTGCCGCTTCATAGGTCATTTCCGCACTCTTCAGATCAATGGCGGTCTCGGTAACATCGATATCCTCGTTTTCACTCTTTAAGGTCTCAAAGGTGGTCTTCTGGCTCTTCATGCGGTTATCGATCAGTTCCAGTTTGCTGCTTCTGGTACCGCAGTTGGTAACGCACAGGTTGGCATCATCCAGATATCCCTGGAACGTAGTAATGCCGCTTTCGAACATCTTCTGGCATTTGTCCTTTGCCAGAGTCAGTGCTTTTTCTACTGCTTCCATCTGCTTCGTCAGGGTCTCTGCATCCGTACCGGTAGCAGTCTCCTGCAGTCCCTCGATCTTGGTCTTCACATTCTCCAGATCCACCACATCCTGCATAGCCTGTACCAGATCGTCCACCGTACGTCCGATACCGTGCTGGAAGCACTCATCTGCAGTGGAATTCACCTGAATGGTCTGGTTGAAGCCTACATCATATTCGATGACCTGTTTTTCGCTCTTGCCGTCAAGATAGGACTTGTTATAATCCGTTACTTTTCCGTCTGCATCGGTACTGGTACATGCAAAATAATGCTCGGGTCTCAGGTCTCCCTTGACCCAGTGATCCTTCTGATAAGTTACGCGGATCTCACCTTCATTTTTTCCCGAGGTGGAAGGATCATCCTTGCAGGCCATCAGTTTATCATAACGGTTCCTGCCGAGCAGGATCTCACCGGTATCCGGCACATAGATCAGTGCATCATCATTTTTTGCTGCCTCGGTGTAAGGGTCTTCCGTGGAGGACTTTATTGTGAACATTGTGGAATCCCATGTCGGTTCTTTCATTACAGCTTCGCCGGTTACAGGGTCTTTCTCATAGAAAGAAATAGACGGGGCTGCAGCCGGGTTTGCATTCTTGTCTCTGCAGTCATCATAAGCCAGCTGGATACGGTACACCTCGGTGGACTTAATATCCTGTTCCGTGATCTTGCTGTTATTTGCATTATTATAATTTGCAGCAGTAATATCCAGCAATTTTCCGGTGTCGATCTTTGTCAGCTGTGTGATGGAGCTGTTGTCCAGCTGCTCGGTGATCTCATATTTCGTATTGTATTCTTTATCAAAACTCAGAGAAGTATCGGTACGATATCCGGTAAACACATAACGGCCCGCATAGTCTGCATCGCCGGTGCTGTACACTTCATCTCCCAGGGCTTTCAGCTGTTCCAGAATGATCTGGCGGTCTGCGGATTTCAGATCTCCGTTAGATGCCTTGGTGCACTGTCTGATCATATTCGTGATGATCTCTGTCAGGTTCTTCAGTGCATCCTCGGTTACGTCCAGCCAGCTCTCCGCATCCGGAATGTTCTTGCTGTAATACTGCGTCACCTCGGTCACATTGCTGCGTAAACGCAAGGCACGGATGGATACCACAGGATCATCGGAAGGACGGCTGACCTTCTTCTGGGTAGACATCTGGGTGCTCAGCTTATCCTGATATACTTTGTTCGTATTGATATTGGACAGATTATTACGCTGCATGATCTTGTTCGTAATTCTCATTTTCTCCGTAACTATTCAGGATTCTAAAAATCAGAATAACTGGTACGTTATGCTTGCATATAAGTAACAGTTTTCTGATTCGAATGGTGACTCGAATAGAGTCACCACACACGTGAGCAAAATTAGCTGCGTAGCAGCGAGAAAGCACGGATACGTGCGTTTTTGCGAACATATGTGGGAATCCGAATAGCTGCCTCCTTTCTAGTTTAGACTCCGGTCTCCAGAATCAGTCTGTCATAAATCTCCGTCAGTGTCTGGATCATCTTGGATGCCAGATTATATCCATTCTGGTATTTTACCAGATTCACAGCTTCTTCATCCTCATCCACACCGGAGATGGAGATTCTCTGGTTGTCGATGGTATTGGAAATGTCTTTAAAGCTTGCATAGAAGGTATTGGCTCTGGAAGCATTCAATGCCACATCCGATAAGATACACTGTAAAAATTCGGAAGCATTACATCCGCGGAAGCTCATCTTGCTCTTATCCGTAGCCAGATTCTTCAGATCGTTCAACAGGTCATTCTGTTCCACGCCGTCAGATGCATTTTTTCGGTTTGCCATCAGGCTGGGATCCTGCTCCATGGCATCCAGAATATCGAAATTCTTCGCTGTCAGACGATAGTAGCTGTCATCGTTGACTTTTACCGTAACTTTACTGTTTTTCTTCTCCTGCTTGTCATATCTCTTGGCTGCATCATCCAACAGGAACTGCTCACTGCTGGTTGCCTTATTGCCGGTAAACATCTTCACACCGGGATCTCCGCTTCCGCTGTAGCCGGAAGTCAGAATATCGTTGAATTTCTGGGAAAATGTACGAATCCACTCATTCATCTGATTCATATAATAAGGAATTCCCTGATAGGACAGGTCGGTACCGATCTCTGCCTTTTTCCCTACACGGTCATTGGTAATTCCCCGGGGATTCTTCTCACTGTCCGATAAAGTAAATGTATAGGAGTAAGTGGCGTTGCCGTTCGCATCATATTCGCAGGTATATTCCCAGGAATCATAGTAGAATTCCTGATTGCCCAGATTCAGGATGCCTCCCTGATCCGACAGATTACATTTATTCAGATCCTGCAGATAAGCCTTGGTTACTTTTACGGTTACGGTATCATGGGTCTTGCCGTCTGCCGTGGTCGTCGTGCCGGTGGCGGTCACCTGTCCGGTGAAGTTCTCGCCGTTGTTACCGTCACGCATCTGGATCAGTCCTGCCAGATCACCGCCCATGGATGCGTTGTACAGATTAAACTTCTGCCCGTCCGCCCAGTAGACTTCATAGAGACCGTCGATATCGGTCTGGTTTACTTTCTCATAGGAGGTTCTTGCCACACATTCGAGTCCGTTGTAATCACTGCCGTCTACCAACATCTGTCCGCCTGCGATCTTGACCATATATCTGTTGGCTCCGGTCTCACGGTTCTCGTTGTTGGCATCGATGATCGGAGTCTCCTTGACTTCCACATCCACGATCTTGGACAATTCATCGATCAGCAGGGTTCTGCGGTCACGCAGCTCATTGGCCTTTGTTCCGGCCAGTTCAATGGTGTTGATCTGTTTATTCAGGGAGGCGATCTCACCGGCAAGGGAATTGATCTGATCCACCTTCAGTTTGATCTCCTGGTTGATATCCTTCTGTACTTTTTCCAGATTGCCCGCCATACCGTTGAAATACTCTGTCAAAGCTCCGGCATAGCCTACGAACTGGGATTTGGCTGTGGCACTGTTGGGATCTTTTAAAAGAGCCTGCATACCGGTGATCATCAGCTGATCGAAGATAGTCTTGAATCCGGTACTCTTGCCGTCATCATCAAAATACGTCTCCAGCTGCTGCATGTAATACTGCTTCATATCGTATTCGCCCAGCTGTGCATTGTTGTCCCAGAATCTTCCGTCATAGAACTCATCGCGGACGCGCTCGATTGCCAGAGTCTCTACACCGGCACCGGCACAGCCATAGGTCTGGAACACCCGCAGCGCATTGGCGGCCTGCTGTGTCACCTGTTGTCTGCTGTAGCCTTCCGTCTGTACATTGGCGATATTATTGGAAGTGGTATTCATGGCAGCATTGCTGGCCAGAAGTCCTGTATATGCAATATTTAATCCAAAAAATTGTGAGGGCATCTCTTACCTCCTTGGTTCTTACGCATTAAACACCCAGCGTGGAAAGAATGTGTTCCAGCATCTCGCTGATCACGTTGATATAACGGCTGGATGCGTTGTATGCGTTCTGGAACTTGATCATATTGGACAGTTCCTCGTCCGTGGATACACCGATAACCTGTTCTCTGGCGCTCTGTGTAGCTTCCACGGTGCTGACCTGATTCTCATAAATACTCCGGAATACATAGCCGGAATTGGATACCTGCGATACCAGGTCGGTATAATAATCTACAAAAGTAGTCTTTTTCTGTACATTAGGATTCAGCGTGTAGGCTTCCTCGGTAAATGCCGCTTTCAAAGCATCTGCGGTCTCCTTATCCTCGGAACCGTCTGCCAAACGGAATCCAAGCTTGGAAGGCTCCTTCGTCAGCGCCGGATTTACCTGAAGATTGCCGATGGTATACAGGCTCTCAGGGCTGTCCGGATCTTCATCCTTCATAATCCAATACTCTGTTACACCGTCTTCTCCGATCACCTTCTCATAGCCATCCGTTGTGACCTTGGTAAACAGCTGGATGGGACTGCCATCCTCCATGCGCATATAGCCATTCGGATTCGAGACACAATAGCGGACATTGGGGCGTGTAGTACCATCTGCAAGTTTCAGATCTCCGGTCTGTACTCCTGCAGCCTTCGCCAGAATATCGTTCACCTTCGTCACCACATTGTGGATCATCTGGTCGAACTCACCCTGAATATTCATGACAACGGACTGGGAGACACTGTCGTATTTTCCTTCCGCCAGATCTGTATAATTGGCTCTGTGATCACCTCTGGCCAGAAGCATTGCCTTTAGGCCGCCGATATCTGTGTTCAGGTCGGAAGAAATCTCCACGGAGAGATCAAATACCTCTGCGCCGTCAATATTATAATCTCTGGTGCCGTCAGCTCTGACGGTGTAGGTGGCATCCTGCGGCCAGAACGGAGTGTAGAAGCCGGTGGCTTCATCCGTCTTCAGAGCGATCTCATAACAGGTTCCGTCCTTTACGAAATCCACGCCCTCGATCTGTACGGATACACTGCCGTATCGATCTTCGGAAAAGGTCATGTTGGTCAGCTCTGCCAGTTCATCCAGAATCTGATTTCTCGCGTCTCTCAGGTCGTTGGCATGTTCAATGCCTCCACTCTCAATGGCACGGATCTGATCGTTCAGCGTTAATAACTGGTTGCCGTATTTATTGATTTTATCTACATTCTGCTTAATCTGTGTGTTCAGGTTGTTCTGGTAGGAGCTCAATCCGCTGTATACTGCTCCGGCTCTCTGTACGAATTCCGCCGCTCTCTGCACCAGCATGCCCTGTGTTACAGAACTGCTGGGATCCTTGGAAAGCTCCTGAATAGCGGTCCAGAAGTCTGTCATGGTGGTCTGGAATGCCTCGCCGTTCAATTCTCCCAGCTGGCTCTCTACCTCTTCCATGACTTCTGTGGACACTTCATAGAACATACTACGTCCGGATTCCTTGCGGTATGTCTTGTCCAGGAAATAATCTCTGACCTGTTTTACGCGGGAATATGTGACACCCAGACCTGTCTGTTTGTTGGAAATAGACTTAGGGTCTGTCGATAATGTGACATAAGCTCTGTTAGACTGCTGTACCTGTTGTCTGGTATAGCCGGTGGTGTCCACATTAGAAAGATTATGCGCTGTGGTATTCAGCGCATTCTGACTTGTCTGTAATCCGGACGAACCTATATATAAACTACCCATTAATGGCATAAACTTTCACCTCTGTATCAGGGGATCCTCAGATCCCCGGGATCCGGTCTTACTGCTTGGCATCGAATCCATGGTCAATGACCCCCATGGTATTGCCTGCATTGTAAGCTCCCCGGTTGTAATTCGCTGTCTCGGGTGCAGCCTTGGATGCCTGGAGGAGATTCATCTCGAATTCCACCATCTCCAGCGCGCTGTTTAACAGTTCACTGTTCTGCTCGTTCACGCGCTTCAGTCCCCGGACCGCTGCCTGTAATCTGTCGTGGGAATCCGCCAGTGCCTGCTGTTCCGCAGGCCGTGCAGATAACATAGTGATCAGATTCGGCAATTTCAAGTCGTTAACATCCCTGTTCAATACATCGGCTATGTCCGCAGTCACTCCCGCTCTCTGCTTGTCCAGATTGTGGATCCTGCTGACCAGCTCCTGCTCCTCGTCCGTGATCTTTTGTAACTCTGCAAGATCACCACCTGCAATAATCGGTGTCTTGCGCTGTGATAGCTGAAGCAGAGCTTCGTACTCCGTACTCTCTCTGTCCAGTACATCTATCAGGTTTTCCATTAAACTAGCCAAGGAACTACCTCATTTCTTCCTGCTTTTGAAGCAGCTTCTCCGCAAAGCTTGCATTATCCACTCCATAAGTACCGTTCTGGATTCTTGCTTTAATGGGAGCCGTTAACTCTTCCCTGATGTCAGGTGCTGCTGCCACTGCTGCCTTAGCGGTCTGGAAATCCTTGCCCTGGCTGCTGATCTGCAGTCTGTCCGTGTGTGACGCTGTCTGAGTCTTCTGAGTTCTGCTGACCTTCTGTGACTGATACAGCTGCTGTACCTGTGTATACGCTTCAATACGCATGTCGACTCCTCCTTCCCGAATGTCTTTTGATGTTTCACAATATGTATCGGACGGATTTGCAATTACTTTAGCCCTCATGGAAAAAAAGTAACGATCCGGACCGCCTGCAGGGGAACGTCCGAATCGTCACAAAATCTGTCAATATGCATTTTCGTTGCGGATCTCATCGTCTACCCGCCGTACCCGGTAGGTCTTGTCTCCCACCGTCACGGCGGTCACCGTATCGTCGTGGGCATACAATCCTTCTTCCACATAAGAAAATTTTTCCGGTGTCCTGCCCTCTTCCAGGATCTGGATCAAAGCCTCCACCCTGGGGCCATGCAGTGGATTGCATTCTCCGATGCAGGTGATCTCATCCTTCAGCACGCAGTCCATGGATTCTGTGCTGACACCATCAAAAGACAATATCATAATATCTCCTGCCGCCAGATTGCTGCCGACCCTTTTTCCCGCCGCCCGGATCGCTTCCATGGCGCCAAAGGCCTCATTGTCGTTTTCGCAATAGACCACATTGATATTGTCGTATTTTTTCAGGAAAGCTTCCATGACTTCCTTCCCCTTGGCCTGGGTAAATTCTCCCGATACCTGGTCTAGCAGATCCCAACCGTATTTTGCTGCGCCCTGCTCCAATCCTCTGGTACGTCCGATCTGGGCGGAAGCTCCGATATTTCCCTGAATATTTACAATATGAATATCCTCCGGTGCAATTCCCTTGCTGATGGAAAAGGAATTCAGCCACTCCGACATTTTCAGGCCTTCCAGTTCAAAGTCCGAACCCACGAAGCAGGTGAACAGACTGTCATCCTCCACATCCACCTTACGGTCCACGATGACCACCGGGATCCCGGCATCCTTTGCTTCCCTGAGCACCGTGTCCCATCCGGTCTCTGTCACCGGTGCCAGCACGATATAATCTACCTCCTGCTGGATAAAAGTACGGATTGCCCGGATCTGGTTGGCCTGCTTCTGCTGTCCGTCTTCGAAGATCAGATCATATCCGGCCTCTTTTGTAAAGGTGCTTTTCATGGACTCCGTGTTGGCACTACGCCAGTCGGATTCCGCTCCCAGCTGGGAAAATCCCACCACAATACGGTCTGTCTGTGTATCCTCTGGTGTTGCAATATCCTCCGCAGTGCTTTGTCTGTCGCCGCATCCTGCAAGCAGGATTCCCAGCCCCAGCAGCAGACCCGCCATCCATCGTCTTCCTGTTCTGCATTTCTTCATATCTGTAATGTCATCCTGTTCTGTCATACTTCCCGCCCGGAAATCGCTCTGTCATTCTCTCATTTTCCGGCAGGTTCTTTCTCTGTATGAAAATACGCCACAGAGCTCTCCAGTTCCCCGGAGATCTGTTTCATTTTATCACAGTTTGCGCCCACTGTCTGTATCTGTGTCAGGATTTCCTCAATGTTTGCATTCACCTGCTGGTTGTTGGCAGCATTTTCCTCACTGATAGCACTGAGGCTGCCGATATTGCCCAGAATATCCTCTTTCTGCTGTGACAGACGTCCGGTCTCTCCGGCGATCTTGCGGATCTCTTCCGCAGAATGTCTGATACTTTGCTCTAACTGCTGATACTGCTCTCTGGTTGCAATAATGTGATCCTGTTCCTCCCGGATGATATCCTTTACCACATCCGCCTGTTCCACAGTCTCACCGGATTTCTCCATAATGCCCTGGGCCAGATTTTTGATCTGCTCGGCACCGGCAGCGCTCTGCTCCGACAGTTTGCGGATCTCTTCCGCCACCACGGCAAAGCCTCTGCCTGCCTCTCCGGCTCTGGCGGCCTCGATGGAGGCATTCAGACTTAACAGATTGGTCTGTCCGGAAATGGAGAAGATCAGAGCTACCGCCTCATCGATCTTTTCGATATAATCGTTGGTCTCATGAATCTTCGCTGTAATGGTATTCACGGATTCCACAGAACGATTGCTGCCGGTCATGATCTTTTCCATGCCTTCCCCCGCCTTTTTGCTGTTGTCCTGTATTTCTTCCGAATCCTTCTGCAGCTGTCCGGCACTGACACTGATGTCATTGACCGCCTCTCCGATCTCATCCATACGGTCACTGATATTCTGCACATTTTCCGCCATTTCCTCCGCTGCGGAAGACAGCTGCTCCATCGCCTGACTGATCTGTCCAGCCTGTTCTGTGGTGGCATTGCTTCCCTCTGCCACCTGCCGTACACTGTTTAGAAGTTCTCCGGATACCTCCTGTACACCGCCGATGACCTGTGCCAGATTCCGCTGCATCTGTGAGGTATTCTGTAACAGATTACGGATCTCCCGGACAATACTGTCGGATTCTTTTCTGGCACTCAGATCACCTTCCGCCAGGGCATCCACCCTGCTGCCGGTCTCTTTCATCTTGCCCGACAGTGCTCTGCTCAGGAAAAAGCAGATAACACCAAACAGGATCACCATGCCCACTGCGCAGACCATGAATACAACCTCGATCTCCCACAGGGCATCGGTGATCTCATTTTTCCGTTCCGCCGCAAAAGCCACTGCAGTGATCTGTCCGTTATTCATGATCGGGATATAATAACCATAATAAGTATTTCCCTCAATCACTACATTTTTATCATAATATCCCTCCGTCCCAAGATCCTGATCCATGGGGATTTCACGGATACGATAGTCATTTTCATTTTTAATGGATGTGGTAGCCGGAATGCCGTCTGCAAGAATGGCCATCTCCAGGCCTTCTTCCTTCAGGCTGTCCAGGTACTCATAATAACCGCTGGCATTCATTGCCGTGATCTCATTTTCCTTACAGTATTTTGCCAGATTATCCGCAGTTACATGCAGTGTGGTCTGCACACCGCCTTCCAGATTCGTTCTGGTCAGACGTAAAGATGTGGTACTGAGGATCACTGTTGCCAAAACTACCGGTGCCAGTGCCAGCAGCATCAACAACAGGAACAGGCTGCATCCCTGCTTTTTCAGAGTTTTCTGCTTTTTTACCTTCGTTTTTTTCATAACTTCTACCCCCTGATATCCGGTGGATTCCTTTTACTAGCGGAAAAAGAGTGTGACTGCACACCAGCCACGCTCTTTCCGCTCCTTCCTATTTTCAGCTGTTTTTATTTGTTCTGCAGCATTTTCTTTTTTCTTGCGATGACCACACTCTGTACTACCAGGAACAGACACAGCATAGCTGCAATGGTGATACCAGTCCACCATGCCTGATCCAGACCTGCACTGGATACGATATTCTGGATAGTGCTCAGGGACAATACACCGAAGAAAGTTCCGATAATATTGCCGACACCACCAGTCAGCATCGTACCGCCGATGATGGAGGATGCAATGGCGTTCATCTCCATGCCGCTGGCATGAGAAGCAGATCCGCTTCCTACATGCAGGAAGTACACATAACCGCCGATACCTGCCAACAGTCCGCAGAGCAGATGGGACATGAACTTGGTTCTCTTCACATTGATACCTAACATCAGCGCGCTCTGATTGTTACCGCCTACCGCATAGAAGCTGCGGCCCATCTTGGTCCAGCGAAGCATGATAAACATCAGAATGACTACTAAAAGTGCCACAATCACACCGATCTCCACATAAGCATTGACGTAATTGCCCAGTTTGTTCACGGAGCCCATTCCCGGAACGATCACACGGGTTTCCTTCAAAGCAGTGAAACTTTCGTTGGCTACGTTGAAAGGTTTGGTATTTACGATCGTTGTCATACCTCTGGCGAAGAACATACCCGCCAGGGTCACGATAAAGGGCTGGATATCCAGGTATGCTACCAGGAAGCCCTGTACGATACCGAAAGCAAGGCCAATGGCTACTGCCAGTAACATGGATACAAATACATTACCGCCGCCGAAGTCCAGATATACGGCGCAGCTCATGCTGACCAGTGCCACCACACCGCCGACGGAAATATCGATTCCACCGGTAATCATGACTAAACTCATGCCGCAGGACAGAATGATCAGTGCTGCGTTAGCGTTCAGAATGTTGAAAAATGTCTGAGGTTTTAAGAAGCCTTTTCCCTGGAACACGATGGCTCCGATATACATTACGAAGAATACTACGATCGTGATGGTCAGCAGCAGATTAGTATCTGTCATATTTTTTAACTTCTTACCCATATCAGCCAACCTCCTTTACAGCCTTGCCCTGCTTCAGCTTCTTGCCGAAAGCGGACAGCCATTCTCTTACCTTGGGAGTACTTAAGACTACCAACAGGATAACCACTACCGCCTTGTAAGCAGGAAGTGCATCGGACTGTACGTCGAATTTGTACAAGGTGGTGGTCAGGAACTGGATGACATAAGCACCCAGAATGGAAGCTGCCATGTTGAACTTACCACCGCTTAAAGAGTTGCCGCCCAGGGCTACTGCCAGGATGGCATCCATCTCGATATCCTTTGCAATAACGGAGTAGTTGATGGAGGACAGACGGCTTACTTTGATCAATGCTGCTACCGCTACACACAGTCCCAGGATCACAAAGGTCAGGAACTTGATAAATGTGGGATTCAGTCCGTTTAACTTGGAGGAATTCTCATTGATACCAACAGACTGGGTGTAAAGTCCCAGTGTTGTGAACTTCAATACCAGGAAGATCACCAGTACACAGACCGCTGCAATGAAGAACGGTGTGGGAATGGGAATTCCCGGAATAAATCCACCGAAATAGCTGAAGGTCGGATCACTTACAATAGGAAGCTCGTTGTTGTTGATCCATGCTGCAATGGAACGTCCTGCCGTATAGAGGATCAGGGTCGCTACCATGGGCTGGATCTTGAAATATGCTACCAGGGCACCGTTAAAGGCACCGAAGAGCATGGCTACCACACAGGCTACCAGAAATGCTACGATAATGGGGGCCTGCAGGGTATCGGGTCTGGAATTCGTACCACACAGTACTCGTAAGATCACGCTGCCTGCGATGGCAATGGCAGCGCCCACGCTGATATCCTGTCCGCCGGAAGCTGCAGTGACCAGTGTCATGCCAATGGCTAAAATAGCCAGTTCGGAACCGTAGTCCAGGATCGTCATCAGGTAACCGGACAATACCGGATCTCCTGCGCTGTTATATCCCAGTGTGATCTTGAAGAAACTGGGGTCTACGATCAGATTGAATACTGCCAGGATTATCAGGGCTGCAATGGGAATGAAAATCTGCTGCCGGAACAATCCGCTCAGGAAATTTTTATTACCTTTTTCTACTTTCTTTTCATTACTCATGCTTACTTTCACCTCCGGCAATCGTACTCATAATCTTGGTCTGGGTCAGATCTTCTCCGGACAATTCTCCTACCACCTTGCGGTCTCTCATGACTACCAGTCGGGAGCAGGTACGGAGCATCTCGTCGGTCTCGGAAGAGATGAAGGTCACGCTCATGCCTTCACTTGCCAGCTTCAGTACCAGCTTCTGGATATCCACCTTGGTACCGACATCGATACCTCTGGTGGGCTCATCCAGAATCAGATATTCCGGATGGGTCAGAAGCCATCTGGCTAAGATTACCTTCTGCTGATTACCGCCGGACAGCGACTTGATGGGTGTCTCGGCCGATGCCGTCTTGATATCCAGCAGTTTGATGTATTCGTCTGCAAATTTATTAGCTTCCGCCTTGGAAATAGGGTGGAAGAATCCACGAAGTACCTGTAATGCCAGGATAATATTCTCTCTTACGGACAAGTCACCTACGATACCGTCACGCTTACGATCCTCCGGCAGATAGCCGATTCCACAACGCATAGCATCCAGAGGCTTATTGATCTTGACCTGCTTGCCGTTCTTTTTCACCGTACCGCCGATGACACGGTCAGCACCGAAAATAGCGCGGACGCACTCGCTTCGGCCCGATCCCAGCAGTCCCGTAAATCCATTGACCTCGCCCTTCTTAATATAGAAGTCAAAGGGCCTGATTCCGGCATCGCTGCACAGATCTTTGGTCTCAAATAAGGGCTCTCCGTTCTCCGTCTTCTGTTCCGTGGGCTGCTCGCCTTTGATATCGGACAGGTCATCCAGTTCCTTACCCAACATTTTGGATACCAGTTGTACTCTGGGCAGATCCTTGATGGCATATTCGCCTACCAGACTGCCGTCACGCATAACAGTAATCTTGTCACACACTTCATATACCTGATCCAGGAAATGGGTTACGAAGATGATACCCACGCCTCTGGCCTTCAGATCGCGCATCAGGCCGAAGAGCTTTGTCACTTCCTGCTCATCCAGAGAGGAGGTCGGCTCATCCAGGATCAGTACTTTACAATCCATATCTACAGCTCTGGCAATGGCTACCATCTGCTGTACGGCGATGGAACAGCTTGCCAGCTGCTGGGACGCTTTCGCGGGAATATCCAGATTCTGTAAGATCTTGTCTGCGTCCTCATTCATTTTTTTCCAGTTCTGATAGATCTTATTAGAACGTCCTATGTACATGTTCTCCGCCACGGACAGATTCGGGCAGAGTGTAATCTCCTGATATACCGTACTGATGCCCAGCTTCTGTGCCTCCTGCGGAGAGTGAATGGATACGGCTTTGTCATTGCCGTCGATGAAAATCTGACCTTCATCTTTGCTGTAGACACCTGTCAGTACCTTGATCAGGGTTGACTTTCCGGCACCGTTCTCTCCCATCAGCGCATGGATCTCACCTTTGTTCAGATGGAAGTCCACACCTCTCAGAGCACGTACACCGGGAAAGCTTTTGTGAATATTTTTCATTTCCAATACTGTGTTATTGTCCAAAAGTTTCACCCCTTAATCTGTAACTATTCAGAGCCATGTAAATATCATGAAATGTTCTTCGAATGCTGGCATTCGTAAGAATATTTTATGATATTTATAGGGCGAAGTAACCACATTCGCAATAAAGTGGGCTCTGAAAGAGCCTTTTGCGAATGGGGTTCTGAATAGTTACTCTTTTGATAAAAGAAGCGCGGAGCTAGCATGCGCCGCGCTTCTGGTCGTTTACGTCAGATTAGATACCGTAGTTGTCTACATCTTCCTGAGTAATGGTGGTTGCATCGAAGCCTTTCTCATCCATGATGATGGTCTTCTCGGAGATGGTCTCGCCGTTCTCCAGCTTCTTGATGATGTCATCGATATAGGAAGCCTGGAAAGGATTGCACTGTCCATCGTAGTTCCAGTTGCCTGCCTTCAGTTCTTCCAGAGCCCACTTGTTGCAGTCAAAGCCCATAACGATAACGTCTTTACCAACACCGTGGGAGATATTAGCCTTATCCAGAGCTGCTACAGCACCCTTAGCCATATCATCGTTCTCAGCGTAGATTACGTTGAAAGGAGTACCTGCGTCGATTACAGACTGTACGATCTGCTGTGCTTTCTCTGCGTTCCACTCAGCGGTCTGCTGTGTTACCAGATTGAATCCGTCGTTTGCTGCTGCGTCATCCAGAGCACCGGTACGTCCCTGCTGTGCTGCGGAACCCATAACACCCTGTAAGTGGATAATGTTGTATTCACTTAAGTTCTGGCTCTTTAACCAGTCAACTGCGGTCTGGCCTTCCTTTGCCATATCGGATACGATGGATGCCTCATACAGGCTCTCATCTGCATCAATGGTACGGTCGAAGAGGATAACTCTGATACCTGCATCCTGTGCATCCTTCAATACGGAATCCCAACCTGCGGTATCTGCTGCGGACAGAAGCAGATAGTCAACGCCATCCTGAATGAACTTCTGTGCTGCAGTGATCTGCTCATCGTTCTTTAAGCTGTATGCGAAAGATGCTTCGTAGCCGTTAGCCTCGGTAAAGGTATTCTTCATATCCTTATCGTTTGCGGTACGGTAACCGGACTCGTTGGGGTCATTGTTGATGATGCCGACTTTGATCATATCTCCGGAGGAGCTGGAGCTGGTCGTTCCTGCGCTTGCACTTTCGGTTGCTGCGTTTGCACTTCCGGTTGCTGCGTTTGCACTTCCGGTTGCTGCGTTGCTGCCTGCATCAGAGGAGCCGCATGCTACAAGGCTGAATACCATGGTTGCTGCCATTACTGCTGCTAAAATTTTCTTCTTCATTGTGTAACCTCCCAATTTGTTTTTGTTCCCCAAAGAACTATTTCTTTGATGATCTTATTGTAAAGCGGATCCAGGGAAAAAACCATGAAGATACCTCACGGAAAAGTTGAAATTTTTATGGTAAAAAAAACCACCGGCGTAAAAAGTTGATTTTTTTACGATAGTGGTTCATTTTTTTAATACTGCGGAAGCCGGACCGTGACGCAGGTGCCCTCCCCGTAGGTACTGGTAATGGTGATACCATAGTTTTCACCGAAATTCAGACGGATACGTTCGTTCACATTGTACAGGCCGTAGATATCGGTCTCCCGGACCTTCCGGTTGCGGATGCCTTTCCTCACCTGCTCCAGCCGCTCCGGCGTCATCCCCTTGCCGTTGTCCGTGATCAACAGAATGCAATCCTCTCCGTCCAGTTCTCCTTCGATCCGTATCATGCCCTTGCCACGTTTGTTCTTGATTCCGTGGTACAGTGCATTTTCCACCAGAGGCTGCAGCGTGATCTTGGGAATCTGGCAATGGTTTAATTCTTCCGGAACACAGATCTCATATTGAAGGATGTCCTGATAACGCATCTGCTGGATCTCCAGGTAGCTGCGGACGTGCTGCAGTTCTTCTTTTACATCCAGAATATCCTGTCCCTGATTCAATGAGATCCGGAAAAAGTCCGACAGGCTGCCTACCATGCTCACGACCTTTTTCTGTTCTCCCGCCTCCGCCAGCCATACAATGGCATCCAGCGTATTATATAAAAAGTGCGGATTGATCTGGGACTGCAGCAGTTCAAATTCCGCCTTGCGCAACCGGATCTGCTCCGTCTTCACCTGCTCTAACAGTTCGTTGATCTTGTCGATCATGGTATTCAGTGAATCGCTGAGCACCTGGGCCTCCACGCCCCCCGTCACGTCGGAGCGCACCGTCAGGTCACCTTTTGCCACCTGATCCGTCACCTGGGTAAGGCGTCTTATGGGGCTCGTGATACTTAACGGTATATAATAGGATAAGAATAAAAACAGAACCAGGATCAGTGTAAAGGCAATGATGGAGAAACGGATCATATTCACGAAGAAATCCTGATATTGCTGCCTGCTCTCCTGAATCCCCCGGATCTCGTAATAGATGTACTGGGACATGGTATCACCCACCAGAGACGTCACAATCTGCACATCATTTTCCCAGATTTCCATGTTGTCCTCGTAGCGGTTGCCTTCCCGGATATTGTCCTCGATCCTGCCGATATAGGTCTCCAGATTGTTCAGATATTTTTTGACACTGGTCAGTCGTTTCAGGTTCTCCTGAGATTCCGTCAGTTCTTCCAGACCGGCCACGATGTCATCTGCCTCCACCAGCATATCATGCAGACTGGACTCTTCCAGCGTCTTGTTCCCTACGATCAGCAGATAAGTCTCATAATCGAAATCCTTCTGGAAATCCAGGCTGAACTGACTGGCCATGACGGAGGAATTGATCATATCCTCGTATCTGCGGTTATTGTTCCATAAATTATAGAAGCAAAAGATCAGGAACAATACAAAAGGCACCAGAAGGCAAAGATAGGAATATCTTATCTTTGCCACCAGTGTCGAATGTTCATACAATTCTTTTATCTTTTTTCTCATAGGAATCCCCCTTATCCATGGCCACGGCTAATTGGTGCCGCCCCGGTACTGGGTAGGGGTCATTCCCTGGGTCTTCTTGAACAGATAGGAGAAATAGTGTGGATCCTTGTAGCCCACCTCCTGGCTGATCAGGCTGCTGCGCTTGCCGGTGCAGCGCAAGAGTTCCTTTGCCTTGTTCATACGATAGTCTGTCAGATATTTGATAAAGCTCTGTCCGGTCTGCTGGCTGAAGATCATGCTCAGATGGTTTGGTGAGAAATTCACGTGGGATGCCAGCAGATTCAGGGAAAGTTCCTCGTCTGCATAATTCTCATCAATGTATTTCATCACCTGTTCCACCACATCATCATACCGGCTGCTGGCAGCCTTATCTCTGACCGCCAGTGCTTTCTGCAGAATTCTGGTAATGTAATGGATCGCACTATCGCTGTCCTGCAGGGTCTTCTCGTCCTGATTGGGTGTTTCCAGTTCCTGCGTATCCGTCTGCAGGCTTTCCAGAAAATCTGCCACACAGAAATAGACATCCATGGTAATATACTGCCTGAAAATATTGGACTGCAGTGCCTTGTTGCTGAGATCCCGGAAAAATTCTTCCACGAAGTAGACCACTTCCTCCCGGTCACCCTGTTTTAAGAATTCCTGGATTCTTGTGCGGTCGATCTGCTTTGGATTGACTTCCTTGATGTCAAAATTATCTTCCTTCTGCGCTTCCTCCGTCATATGTCCGCTGTCCAGGATCCGGCTGTCCTGCACCAGATATCTGTGGGCAAAAGCATGACTGGCCTGTTCAAAAGATGTCGGAAGCTCCCGCAGACGGTTCACCGGCTTGCCGATACCACCGAAATACCGCACATGCTCATAGCCTTCCATAATGTCCTTGATCTTTTCTATGTATTCCTGTTGCAGCAACAATAGCTGTTCCTCGGAATCGGCTTTTAATAAGAATGCTTTTCCTTCCAGATTACGATCAAAGGTGATCACCGTCCTGCCGTCTTCCAGTCCCCGCAGTTCCTGTTCGATCCGGATCAGGCTGCCGGAATACTCATCCTGCGCATGACGCAGAGACTGGGTCTTGAACAGAATAATATTGTACCAGGGTGCCGACAGATCGATCCCCAGAATCTCTGCCGATTCCAACAGTTCTGCCACGGTGCTTTCTCCGGTGACCAGTTCCTGGAACAGTTTTTTCCGCTCTCTGAGATTGTTTTCCTCCATCTCCTGCAAATACCGCTCTCTGATCTGAATGGCTCTGTGCTTCTCCTCGATCTTCGCCGACAATTCATCCAATTCCGCCAGCAGTTCCTCACCATTGATGGGTTTGGACAGATACTGGGCCACTCCCAGCTTGATAGCTTCCTTGGCATATTCGAATTCCTGGTAACCGGACAGAATAATGATTTCTGTGTCCGGAAGCTCCTTGCGGATCAGACGGCTCAGTTCCAGGCCGTCCATAAACGGCATCCGGATATCGGTGATCACGATATCCGGACGCAATTTCTGGATCATGGGATAGGCCAGCTCTCCGTCGCCGGCCTCCCCACAGAACTCATAGCCATGAGCCTTCCAGTCAATATTATTTTTGATTCCTTCACGGATGACAAATTCATCCTCCACCAAAAACACTTTTAACATTTCTACGATACCCTTCTTCTATCTGCAGGTAACTTCTACCCGCAGATTCTGCCTGCAGATTTTTATTTCGTTCTCTGCAATACTATTTTCTATTATACACGAAAACAGATTTTTCGGGTAGCATATTTTAGCGGTAGAATACTTCTCCCAGCATCAGGTCTCTCTTCAGATCGCGGATCTTCGTATCCTTGTCGATGTATACAGCCTCGATGCCCATCATGGCTGCCCAGTCACCCATCTGCTCTGCGGTCAGATCGTAGGTAAATGCGGTATGATGTGCACCTCCTGCCAGGATCCATGCTTCCGCGCCGGTATACAGATCCGGTTCGGGAGTCCAGAAGTTGGTAGCGGTAGGAAGCTTCGGCATGGGTTTCTCCACTTTCTTGCAGTTCACATCGTTGATGATCAGACGGAAACGATTGCCCATGTCGATCAGGGAAGTAGCGATACCATGACCTTCCTTGGAAGTAAATACCAGTCTTGCAGGATCTTCTCTGTCTCCCATGGACAGGGGCTGGCACTTGATGCTGATGGGACCGTCCGCAATGGTGGGGCAGATCTCCAGCATATGGGCTTCCAGAATACCTTCCTTGCCCTTGATCAGATTGTAGGTGTAATCCTCCAGCATGGAAGTACCCTTGGCATCCTTTTTGCCTGCGGTCATGATCTTCATCAGACGTACCATGGCGGCTACCTTCCAGTCACCTTCTGCGCCGAAGCCGTAGCCCTTCTCCATCAGTCTCTGAATGGCCAGTCCGGGCAGTTGCTTCAACGCACCCAGATCTCCGAAGTGGGTAACGATGGCCTGATAATTCTTCTCTTCCAGGAAACGTTCAAATCCCAGTTCGATCTGTGCCTGTACAGCCACATGTTTTTTAAACTCTTCGGGGTCTCTTCCCTCTAATAAAATATTATATTTCTCGTAGTACTCGTCTACCAGTGCATTGACATCGGATGCAGATACGGCATTTACACTCTCTGCGATCTCGTTTACAGGGTAAGCGTCTACTTCCCAGCCAAACTTGATCTGTGCTTCTACCTTATCACCCTCGGTTACCGCTACATTGCGCATATTGTCAGCCACACGCATGACACGGATATGGCTGCTCTCCACCACGCCGACTGCAGTACGCATCCAGGATGCGATCTTGCCCTGTACCACAGGATCAGACCAGTGGCCTACCACAACCTTACGCTCCATGCGCATGCGGGTCACGATATGACCGTACTCTCTGTCACCGTGGGCAGACTGGTTCTCATTCATGAAATCCATGTCGATGGTGTCATAGGGCAGTTCCTCATTGAACTGAGTATGGAAATGCAGCAGGGGCTTACGATACTCCTGTAATCCCAGGATCCAGGATTTTGCCGGAGAGAAAGTATGCATCCAGGTGATAACACCGGCACAAGTGTCATCCAGATTTGCTTCATTAAAAGTACGGCGGATCAGTTCGTTAGTGATCAGGGTCGGCTTCCATACCACCTCATAAGGTAACACACCGGAAGCGTTCAGGGCATCCACGATCTTGTGAGAATGCTCCGCTACCTTTGCCAGGCACTCGTCCCCATACAAGTCCTGTGATCCCGTACAAAACCAGAATTGATATTTTTTTGTCTGTAACATAAGTAATACCTCCTGTAGTTGAATACAATTTCGATATTACCATATTACAACTTGTATGCTTCTGCTAACAAGTTGTATTTCCTACGACAAGCTCCGGCTGGATGAGAATCTTTCTCTCTTCCGGTCCCAGAGATTCCCCATGAAGCAGTGACAGTAACAGCTGTGCCGCCATTTCTCCCAGTTTTTCCTGGGGATGAACGATAGTGGTCAGTTGAAAACCTCCGCCGATGGCCATGTAGGAATTGTCATAACCGGTGACGGAAATGTCCTCCGGGACGCGAATCCCCCGGGCCGTCAGCGTCGGGATGACCTGCATGGCGATCTGGTCATTGTAACAGACCACACTGTCGAGTCTGGTTCCCTTGGAGATCAGACGCCGGATTCCCTCCTGTGGGTGGACTTTACGATCCTCGGTATGGAACCAGATCACCTTGTCCGGATCGTAGAGGACACCTGCTTCCTGCAGGGCCTGTACATAGCCCCGGTGACGGTTCTGTCCCTGGATGTCATCTGCCTTGAACACTCCGGCAATATCACGATGCCCGGTATCCAGGAGATATTTTGTGATCAGATGACCTCCCCTGCAATCGTCCATCAGCACCTGGGGCTTGTCTTCCATCTGGTCGAAGCAGCCTTGAATAAACACATAGGGAATTCCGTATTCTTCCAGCCGCTCATACAGATGCAGATGTCTGCAGCTGATCTGGCTCTTACTGGGTTCGATGATGACCCCGTCGATATCCTTCTGCAACAGTTCCTCCAGACACCGCGCCTCCTGGCTCCGGGAGTTTCTTGTATTTTTTAATAAAATGCTATACCCCTGTGCCGTAAGAACTTCATCGATGCCCTGAATAACCCGGGGAAAAATATAATCCGACAAATAGGTGGTCACCACGGCAATGTTGTGAGACTTATGCTCCGGGCGGACCCGCTCCGACACAAAGGTGCCTTTCCCGTGTACCGCATAGATGTATCCCTCCTGTTCCAGAATGGCCAGTGCCTTGCGGACGGTCTGGCGGCTCACCTGATAAGCGGCGGCCAGCTGGTTCTCCGAGGGAACACGGTCACCGCTGCGCAGTTCTCCCAGTCGGATCTGTTCCTGTAAATCATGATGCATTTTATAGTATTTCAGCTGTTTTTCTTCCATACGTATCCGTCCGCCCCGCTCCTTCTCTATCCGGTTTTGTACAACTCTATTCCGTTTTCCGGGTATCGCTCCCCGGTACATTTCAGTATTTTTCGCCTTCCAGCAGGATCAGCCGCCGGATTTCTTCCGCTCCGCTGACACGTTCCCCTTCTATGGTATCATTATGGATCACATAATCACAGATCTTGCGATTACGCTTCTCCGCATCGATAGACAGGATCCGAAGTGTCTTTTCCTCGGTGTCATAGTCGGAATCAATGATATCGGCGATCAGCTTTTCTTTATCTCTCGCCACATAGATAATATGGGTGGGAAAGGAACGCTTCATGGCAATGGCACCGCACATATCCACGGGGATCACCGCAAACTTTCCCTGATCCAGCAAGGTCTGAATGTCTTCCTTTCTGGTGCCGTACCGTACCCCGGCATAAGCCGTTTTTTCAAAAAAGTTCATCCGGTCGAAGGCTTCCTCCGGGACGTACTTGTGGCCGTAGCGCCCCGGTTCCGTGCAGTAGTTCACCGGGCGGACAAAAATCTCCCCACTCTCTGTCCTTTCGCTTGTGCCTGTCCCGCGGCTACCGCACAAAGCTTCCGTAATCTCCCGTTTGCCGGAGCCGGACGGCCCCACCAGGGCCAGCACCGCCGGAGCAGTGATCTTCTCTGTCTTAGAAGTGGATGCTTTCATGATCTGCTTCACCAGAGAGACAAATTCCGCCATGGTATTTACGGACAACAGCCCCGTCATTTTGGCATTCCAGGGCTTCCGCATCAGCACCGGATACTCCGCCTTGCTCTCCAGAATATTGTGGATGGCATCATCCAGCACAATATCAAAATGGACACGATCCTTGGCACTTCCCAGAATAATATTTTCCGGTGGAAGCTCCGGGAACTGGGTCATGATCTGTTCTGCCCGCACTCCCATAAAATGTGGTGACACCGCAGTAATGAAAAAAACATCCGCGATCTGCATCAGTCTGCGGATCCCTCGTTTCGTCTCCTCGGTCGGGATCTGCCTCCGGTACAGTTCCGGATCGTTATAGAATTCTTTGATCACCGAAGTCCGCCCTTCGTTGGCCCAGGAAGTGATTTCCTCCATGCGATAGGGTTCCTTCGGATGATATTTTTCATTTGCCATACGGATGGCGATACTGTTAAACGGGGCGGTAACATCGTCCCAATCAATACCGATGCTGGGTCTGAGCATGCTGTAGTCCTCACTCTTTCTATGTTCAATGCGATCTATCACACCATGTGATTTTAGTGCATTATGCTTTTTGCACATTGTGCATTCCCGTTTCCGGAATACTTCTGCTATTTAGCATAGCATAAACGAATACGCAGTACAATCCATACCGTAGCCGCTCTCTCTGGCTCTTCCACCGTTCCAAGCGGCATTGTTTATTTTGCCGTACTCTTTTTCCTTGGGTATATCATGTTTTTGGGGCTTATCATCCATTTATCATATTTTTTGTTGTAATAATGCACAATCGCTTTTTTCTCTATATTGCCCAATTGTCAGCACTTTTGAACTGTGCTAGTATACATGTACAGGAGGAGAATTCATGACCAACCGGGAATTATTAGAGACGATAGTAATTAAATTAGAAAGTATAGACCAACGACTGGGCAGGGTGGAGCAACGACTTGATAAGGTCGAACAGCGACTCGACAGGGTGGAGCAGCGACTTGATAAGGTCGAACAGCGACTCGACAGGGTGGAGCAGCGACTTGATTCACTGGAGCAAAGATTCGATTCTTTGGAACAACGTGTTTCCAATCTGGAATCCGGTCAGATTGCCATGGAACAGCGCCTTACCAATCTGGAATCCGGTCAGATTGCCATGGAACAGCGCCTTGCCAATCTGGAATCCGGTCAGCTCTCTATGGCGAATCGCCTTACCAATATGGAGTTGACTCTTGAGAATGAAGTCAGTCGTAATATCTGTACAATTGCAGAAGCTCATTTAGATTTATCCAGAAAATTCGACCGGGCCTTAAAAGTAAAAGAAGATGATGAACTGGTTCGCGTCCGGCTTAATGTATTGGAAAATGATGTCCGAAAAATAAAGCAGCGGCTGGAAATTGCATAGTTTATTCTTATCAGTACCTTATCTTAATGGATAAGGTATTTTTTTGCCCTTCTTTTTGTTGACTTATCAACATCCTTGTGTTACACTTCATAAAGTTGTTGCAGTGTCAACATTTTACAGGAGGAACCTTCATGCAGGATCGTTTTGAAAGATTTGTGGTATCTATCACAGAATTGCACCGTTATCTGCAAAAATTAAAAGAACTGGAAATGGGACAGATGGACTTAAAAGCCGGTTATACCATGTGTCTGTATTATCTGGGAAAGCACCCGGAAGGGCTGACCGCCACGCAGCTGACGGAGCTGTGTAAGGAAGACAAGGCCGCCATCTCCCGTACCTTAAGCCAGTTGAGTTCCAAGGGGCTGGTGTCCTGCGAGCTGCCGGAACATAAACGTTCCTACCGCACACTGTATTATCTGACAGAAGAAGGCAATACTGTAGTCAAAAAGATCAGTTCCCGGATCTATTCCGCACTGGCTCACGGCGGTGATGGCATGACGGAAGAACAACGGTTGAATCTCTATGACTCTCTGGAACGGATCTCCCATAATCTGGAGCAGTATCTTACAGAGTTTTCTGTCAAGCATCCCACAGAGAAATGATCCATCCGCAACTCACCCTGACCGGCTTTCCAACAGAATTAACAGCAAGGTGACATGAACGATGTCGTATGTCCATCCCGATGGATGCCCCGGCGCATTTCCGCCCGAAAGAATATTCATCATAACTATATATAGAAAGTACAGGAAACAATTATGGAAAAAATACGTTTTATCACGGACTCCGCATCCGATATGAACAATTCAAGAGAGGACGTCACGATTCTCCCCCTGCATATCCGCTTCGGTGAGGAGGAATATGCTGACGGTGTCACCATCAGTCATAAGGAATTCTATGAGAAACTGATCGAATGTGATACTCTGCCCACCACCAGTCTGGTATCTCCCGCAGTCTTCGAAGAAGCCTACGAAAAAGCTGTATCGGCCGGAGAAACTGTCATTGTGGTTACTATTTCCAGCAAGCTGTCCGGCACCTGCCAGAGTGCCCGGATCGCTGCCGAGGATTATGAAGGCAAAGTCTTCGTCGTAGACAGTCTGAATGCCACCATTGGGGAACAGATTCTGGTAGAATACGGCCTGCAGCTGAAAAAGCAGGGAATGACCGCGGAAGAGATCGTAAGCATTCTGCAAGAGCAAAAGCATAAGATCCACACCATGGGACTCTTAGACACTCTGGAATACTTGAAAAAAGGGGGCCGTATCTCCCCCACTGTGGCATTCATCGGGGGTGCTCTGGCCATCAAGCCCGTGGTAGCAGTCGTAGACGGTGAGATCATTATGCTGGGAAAAGCCCGTGGTTCCAAAAACGGCAGTAACTTCCTCATCCGTGAAATTGAAAAAGCGGACGGTGTGGACTTCTCCAAGCCCTTCTGTCTGGGCTATACCGGTCTGAGTGACGAACTTTTACAGAAATACATTCACGACAGTGAGCATCTCTGGAAAGATTATGCCAAGGAGCTTCCCGTCAGCACTCTGGGTGCCACCATCGGAACCCATGTGGGCCCGGGTGCTGTTGCCGTTGCATTCTTCGAACATTAAATCTATTACAATTTTTCCCATTTGCTCAAAATAGGACTAATTTCCCACAGCTGCCCCACTGACAAATTTCTCCTCTTATGGTATATTGTAAAATCATTTTATATTGTTTGTTCATTTTCTACATTACCAGAGAGGAGAATTTTTATGGGGTTGAACCTGTTACTATCCACAAATCATATCGTCATCCACAGTTACTCTCCCGTGGCAGATTTTCTGTTGGTGGTTATGTGTCTTCTGGCATTGTTACTGATCCGACAGACTTTCATTAAACAGAGCCGGACCTTTCGGATCTTCAAGTCCTGTTTTGCCTTGCTTTTCATTGCCGCAGTTTCCAATATTGCCTTTTATTATGCCGACCTTTTTTCCAGACAGAACACCCTACTCTGGATCCTCCGGGCCGTCTACCATATCAGTCTTCTGTCCCTGTTCTGTCTCTATATTGCTTACCTGAAAATACTGATCGTCTTCCCGAAAAATATCGGCAGGAAATATACCTTTCTGTCCTTCGCCATCCTTGTGGTGACCGGAGTTGCCGATCTGGCATCTCCTCTGACCGGCTGGGGATTTCATCAGGATCATTACGGAATCTGGTATGAAAATATCCTGTCCACTCCTTTTATGGTCGGATATCTTCTGTATCTGGCGGTGATCCTCTTTCTGTTGGTTTGCTACCGCCGCAGACTTCCTACCGCACTGTTCCATATGCTGATATTTACTGAGACGGTCTGTGGATTGATTGTAGTCATGGAAGCTGCCATGAATACGACTTCTTTCCTGGCCACAACCTATTTTCTGCCGCTTCTGGTGGTATTGTACATGCTCCATGCCAACGCCTACGACCCGAAGACCGGTGCCCTGGGTTCCACATCCTTGGATGAATATCTGCGCCAGCAGCGACAGACCGCTCAGGATACCTACTACCTGTGCCTGCGCTTTGACATGGATTTCGAATACGTCATGACAGAGGAAATGGGAAAGCTGTTCTACAGCTTCTGGACGGATTATTTTCGAAAGGGTATGTTGTTCAATCCTTCCACCAGCTTCTTCGTACTGGCAGTGGACAGCCACAATGTCCCGGATGCCACAGAAAGGGCAGTATCCCTAATTAAAAAGGTGTTCCAGAAATATTATGAAGAATATAAGCTTCCCTACAAGCTGGTACTCTTCGACCATCTGGACTTTTGTGAGAATCTGGAACAGTTCTACGAAGTATTCAATTACTTTTCCGAAAAAGTAGCGCAGAATTCCTATCGTGTCTTCGGGGAAGAAGATTACCAGACTTATAAAGAAATGCATTATATCAAGTCCCAGTTGAAGGATATTGCGGAACACGGCTCCTTAGATGACGAACGCGTTCTGGTCTATTGTCAGCCGGTACGGAATGTCCACACGGGTACTTACGATACCGCAGAATCCCTGATGCGTTTGCGTCTGCCACAGACAGGACTGGTATTCCCGGATCGTTTTATTCCTCTGGCAGAAAAATACGGCTACATCCACCGCCTCAGCATGATCATTCTGAATAAGACCTGTAGACAGATCAAGCAGATGCAAGATGAGGGCTATCAGATCTCCCGTGTATCCGTAAATCTTTCTGTGGAAGAGCTGGGCGAAAAGGACTTCATGGAAGAATTCAAATCCATCGTACGAGCCGCCGGAATCGACTTCCACACCATTGCCGTTGAGTTTACGGAGTCCCAGAACGATACGGAATACGAACTGGTACAGGAATGCGTCAGTGAGTTCAAACAGTTGGGGGTATGTACTTATCTGGATGATTTTGGAACCGGTTATTCCAATTTCGACCGGATCTTAAGCCTGAAACTGGATGTGGTCAAATTCGACAGAAGCCTTTTACTGATGGCGGATCAGGATGCCAATTCCCGCTTCATGCTGGATTACTTCTCTACCGCCTTTGAGCGTCTGGGTTACAAGGTACTGTACGAAGGTGTAGAGACCGATGCCCAGGAAGAACTGTGTATCATCAGTCATGCAGATTATTTACAGGGCTATAAGTTCTCCAAGCCGATTCCCATTGAAGAATTGCCCCGGTTCCTTACGCGGGGCTGATATTGCGATTGCCGCATCCATTATTATTCCGGACACCGCTTCTGCGGTCCCCGCATACACAATAAAAATCCCGAAGGCCTTTCACAGTCTCCGGGATTTCTCTTTGCTAAACTTTATTTATCTTTTGTATCTTGCGCTTATATTAAGCAGCCTTCTTAGCCTTCTTCTCTTTCATCTGCTTAGCGAAGGTCTGTGCACCTTCCACTACCAGGAAGATTGCCAGCACTGCCATTGCAGTTGCGAAGAACAGCTGGAACCAGTCACCCCATGCAGCGGTGCCGGCGCCGATAGCCTTACACTTGTTGATTACAGTGATCACCAGGCTGGTCAGAGTTGCAGCAAGCATGAATACCATAGGGAAGTAGAACATCTTGTTGTTCTTACCAACTTCACCCAGCCATGCAGCTACTGCCATCAGTGCGATACCTGCCAGCAACTGGTTGGCTGCACCGAACAGACCCCAGATCTGGCTCAGAGACAGACCACCCAGGATACAACCGATCAGTACCATAGAAACAGTACCGAACAGAGGATGAGCCAGCACTTTACGTGCGCCCTTGGCATCCTTGTAGGTAGCCTCGCCTTCCTTCAGGAACAGCTCGGAGAACATGAAACGGCTCAGACGGGTACCGGTATCCAGACTGGTCAGCGCGAATACGGATACAGACAGAGTTAATAGTGCGTAAATGGTGCCATATGCCTTGGAAGTCTCGGTACCGAACATGGATGCGATACCTGCAGCGAATGCAGCTGCGGGAGATCCGAACTCACCGTTTAAGTACTTCTGATATACTGCACCGACTGCTACCAGAGCGATGATACCCAGAGCAGACTCGATCAGCATGGAGCCGTAACCGATTGCCTTGGCATCCTTCTCGTTAGCTAACTGCTTGGAAGAAGTACCGGTAGCGATCAGGCTGTGGAAACCGGAACATGCACCACATGCTACAGTGATGAACAGCATAGGGAACAGGGTCTGTCCTGCCTTGGGCTCCCAGCTGGTGAAAGCTGGAATATCGAAAGCAACAGTACCGGTGAAAGCACCTGCAACCACACCGATGAACGCCAGACCGATCATAGCATACAGCAGGAAACTGGACAGGTAGTCACGGGGCTGTAACAGGATCCATACGGGAACCAGGGAAGCCACTGCGATGTAAACACCTACAAATACGATCCATGCGATACGGTTCATGGCAAAACCAACGTTCAGACCTAAAACAGTAATAGCTACGATACCGATGATACCACCGATGGTAGCGGGCAGAGTCTTGACGCCCATTCTGTTGGTCACATAACCATAAATAACAGCCAGAACGATAAATAACAAAGAGATCATAGCGGTAGACTGGTTACCGGTAGGATTGGTCACAAAACCGAAAGCGGTCTTGCCGGCTTCGTCTGCCACAGTCAGGAAAGTACCTGCCACGATGTTAACGAAGGAAGCGATTACCAGGATCAATACCAGAAGTGCGAAGATGATAAAAAGCTTCTTTGCTCTGGATCCCATGGAATCCTCGATGATCTCACCTACAGATTTACCGTCATGTCTGATAGATGCGAATAAAGATCCGAAGTCCTGCAGACCGCCGAAGAAAATACCACCGATAATACACCACAGGAATACGGGAACCCATCCGAAGATGGAAGCCTGGATCGGTCCGTTGATCGGGCCTGCTCCGGCGATAGAGGAAAAATGATGTCCCATAAGTACGGCGGGCTTTGCTGCAACATAGTCTACACCATCCTCCTTCTCAATAGCAGGAGTCTTCTTGGTAGGATCAATGCCCCACTGTTTTGCCAGCCAGGAGCCATAGAACACATAGCCGATAAACAATAATACGATAGCGGCCAAAACAATTAATAATGCTGTCATTTGTGTTTCTCCTTTTCTTATACACAGATTTAATTTTTCGCAAATACACGAATTGCTCCACTAAAATCCGCTCTCGCAATTCTAAAACTGTTCGGAATCCGTTAATTTACTTTGTAAATTACTGCTTCCTCACATGTCCCTTGTATTTACTGTATTGCCTTTTTCACGAGCTTCTTCAGAATCTGTCCGTGGCGGTTGTGGACGATCCGACCCGAAGATAACTCGGCGACAATCAAACGGTAATTACTCCAGCCATGAAATCCCCAGAGGTAACTCTGATAATGCTTGCACTTTTTCACCTGTGTAAGCGCATCCTCCTCTGCATGACCGGTCAGAATGATCAGGACAACATCGCTGTTCCGATGATTGGATGAGGGCTGCACGTTGGCAGTTCCCCGTTCCCAGGCGATGGAGTCCAGTTCCAGAAGGCGATCCTTTGATAAAGATTCCTCTGTGGCAAAATACACAGTCTCGTTGGTGTCAATATCTGCCACCTTAGCTTTCTTGATCAGAAAGTACTGCTCATTATGGGATCCGAAGATTGCTTCGGCTGCGAATGGCGGTTCTACAGCCTCTGTTTTGATATTGTAGTAGGTCTGATAAGATCGCAGGACGCGTTCCAGCGCTTCCCCGGGAGTAAGTGTCTTTTGTAATTCCATTCTGCTTTCCTTTTAAGCATGCGTAATCGATTACATTTACGTTCATGCTATCGATAGATTTAGCACGTCGAAGTGTCAAATGCAACGGATTTTTTAGCATTTCTTTACACTTTTTTATAAATACATACTTTATCGTTATATGTTAGTCCTCTGACAGCTTTTTTCCAAGGTGCAAATTTAACCTATATACCATTACAAATTTAATCTCTTTATCTGGATAAAGTTATTGACTTTTGTTGGGTAACCGGAAATCATTCTAAAAAAAGCAGCCGATTTTCATCAGCTGCCGATTTTTAGGAATGATTCTTCTCTTCCTTGATCTCCCAATGGATCAGGAAAGTCAGTGCCGCACGAAGTCCGATGATACCGGCTACGGTAACGATCTCCTTCCAGTCTCTGACAATAACGGTCTTAAGGATCTCACTGCACAACTTGAATTCCAGCCCTACAGCAAGCCCCTGCGCCAGGGTGATCTTCATATCCGGCACCCGCCGCACATAATTATAAAACCCTTTCAGACCGGAGAGAATAATAACGATCACTCCGACAAATTCAAAGAACAGTATTGCCACCTGGACAATATTGTTCATCACGTTTTCCAGGAATTCAATGATAAGCTCTATGTGGAACATGCACAGCCCCCCGCTTTTCTTACACTTCTTTTTTCATTGTAGCGTATCCAAAAAGGGCGTGCAAGATGTATCTTTATCTTTTTATCAGCTATTTTTCTTCTGTTTTCAATAATTCCTGCATAGTATGCCAGCCAAGCACCGCGCATTTTACCCTGGCAGGCATGTGGGCGATATCCTGCAATACGGAGGCTTCCTCCAGTTCGTCCCGCTCTTCCTCGGTAATACTTCCCTTGATCATCTTGAGGAACAGGTCTGCCAGATGCAACGCTTCCTCCTTGCTTCTGCCAATGACCAGCTCCAGCATCATGTCCGCGGAAGCCTGGGAAATGGCACAGCCGTCGCCTTCGAAGGCACCGTCAACTACCACACCATCCTCCACTTTCAGCTCCAGAAAAATGTCATCACCACAGCTGGGATTAACGCCCTCCAACACCAGATTTGCATCCTCCAGCTTGTGCTTGTGATACGGATGCAGATTGTGCTCCGTCAGGATTTCATTATAAAATGTCTTATTCTCCATAGCCCATCTGTCTCCTTATCTTTGCAAGGCTTTCTAAAAATGCCTGAATCTCTTCTTCCGTATTGTAGACACCCAGGCTTACTCTGGTGGTGGACAATACTTTCAAATGTTGCAATAACGGCTGGGCACAATGATGTCCCGCCCGGACCGCGATATGATCCGCATCCAAAATAGAAGCCACATCATGGGGATGCACACCGTCCAGTTTGAAGGTCACAATGCCGTGATGGTCTTCTGCTTTCTGTGAGCCCAGAATGTGTACTGCGGGAATCTCTTTCATGCCATCCATCAGCATGGCTGTCAGCTTCGCTTCTCTCTCTTCGATAAAGTCAAAACCGATCTTCTGCACATACCGGATTGCCTCTGCCAGTGCATAGGCTCCGGCACCGTTTACCGTTCCTGCTTCGAACTTATGTGGCACTTCCGCCCACACGGCTCCGGTACGGCTGACGGAATCGATCATTTCCCCGCCGCACAGGAAAGGAGGCATCTGCTCCAACAGTTCTCTCTTCGCATATAACGCACCAATTCCCATGGGAGCATACATCTTGTGTCCGGAAAATGCCAAAAAATCCACATCCAGATCCTGTACATCCACTGCCATATGGGGAACGCTCTGGGCTCCGTCTGCCACGAAATAAGCGCCTGCCTCATGTGCCAGCTGCGCAAAACGCTTGATATCATTTTTGCAGCCCAGCACATTGGATACCTGGGTCATAGCAACGATCTTCGTTCGTTCGCTCAGTGCCTCCTTAAAAGCTTCCTCGGTATATTTTCCGTCTTCGGTGCACTCCAGATACTTCACCACTGCTCCGGTTCTGGCTGCCGCCTGCTGCCAGGGCAGGAGATTGCTGTGGTGCTCCATAATGCTCACCAGGATCTCATCTCCCGGTTTCAGTACCAGTGAGCCGAAACTGTAGGCCACCAGATTCAAGCCTTCCGTGGCATTGCGGACGAAAACGATCTCCGCCGCCTCTCTGGCATTTAAAAACTCCCGGACCGTCTCTCTGGCTTCTTCGTATTTTTCGGTTGCCGCCTCTCCCAGCTCGTATAATCCGCGCAGGGGATTGGCATTGTATTTTTCATAAAATGTTCTCTCTGCCTCCAGAACACAGGACGGCTTCTGGGAAGTCGCCGCCGTGTCCAGATAAATCACATCGTTACTCATAAGCAGAGGAAAATCCTTACGGATCTCGCTGATTGAAGTCGTCATACTTCCTCCTGTTATCTTACTCTTCCGCTTCCTCTTCTTCCCCGGCTCTGCCAAGGAACTCCTGTACCTTAGCCCGTGTAGCTGCATCAGGAATCTTGCGGCAGACCGCATCCACCTTGGCCATAGCCATCATCTCATAGATCTGCTCTCTGTTCATGCTGCGGCTCTCCAGGTAGAACAGCAGCTCATCGTCCAGTTTGCCAATGGTGGCGCCGTGATTACCTTCCACATCTTCCTCCGCACAGAGGATCAGGGGAATGGTCTGGTTCACCACATCGTTGGATAATAACAGTACATCCTCTTTTTCATTGCCTACTGCACCTTTAGCCCCCCATTTGAAATCAATGGTGCCACGATACAGCTTGAAAGCATGATCCCGCAGAACGCCGCCGGCCTGCATATTGCTCTGGGTCTTTTTGCCTTCATGCACAGCTACATAATTCATATCCAGTCTTCCGTCACCGCCCACGATATAAGCGGTGTCGGCATTCAGGCTGCTCTCTCTGCCCTGTAAGGTAGTCTTGCATCCAAGGTAAGTATTCTTTCCGCCGAGGATCAGCTGGATCACTTCCAGGGAAGCCTTCTCTTCACACAGGGCTCCGATATCATTCATAAAAGTAAAATCACTGCCCAGTCTCTGCACCTGGATCAGCCGGAGCTTCGCTCCTTCTTCCAGATACAGTCTGGTGGATACTGCCGCCTGCCCTGCTGCCTCCCTGTCGGAAGCAAAATCCTGGATCACAGTGATTTCACTGTTTTTCCGGGCTCTCACTGCTACGGCACCGGCCTGTAAACTATTTTGTACGTAGGTATAATCCAACAGCAACGGCTGTGCTTCTGTGGTTTCCTCAGACGCCTCATAATGTTGTGCCTTCACTCCCGCTGCTGTCAGAAGACCGTCCATGTCCTCTCCCATGCCGGATGGGATGCCTGCAAAATCCGCATTCCAGGGCTGGGATCCCTCATTTTCTGCTGTTGTTATTTTTTCCGGCAGGCTTACCTTTACCCCTCCTGCCGTAGGTACTTCTATCTTTTCCAACTGCGTCTCGTTCATGCGAAGCCAGTTCCAGGTCTTCGCCGGCAGTCTGTTAATGGTCATATTATATTCTTTTTCCATACTGATCTCCATTCCTCCTGCCACATTAACCGATGCTGCCCTTCATCTCCAGACGGATCAGATTGTTCATCTCCACCGCGTATTCCAACGGCAGCTCCTTCGATACATTGTCTGCGAATCCGCTGACGATCATGGCTCTGGCATCCTCTTCTGAGATACCGCGGGACATCAGATAGAACACTGCTTCATCGCTGATCCGGCCGATCTTCGCCTCGTGTCCGATATCGGCATCCTGGGTACGGATATCCATGGCCGGGATGGTGTCGGAACGAGACTTGTCATCCAGCATCAGGGACTGACAGGATACGGCGGATTTACTCTTTGCCGCACTGTTCTTCACCACTACGGAACTTCGGAAAGTACTGATACCTCCATCCTTGGAGATGGACTTGGTATTGATATAGGAAGTGGTCTCCGGTGCATTGTGGACCACTTTGGTACCGGTATCCAGATTCTGTCCGGCTCCCGCAAAGGTGATACCGGTGAATTCCGCTCTGGCCCCCTTACCGTTCAGCACGCTCATGGGGTACAGATAGGATACGTGGGATCCGAAGGAACCGGATACCCATTCTATGGTACCGCCTTCTTCCACCAACGCCCGCTTGGTATTCAGATTGTACATATTCTTGGACCAGTTCTCAATGGTGGAATAACGCAGTTTTGCATTCTTTCCTACGAACAGTTCCACACAGCCGGCATGGAGGTTCGCCACGTTATACTTCGGGGCGGAACAGCCTTCGATAAAGTGCAGATAAGCACCCTCATCCACAATGATCAGAGTATGCTCAAACTGTCCGGCTCCCGGTGCATTCAGTCGAAAATAAGACTGCAGGGGGATCGTCACAGATACTCCGGGCGGTACATACACGAAAGAACCGCCGGACCACACAGCACCATGCAGCGCTGCGAATTTGTGGTCTCTGGGGGTCACCAGCTTCATAAAATGCTTCCGCACCATATCCGCATATTCCCCATTCAGGGCACTCTCCATATCGGTATAGACTACGCCCTGGGCTGCCACTTCTTCCCTGACATTGTGATATACCAGCTCGGAATCGTACTGGGCGCCCACACCGGCGAGGGACTTCCGCTCCGCCTGCGGGATTCCCAGCTTCTCAAAGGTATCCTTGATGTCCTCCGGCACCTCGGACCATTTGGCACTCATATGGGTATTGGGCTTGACATAAGTCACAATATCTTCCATGTTCAGCCCCTCAATGGAAGGTCCCCAGTCGGGGACCTCCATCTCGTTATAGATCTGCAATGACTGCAGACGGAAATTCGCCATCCATGCGGGATCGTTCTTCTTCGCGGAGATCTCTTCCACAATGGCGGGCGTCAGTCCTTTCTGAATGCGGTAGACGTCTTTTTCTTCATTACGAATATCATAAACGCTTCTGTTGACGTCCTCCACATAAGTCTTTTCTCTTTCACTCATTCGGATTGTCGACCTCCTTTACGCTTCCAGAAAACGTTCAAAACCATGCTCGTTGATCTCGTCTACGAGAGAAACATCGCCGGATGCTACGATCTTGCCGTTTACCAGAACATGGGTCTTGTCCACATGCAGAGACTCTAAGATTCTGGTGCTGTGGGTGATGATCAGCAGAGCACCCTTTTTGTCCTTCTGATACTCTTCCACGCCCTTGGATACCGTACGCACTGCATCCACGTCCAGGCCGGAATCGGTCTCATCCAGAATGGCCAGTGACGGCTTCAACATAAGTAACTGTAAGATCTCTGCCTTTTTCTTCTCACCGCCGGAGAATCCCACGTTCAGATCACGGTCCCCGTAGGAAGGATCCATCTGCAATACTTCCATTGCCTGCTCCAGTTCCTTTTTGAAGGTCCACAGCTTGATGCGGGAACCGCTTCTCTGTTCCACGGCATTACGGATGAAATTCCGAAGCGATACTCCGGGTACCTCCAGGGGATTCTGGAAGGATAGGAAAATACCGTCCTTCGCTCTCTGGTCTGCAGTTTCCTCTAATAATTCCTTCCCTTTGAACAGGATCTCACCACCGGTCACCTCATACCGGGGACTTCCCATGATGGTGTAACCCAGTGTGGATTTGCCCGCACCGTTGGGTCCCATGAGGACATGGGTCTCTCCGGGACGAACCTCTAAATCTATTCCATGAAGGATGGGCTTATCCTCTACACTTACGGACAAGTTACGCACCTGTAATAATTGTTCTGACATATACTTCCTCCTATCTCTAGCGTCCAACTAGGAATTACTATATCATTATATACACGCATCTGCAAATATGCAACATATAATTCCTACAAAAGTACCGTACATTCTCGGCAAATTGTATTACACTTTGTGGTTAGTCCAAACTTACTATAGAGCAAAATGCAGGCCACTGCAAGGGGAACTCATCCTTCCCCTTACAATGGCCTATGTTTTTTTCTTTATACTTCTTCTTTGTCCAGAAGGTTCTTCATGCTCTTGGTGCTGATCCACAGGGTAGATGTATTATGCAGAAGAGCGGACGTAGTGGGAGGAATGATTCCTGCCACACCTAAAATGATCAGTCCGGTGTTGATCCCTACGATCATGCGGTAATTTTTATGGATCCGCGCCATCAGGGAGTTGCTCAATTCCTTCAGGGTAGCTACTTCATACAGATTGTCTGCACCGATGGTGACATCGGCGATCTCTCTGGCGATCTGTGCGCCCTCGCTGATGGCAATACCAACATCTGCCGCAGACAATGCCGGGGAATCGTTGATGCCGTCACCGATCATAATGACTTTATGACCTGCCTGCTTCTCCTGCTCCACGAACCTTGCTTTGTCCTCCGGCAACACCTCGGAATAATACTCATCCACGCCGACGGTACCCGCAATTGCCCCAGCGATACGGTCGCTGTCTCCTGTCATCATGACTACCTTGTGGATTCCGAGACTCTTCAGCTGTCGGATGACCTCCGGAGCCTCTTCTCTGAGAGGATCCTCGATGCAGATCACTGCAGCCAGCTTGCCGTCAATTGCCATATACAGGCGGGAGTATTCCTCAGGCAGCTGGTCGAACAGCTCCTGTCTGCCCTCCGGAATCTGTGCCTGCTCATCCTCAAATACGAAATGGTAGCTGCCGATGATGATCTTCTTGCCTTCCAGAGTGGAAGAGATTCCATGCGCTACAATATATTCCACTTTGGTATGCAGTTCTTCATGTACCAGCTCCTTGCGGGCTGCTTCCCGCACCACTGCCTTTGCCATGGAATGCGGGAAATGCTCCTCCAGGCAGGCGGCGATCCGAAGCAGTTCCTCTGCGGGTTGTCCGTTAAAGGATACCACATCCGCCACGGTAGGCTGTGCCTTGGTCAGGGTTCCGGTCTTGTCAAATACAATGGTGGTGGCATCTGCCATAGCCTCTAAGTATTTGCCGCCCTTCACCGTGATCTCATAGGTGCTTGCCTCACGGATCGCAGACAATACTGCTAACGGCATAGACAACTTCAATGCGCAGGAGAAATCCACCATCAGCACGGATAATGCCTTGGTCACATTCCGTGTGAACAGCCATACCAGACCGGTGCCTAAGAAAGTATAGGGTACCAGCTTATCTGCCAGGTGCTCTGCCTTACCCTCCAGAGAGGATTTCAGCTTCTCGGATTCCTCTATCATGGTCATGATCTTCTCATATTTGCTGGAGCCGCCGTTTTCTTTCACACAGATAGTCAGCTCACCTTCTTCTACCACAGTTCCGGCATAGACAGTTCCACCGGGAATTTTTCTCACCGGAACGGATTCTCCGGTCAGAGATGCCTGATTCACCATACCTTCTCCATCCGTCACTGTACCGTCGAAAGGAATCACATTGCCCATGTGGATCCTTACCAGATCACCCGACTTAATGGATGTGGACGGCACCAGGATCTCCTGTCCGTTGCTCACAACCCATACCTTGTCAATGTTTAAGGACATGCTCCTCGCCAGATCACCGACAGACTTTTTGTGCGTCCACTCTTCCAGGATCTCGCCAATGCCGAGCAGGAACATTACGGAACCTGCTGTGTTGTAATCACCACGCAGCACAGATACACCGATAGCAGTGGCATCCAGTACCGGTACTTCGATCTTGCCCTTCGCCAGAGTCTTCACGCCGTGCCAGAGATATTTGAAAGACTTCACTGTGGTGATCACGGAACGGATGTCCATGGGCAGAAACAGCCTGATCCCATAATGCATTACCACTTTATTGATCAGCTGATCCTTATATTCCCGGTTCATCTCTCTGCCGGAATTAGCAAGATAGTTCTCCGGCACTTCTGTACCCTGATATGTAAAATTCTCCAGTGTCTTCAGTGCCTCCTCCCTGGAACCGGTATAGACTACCGTGACATCCAGGGTGCGCTCCTGAATTTTGGCACTGACAATATTACTCTGTCCATCCAGATAGTATTGCAGTGTATCTGCCTGTGCAAAGCTCATACGGCTCTGCAGAATGTGAACCCTGAGTCTCCCCTTTATCTCATGTTTGATCACAAATCTCATAATTTATGCCTGCTTTCATGAAAACACCTGCGATGCCGAAGCATGCAGGTGTCATTTATTCTGTGTTGTAAGATTCGATGGATTATTCAGCGTCTGCTGCAGTCTCTGCTGCTTCTGCCTCAACCTCGCCGTCAAACTCCTGAGCTGCCTTTGCTGCTCTGTCCTCGTTGATCTGCTGAGCTTCTGCGTAGATATCCTCTGCGTTCTCCTGGATGGTGGTCGCAGTCTTCATGACACACTCTTTTGCGCGCAGAACTGCTGCGGTGCAGTTGGTGTACAGCTTCTTCGCATCCTTGCTGGACAGTACTTTGATGCCTGCGGTTCCGAACAGAACGCCTGCTGCGAAAATACCGGTTTTTGCTTTATCAATCTTTTTTAAACATTTCAACATAATTCATTTCCTCCTGTGCGAATTCTTTGGTTTATTCTATTTATGAATGAATATTATAAACACCTATTTTTCCTATTTCCAGCTTTTTTCGTTTAATGAAAAATTTTATCATTTATCAAAAACACAAAAGGCCAGTGGATCAAAATCCACTGACCTTCTTGTATTCCTGTAATTTTTCTTTTGCTGCCGGGGTCAGATTCTTAGGCACCTGAATCTGGATCACGACATACTGATCGCCGTGGGCATTTTTATCCTTCATGGATACCACGCCCTTGCCTTTCAGACGGATCTTACTTCCGGACTGCGTACCTTCCTTCACTTTGCACATGACATCACCGTACAACGTGGGTACACGGATCTCGCCGCCCAGGGCTGCGGTAGTATAGGGGATATTGACCGTGGTATACAGATCCTGTCCTCTACGCTCCCAGCCCGGCTTCTCCTGTACCGTCACCTTCAGATACAGGTCACCGCTCTCACCGCCGGAGTAACCTTCACCACCCTTACCTTTCAGGCGGATACTTTTACCGGTGTCGATACCTGCCGGAATATGCACCTGCACGGATTCGGACTTGCCGGTAGCCGGATCTCTTAAGGTAAAGGTCTTATCGCAGCCATGCATTGCTTCGTCAAAGCTGATGGTGATGCCGGATTCCACATCCTGACCTTTACTGCGGTAGTTCGCCCGGCTGCCCCGTCCGGAGCCTTTCTGTCCCTTGAAATACTGACCGAACAGATTGTCGAAAATATCCTCATCCCCGCCGAAGCCGCCAAAATCACCGGTACCGAAACCGCTTCCTCCGGTGCTGTAATGGAACGTGCCGTTGCCAAAGCCGCCGAATCCATCGGTGCCGAAGCCGCCTCCGTTCTTAAACTGCTCCTGATACTGTCTGGCTGCCTCCTCATTAAATCCCTCCTGGAAAGCAGCAAAACCGTAAGTATCATATAGTTTCTTCTTTTTTTCATCCCCCAGCACATCGTAAGCTTCGTTGACTTCCTTCAGCTTCTCCTCTGCCACAGGGTCTCCTGCATTGGTATCCGGATGGTATTTTTTCGCCAGTTTCCGGTATGCTTTTTTTATCGCTGCGGCGTCCGCTGTCTTGCTGACACCCAGTACTTCATAATAATCTCTTTTTGTTGTCTTCGTCATATTCCCTCCATTCTGCCCAACCGGTGAGCCACACAACCAAGACGTTTTCCATGTAAAAATCAGCCGACACAGTTCCCTGCGCGGCTGACCACTTCACATCTCTTTTCAAACAATTGTCTGCTGTTGCAGTCGCTTGTTCCTCTTACAGAGATTATATTATCACTACTACTTAGCACTCGCAAGTCCCGAGTGCTAAAAAATATATTAAATAATCATAAAATCCATAAACCGGCTATTACAATTTGCCACCCTTAGAACCGCCAAAGCTTGCGGAATTCAGGATATTGGTGTCAAAGGTAAAGGTCAGTCTCTCCTCGGTGCGGGCTCTCTTCAAAGACAGCTGGATCATACGATCCAGAAGCTCTTTGTAAGGAACTCCTACCGGCTCCCACAGATAAAATGCCAGAGATCCCGGGATGGTATTGATCTCGTTAAAATACAGCTTGCCGTTGTCCTCATCGATCATAAAATCGATACGGGACACACCGTTACAGCCCAGTGCTTTAAAGGATCTGACTGCCAGTTCCCGGACTTCCTCTCTCTTCTCCGGAGACAGTTCTGCGGGGATTTTGCGGGATACGCTCGCCATGCCCTTGGAGCCGCTGCCCTTGGCATTGCTGACGTATTTATCTTCATAACTTAAGATATCTTTGGTGTGCAGGGGTTCTTCGCACTCGGAAGCAATAGCGTCATTCTCATCTCCCAGTACCGAGCAGTTGATCTCACGTAAATTGGTGATGGCGTGCTCCACCAGTACCTTAGTGGCATACTTGAAAGCATCGTCCACGGAATGGGTCAGTTCCACGCGGTTCTTTGCCACGCTGATACCTACGCTGGAGCCTAAGTTGACCGGTTTTACGATCACCGGATATCCCAGTCCTTTTTCCACTTTGTCGAGCAGAATCTCTATCTGCGCATAATCCGACAGAGTATACAGCTGCGCATCCAGTACCGGAACATCACACTCCTTTAATACAGCTTTCATGATGTATTTGTCCATACCAATGGCGGATGCGGTCACATCACAGCCCACGAAGGGGATGCCCATGGTCTTCAGGTAACCCTGGAAAGCGCCGTCCTCTACGTTGGTACCATGCACTACCGGGAAAGCCACATCGATCTCCACGGCTTTCTTTCCGCCGAACATCTTCACCGGGAACGGAGTCAGGAATACCTTGCCGTCCTCGTTGGTCATGATGACTCTCTGGGACTTTTTCAACAGTTCATCGATATTTTTATAGGATTCGATCTTGCCGATCTCCTCACCGATGTACATTTCATTGCGCTTGGTCATATAGACCGGGATTACTGCGTATTTGTCAGTATCCATGTTCATGACAGCCTGGATACCGGAGATCACTGATACTTCGTGTTCTACACTCTTGCCGCCAAACAGCATTGCTACTCTTGTCTTCATTTATTTTCCCTCCTGAATTTTCCTACTCTCTGCCAACTATCCGGAACCTCTTTCACAAAATTGCCTCTGAATCTTCTAATAGTTATCCGTCAGGTCATTCTCTAATAAAATATACTTATGTCCCTGCCCTTTAATGGCATAGGCGTAAGATACAGCTTCCTCCAGCTTGTCGAATACCAGGCATTTCTCTTCCGGAAATCCCTTCTCCAACACGCCCTCCCTGATGGGCTCGGTATGTCGTCTGCCCACTAACAGGATGTAATCGCAGCAATCCGCTGCGTAGTTACCGAATTTATGATTGTATTCCGCTTCCTTATCACCCAGCTCCACCATGCCCGGCGTGATCAGGATCCGGATACCGTCAAACATAGCCAGCGTCTCGACCGCTGCCCTGGAACCTACAGGGTTGGAATTGTAAGCATCATCGATGATCGTCACCAGACCGTGCTCCCGCATCTGCATACGATGGGGTACCGGCTCGATCCGGCGTACCGGGATCCGCAGTTCCTGCAGCGTCATACCCATTTTATGAGCGACCGCGATAGCCCCCACCACATTGATGACATTGTGGGCACCGATGAGACGCATCTGGAATCTCTCGCTCTCGCCGTCCGGGGTCACTACGGTGAACTCCGTACCTAACTGGGATACCTTCACATCTTTGGCACAGTATCCTGTCCCTTCCGTTTCGGAATAATAGAATATCTTCTCCGGGGTCTGATCATACGCGGGAGAAGCTGCCTGCTGCTGAATATAATCGTTGTCACCGTTCAAGAACAGCATGCCGCCTTCCGGCAGGGCATCCGCCAGCTCGAACTTCGTCTTCTGAATATTCTCCATGTTAAAAAAGGTCTCTAAATGCTGCGGTCCGATAGATGTGATCACACCGTGATCGGGATGCACCATATCGCAGATCTCCTTGATATCGCCCACATGGCGGGCACCCATCTCACAGACAAAAATCTCTGTGGTAGGCTTCAGGGAACCGCGGATGGTCCGCACCACACCCATAGGCGTATTGAAACTCTCCGGTGTCACCAGTACATTATATTTTTCCTGCAATAATGTCTGCAAATAGAACTTTACACTGGTCTTGCCGTAGCTGCCGGTCACACCGATGACGGTAAGTCCCGGGACGCTTTTCAGCTTTCTCACAGCATCATTGATATAATGCTGATTGATCCCCGCCTCCATGGGATGATTGATGACATTAGCCACAATATCCAGAAACAGATTCACAGATACCAGGATCAGGCACAGTCCCGGGATCCGCTTCATTCCGCCCAATCCACACACCAGAGCGAATACCGCAGCCGTAAAGATCAGCTCCGTAGCGAGCAATCTCTTGACCCGGGCGGTATACACCAGCTTTTTCTTCGTGTTCATCCGCTTCATGGCACGATATACCACGATGATCACGAGCAGTATCAGATACTCGAAGATTTCAAGGGCAAGATATGGGAACACACAGGTCACAATGCCCAGTGCCAAGCCAAAATAGAGAATCCATTGCAGCCGGAACTTCTTCTTCAGCCAGTGAAGGTGTTCTTTATTCTTATAGCCGTTCTGCTGGAACATATGCATATTATACCGCATGGTATAAAAATATGCCGGGACAGCAAGCACGACCGCTATCAGCACACGTATGATCATTTCAGATATGCCTCCATAATTCCCCGGAACTGTGCCGGCTTCTCAAGGAAAGAAAAATGACCGGTTCCCGGGATCACTGCCAGGCCGCAGTTGGGTATCTTCTCTTCCATAATATGTGCATCCCGGATAGGAGTTGCCGTATCCTGATCTCCCCAGATCAGCAGCACTTCCTGACGGATCTTCGGAAGCAGCTCCGTCAGATCCTCATTCACCGCCTTCACCATACACTGACGCATCATGGGTGTCGCATTGCGGTAGTCTGCCGATCCCTGTCGGCTCCTCCAGTCATCGATCACCTCCGGGAACATGGCATAGATCAGCTTCATGTTCAGGAATTTCTTCAAAATCTTGTACTTGCGGATCTTCCATTTCTGTGCAGTAGTCCGCACCGGCAGGACACCGGCACTGTCGATCAGGATAATATTCGTGATCTCAAAAGGGATGCTCTCTCTGGCTGCCAGCTTGATGATCACACGTCCACCGTAGGAATGCCCGATGAGGGTGGCCTGCTTTACCTGCATTACTTCCATAAATCTGCAGAAAAAATCCGCAAATCCGTCCACATCCCAGGGTTCCTTCGGTTCATCGCTGCCGCCGAAGCCCGGGAAATCGAACTGGATCACACGGTACCTGCTGCCGTCTATCACACCGGCTACGGAATCATACACTCCCAGATCCGTACCCCAGCCCTGTAAGATCACGACTGTCTTATCGCCGGTACCGGTTGTTTTATAACATATATTATATCCGTCTACTACTATATTCATTGAAAACCTCAATTCAGTGTCATTGCTGTTACAATCTTTTATTATAATCGGAATCTGCTACAATGGCAACCGAAAACAAATCCGTTTATTTCCTCAGGTTTCGTCCTCCGTGTCCAGTCCCCGCATCAGAATACGATTCCATTCCGCATTATTGCTTTCCAGTTCTTTCTTCTGCATAATGCGATTGCGGTCACTTAAGATCGCCAGCATTTCGTCCGCAATCTCCTCCGGCGGCAGATCGGAATAATGACACAGATAACCTATCATACGGCTCGCCGTAAAATCCGTATTCAGATTCTTCGTCACCAGATCACAGAAAGTTTCCGGATAACCGCGGGATAGGAGCATTTTATATAATTGCATACTTTGAGGAGATCTTGGTTTCATATTTATTCTACGCCTTCTTAATATGGAAGATCACGCCGCTCTTGGGGTATATCCACTCGTCCTTGATCGCAATGTCATAGAGTCCGGCTCTCTGGATGCAGGCTCCGACATTGGCAGTGCTTTCCTTATTGAGATAGGAATACATAGTGACATCCATTCCATTCTTGTATTTCAGCTTGATATGGGGCTCCTTGGTCGGATCCACCAGAGTCACCTCGAAAATAGAGTTCCATACCCGGGGCATCTTGAAATAGATGCTGACCAGATGCTCCCCGCTTGCCTCATTCCGGTCAAAATCCAACTTGAATTTCAGGATAAATCCGTTGCTCTTTCGCTCTACTTCGAACTGCGCTTCGTCGTCATTATCTCCGCTGTTGTCAATTCGCAAAATCGGCATGAACAGGTCATTGATCACATCCCGGACCTTGTCCGCGGGAATACTGTTGATGAAGTCCACGGCTTCCGGTTCCACCACCAGATCCTCATTGAAAATGCTCTTGGTGAAATCCGCATCCTGTCCGGTCTCCAGCAATCCACCATCCAGACTCTTTTTATCATAGGCGAAACCGAGTCTGATCACATCGCCCGTGTAGTTCTCGTCTGTTCCTCCCAGACACTTTACGCTGAACTTCAATTCCTCATCGATCAGGTAATACTTTCCGTCTATGGCTCCGGGGAAACCGGCTTTTACATATTCCTCTGTCAGATTCGGCTCCAGATTGATCGTGTAATCGAACATTTTCCGAATCCTGGCGCCTCTTGCCCTGTCAAAATATTTCTCCATATTGGTAGATAGCATATCCACCGCATCTTCATCCTTTATCATGGAGGTAATGGTGGATTTCAGGAAAGTCTTTTTATCTTCATCGCTGAAAGAATCCAGGATCTCCGGCTCTCCCATCAGCGTCTTGGTGATCTGCTGGGAGGTCTCTCTGGCGTAGGCATCCTGGGTCAGCTTGTTGTTCAGTATATCGAATAACAGAAATGCCGCCAGCACACCGATGAGATTCCCAACGATATTGTCGATCAGGTCATCCAGCGTGTAACCGTTCTTCAGTGCCAGATACGTATATCCCACAAACACCAGCAACAGTGCGATCAGCACCAGTACCATAGTGGCGGACAGCGTGTCCATCACACTTTTTTTCTTCTTTTGTTTCTGATTATCCATGAATTTCCTCCCTCGTAAATACGCCCTCATAGATTGCGGGCTTCCGCATGTAATATGCCCAGAACCGGTCACCGTAATCATAATGCCACCATTCCGACGGCAGATTGGTAAATCCCGCATCTATCATAGCATAATAAAGCAGACGGCGATTTTCACGGACCTGCTCGTCCTCTGCCCCCTGTACATGCTCCGGTGCCTCAAAATACGCTGCGCAGGTCTTATCCGTAAAAGCATCGAATCCACATCCCATAGGAAGCTCTCTGCCCTCCGGATCCAGAAGCGTCAGATCAATGGCTCCTCCGGTGGTATGGGCGGGAGGCACCTTTGTATCCGGTACCGGGTCCGAGACAAATTTGCAGATCGCAGCTCTCCTTTTTGCCTCCGGCAACTCTTCTAAATGAAAATCCCGGATGATGTCCACAGAATACTTTTCAAACAATTCATGCTGCAGTGCAAAGGGGCGCCAGGCATCCCAGATGCGGAACCGGTAACCGTCCGGCAGATTTCCCGCCGCCTTCACCAGCCTCTCATACATCTCCTTACGGACGAAGCACTTCTCTTCCGCATGGTCCATATGTAGGATCGGATACAGCATTTTCACATCCCACAGATCACAACTTTTCAATTCTATAAACGCGGAATCCACAAACGCACTGTCTATATAGCGCTCCGGATCTTCAATCGTTGGTATCGGCCTCATAGGATCAGCCTCCTTATTATTTATATTTATCATAATACCCCTTTCCCATCAGATATGGCAAGTATCTGGCACATTTCATATAATCAGATGCCCGGTGTTGGCCTCGCTCCGGTCAAAATCAGTATTTGCAGCCCTGTTTCGCTGACAAATTATATTTTTCTTTTATTTTTTGATTTTAATAAGTGCCGTTGGTGATTTTGGCTTACCATCCCTATATATCTCCCCTGATTTCATAAGCGGATTTATAACTTCATTTAAGAATTGACTTCTACTCCGATAGTTAAGAGACATCTGTAGTTCCTTTATAGGCTTTGGTCCTTCCATCTTAAGAATAGCCATAACTTTTTCCGCATCTGTAAGGCTTTCTAAATCCAGTTCTATAGCCTCATCTCTAAATAATCTGTCATATAATCTCAAATTCAAAAATCCGGGATATATAGATACTACCGGCTGTAATTCATCTGGACTGGACTTGTAAGATTCCATCATGGTTTGAAAACCAGTTCCACCTCTCTCCATCAGATTTGCCACATCCAGACAAGCTGCTATGATGGCATTTCTTCTGATAGACGGTATAGAACCGGCTGGATATGCATTGTAATCTTTTGGCAGTAACCATGACCCCGGTGAAACTATTTCAATTCTGTCTGAATAGATATCAACATCAATCTGTGTTCCCGAAATAGAATAATCCCTATGGGCAATGGCATTTACCAATGCCTCTCTTACAGCTTCCTTAGGATACGATCTGATTTCATCCCGTCCACCCTTTTCTGTTTTTACCCAGCCTGTTTTGGTGTTTCGTTCAATAAAGTTTAATGCATTCTCAAATACGTTTGCAATAGAACCTCTTAATCTGCTGCTATCTAAAACAATACCTGTCTTGTTTTTCCCTTTCCATAAACGGCAGCATATCATTGTATCATCTTCATTATAGTTGTCTGAAAACATTATAAATCCTGATTTTGCATACCCATCTTTTGAAACTATTTCTTCGTTCTGCAATTCTTTCATTGTTGGAGCAGATTTATCTTGTCTGTATTCCTTACAAAGATTAAGGTATTCTGACCACTGATTATCAGTATATGCCACCTCGCTTGTCTCATTATCTACACCATATTTTCTCTTTGAAAGTGAAATAATTTCTTCCGGTGTTGCAGGAGTCGCATTTCCATCTCCCTTTATAAAAACTGTTTCATTGTAATCTCCTTCTCTATATCTTATTACAGAATCTGCAGGAGCAACTTTAACAGCTAATACAAAATGTTCCGCATTAGAATCCACACTTCTCATCATATATGAAATCTTAATGTGTGGAAAAATATGTCTATCATTAATCCTTGAAATTAATAGTTTTGTTTTATCAACTTCTTCAAGATCAATTCCAAAGGCCTCCCCATCGTTTGATACACCTATAAATAAGGTTCCTCCTTTATCATTTGCATATCCAATAAGAGTTTTTGCCCATTTAATGGGATTATCCGGATTCAATACTGCTTTATATTCATAACTTGTATCTTCTGTAATAACATCTGGATATATCTCTTTGATTTTCATGAATCTCCTCCATATAATAATGTTCTTGGCATAACTATATCAAACATTACTAAACATTACAACAACATTACAATTACATCATAGGTGAAAATTTACTTGCATTTCTGCCTATGATACAGTAGGATAAGGATTTTAAATAATATATGACATTATATAAACATTATTACAACATTATTACAACATTACTTAAACATTATTCACTATAATGACAGGTACAAGTCCCATTCGTATATTAAATGATGCCAGGATCAAAAGGTCTAAGCCCACATGAGCTAGCTCATAAGTGGGTGAAAGACCTTTTGACCCGCCCTGATATGAGCATAAAAGTGGGATGATAATCCCACAATCCGTAGGCATCAAAGTCGGGGGCTTTTGACCCCGACATCATTAAATACAAAAACGGCATGCGAGTGCCTATTTCTCATAGAAATTTTAACATTTGCCATTTCCCGCAAGGCTTGTTAAAATGAGGATATGAAAAAGAAAAATTTATGTAAAACGTTAGTAAAAACCATGTGTATCGTGCTGGGGATCCTCATCCTCGCACTGTTGGCTTACATCGTCTACCTCTATGCCAGTTATTACAGGATCGAGGACAATCAGGAACTGGTGGTGGAGGCACCGGTCGACGATACCACCACAGGTGCGGCTGCGGTGCTGGCTACGGATACGGAATATTCCGCAGTGACCTACAACATCGGTTTCGGTGCTTATCTGCCGGATTACAGCTTCTTCATGGACGGCGGTACCTCCTCCTGGGCGGAGAGCCCTGAGACCGTACAGTATGCCATAAACGGTGCGGGAGAGCTGGTGAAGTCATTAGACCCGGATTTTGCCCTGATCCAGGAGATCGATCTGGATGCCACCAGAAGCTATCATACGAATGAATATGAAATGCTGCGCAGCAGCCTGTCGGAGTACACTACCGTATTTGCACAGAATTACGACTCGGCCTTCCTGTTCTATCCGTTTACCCAGCCCCACGGAAGCAGCAGATCCGGACTCGGCCTGTTTTCCAGATACCCGGTAAGTTCCGCTCTGCGCCGAAGCTTCCCCATCTCCACTTCCTTCAGCAAGTTCTTTGATCTGGACCGCTGCTACAGCGTCTCCCGGATCCCGGTGGATAACGGGAAAGAACTGGTGATTTTCAATCTGCACATGTCCGCCTACGGCAACAGCGATGCCATCCGCAAGGGGCAGATTGAGATGCTGTGCAATGATATGGCAAAAGAATACGAAGCCGGGAATTATGTGCTCTGCGGCGGCGACTTTAACCACGACCTGAAGGCTTCCGAGGAAGATGCTGAAAACTGTGAGTCCTGGGCATTTCCTTTTCCGAGAACGGAACTGCCGGAGCATTTTGCTTTCTGCCTGGATCTGTTAAGTACAGAGGAGCAGGCAGCGCTCTGGAACAGTGCCAGAAACGCAGATATGGAATATGTCCCCGGTGTAACTTATACCGTAACTTTGGACGGATTCATTATCTCCGACAATATCGAGTGCCTGTCCTACGAGAATGTAAACACCGGCTATTCCTACTCCGACCATGATCCCGTGAAGGTGGAGTTCGTGTTAAAATAGTGTCAAGATTTACAAAGTCTGTTGACAGTGCTTGTCCTTTTTTGTAGAATGAGGACACAGTTAAGAGGGAGTAGTTCCCGGATGGTTTCTGATAGAATGGTAACCTAGAATGGTAACTGAATGATACATGAAGCTGTCCGGAATGATAATCGTCATCACGTCCGTCGGACCGGTTATTATTGTAAGCAACGAGACTTTTATCGATCATTTTTGATGCGGTAAAAGTCTCTATTTTTATACTTTTTTCTAAGAATACAGACGCTTTCCGCAGGAAAGGACAGCTTATGGAATACATATTGTTACTCGTAGGATTTATACTTCTGATCAAAGGTGCGGACTTTTTCGTGGAGGGAAGTTCCTCGCTGGCGGGGATTCTGAAGGTCCCCAGCGTCATCATTGGGCTGACTATCGTGGCCATGGGCACCAGTGCTCCGGAGGCCTCCGTCAGCATCAATGCTGCCCTGGCTGGCAGTAATGATATCGCCATCAGTAATGTCGTCGGCTCGAATATCTTCAACGGGCTGGTGGTAGTAGGTATCTGCGCATTCCTGCACAGCTTTATGCCCCACGGAGAGATCCTGAAGCGGGATATGCCGTTAAATATCCTGGTAACTGTCGTATTATGTCTGATGTTTTTCGATGGCAGCTTAAGCCGCATTGAGGGTGCAATCCTGCTGCTTGGCATGATCGTATATCTGGGTTTTATGATCTATTCTGCCCGGAAAAACAGAGAAGAGGGCGAACCCGGCAAGATTCTCTCCCTGCCCCGCAGCCTTTTGTATATTGCCGGAGGTCTCGCTGCCGTTATCTTCGGCGGTGATCTCGTGGTAGATAAAGCCTGCATCATCGCTACGAATTTTGGTGTCAGCCAGAATTTCATCGGACTGACCATTATCGCCATCGGCACCTCCCTGCCGGAGCTGGTGACCTCCATCGTTGCCACGAAAAAGGGAGACAGCGGGCTGGCGCTGGGCAATGCCATCGGCTCCAACCTGTTCAACATCCTGTTTATCCTCGGAATGTCCGCGGTGATCAGCCCTCTGCATGTCCTCGGAGAGTCCGTCATCGACACCGTACTGCTCCTTGGCAGTGCCATTCTGCTCTTCGTATTCGCCCGTACCGGCAGACGCATGACCCGCAGTGAGGGGGCTGTGTGTGTTCTTCTGTATGTTGCATATACGGCTTACCTCTTCGTGAGGTAACAGTGCGGCTATAGACGCACAAAAAAGCGCACCTAAGGGGAGGTGCGCTTTTTTGTGCTAATATCCTCTTCCGCCTTGGGAAGAATTTGCACTTTATACATTATTTTCCGTTATACCTGCTTTCCAACTCTGCGAAAAAAACTTTGTAATCTCTACCTTTTCCGCTCAACATATCTTGATAGCTATCCATTACTTTTTGGCGAACTACATTATTATCTACTTTGCTATCCGAATCGACAATATGTCTGTTCCCTTGAGCCATTACTTCCATAGCCTACATCCTCCTTACCTTAAAATCAAATCCGGTCTAATATGTTCAACGGTATTCTCACACATTCCGATTTTATTATATCCGACTCTTCACGTTTAATCAACATATAATCACTGAATTCAGATCTCATGTAATACAAAAGAGCACTCCCGCATGGGAATGCTCTTCATTATTTGTGGCAGATATCTCTCCACTGGCAGTCGCCACAGATGACCTTGCCATATCCCGGCTGCAGAATCTTCTCTTCCACGATCCGCTCAAATTCCGCAAAAGTCATTTCCTGCCCTGCCTTTAATCCGGTGTATTTCAATACACCCGCATCATACCGGTCTACCTTCTCCGCAGACTCACAGCTGCCACCCTTATTATGGGGGCAGGCGCTGCAGATCTCATCCGTCGCTCCGACCAGCTGCAGGGATGCCGGTCCGTTTTTCCCCAGAAGCCATTCCTTCACCTCCGCCATATGCTTAGTGAACCCTTCACTGTATCCCTTCCCTTCGAAAAAATACAGGCACATGCCGTGGTGCGGACGGATCCGGTAAGTTGTTGTTACTTCCATATCCGGTGTATCCTTTATTCCTGTCCGTTCAGCTTCAGAGCCTTAGACAATCTCTTGCTCAGAGTCAGTGCCAGTGCGATCTTCACCAGATCTGGAATGATGAAAGGAATTACACACCAACCCAGTACGGTAGCCAGACCGACAGCTCCGGAATTCTGCGCATATACAACCATGAACCACACCGTTCCGATAGCATAGCACACGATCAGACCCAGTACCATGGAGATACCCAGCACCCATGTCTTACGTCCGAACAGCTTCTCGATCAGCCACATCAGCAGTGCGGAGAATAAAAATCCGATAATGTAACCGCCGGTGTTGCCCAGCAGAACACCGATACCACCAGAGAACCCGGCGAATACAGGAATACCTACTGCACCCAGTAAAATATAGATCAATACCGCAAGGCTTCCTCTCTTACCACCCAGTACGCCGACTGCCAGGAATACTGCGAAGGTCTGTAATGTAAAAGGAACCGTCATCGGGATGGAGATCCAGGAGCAGATCGCGATCAGAACCGCAAATACCGCAATGTACACCATGTCATAAGTCTTGCTACGAGTTGTTGTCTGTGTTGTCATAATAAAAAACCATGCCTTTCTGTCAGATGTCTTTTGTAAAAACCTCTGTTAGAATAGCATGGTGTTTTTCAATTGTCAACCTTTTTATAATATGGTTAACAATTAAATGGATTCTCTGGTCAGGACTGCTTCATCGCCTTCTTATTCCGGTACATATCCTCATCTGCACGCTCACGCACCTTCTCCGGATCCGTATCATCCGCCGTGAATACAGCATACCCATAGGCAATTCCCACAGGAACGGGAATGATGTTCTTATGATTCAAGATCTCTACATCCTGATCGATCTTATGCATCACACGTTCTATCTTAAAATATCTTCCCTTCGGAATGATACAGCAGAATTCATCTCCGCCAATGCGATAACATTTCCCATAGCGTTCAAAATTGTCCTCTATGATATGTGCCGCGTTGATAATATACTCATCCCCTGCCCTGTGGCCATATTGATCGTTACACTGCTTAAGATTATTCAGGTCAAAGGTCACTATGACATACCCTTCAAAATCCTTCTCATTTTTCACAAAATAATCATAAGCATTTCGATTGTACATGCCGGTCATGGAATCATTCAGGGCAAACTGTTCCAGCTCCTCCACCCTGCGACCTTTTTTCAGCCGGGCAACCGTCTGTCTGGCGGATTCTATTCCCAGCACCACAATAAAGATCAAGAAAGAGATTCTGCCAAAGACACCTACATCATTGCTGGTTTTATAATAACCACTCACATCTACAATGGTAGCAAAAAATACAAGCAGCAGTGCCCCTACACATGCCTTCAGCCTCTGATCCAGCTGCCTTCTGGCAATTTTGCTACAGATGACCACCAGCAGGTATAGAATCATCAGAATGATCAACGCATGCGTCATCCACAGGCTTCTCCGGAACTCATATATCTCTGTTGCATTCAGTATATGCGTCAGGACGATCAATGCCAGATTAGCATTACAGATAATTCTACAAAACCGGTCATCCCTGATCTCCAGAAAGCTCTTCACAAACAGGATAAAGGACATCGGCAACAGCATGAGCGTAGCAAATGCCAGATAAGAGCATCCCTGCCTGTTGGTCAGGAGCAGCGTTGCCACATCCGTCTCATTGGCCGACCATGTTCCCAGCAGGATCGAAAAAATACCCAGATACAATAAGGTTCCGTCGATCCGGCTTCCGCAGCGGATAACGATCCAATAAATACTAATATACAATCCTATCAGTATCACCATCATGCTGATGAGAAAGGCAGGCATTGCCCGGCGCATCACCCAACGATAGATATTATAGCCGCCACCGATATAAAACGTCTTCTGCTGGCCTGCCGTTTCCGGATAACAAGGGGTGAACTGTACCTGCAAGCTGCTCACATTACTTGAAAACCTGACAATATTCCAAGTCCAGCCCGGAGTATTTCCCCATATGCCGGGTACAGCATCCAGCTGATAGATCAGCTTCCCATCTGCATACACCACAATCTCCTGATGTGTCGAATAAAACACGATCGAGTTCGTCTCATCATCGTTTTGATCCAATATAAAATCGTACAGCTCCCTGCCGTCATCCAAGACGCTGACTGCGTCCGGCGTACATGCCTGTAATGGCTTTACCTCCGGCACACTGTCTGAGGTGCAAATCATGCACAGAAGCACCATAGCAAATACGACTGATACAATTATAATAAGCTTTCCCTGTTCCTTCTCCATTACTTCCCTCAATATCCAACGATCCGTTTGGTACTATAGTACTAATTTTCTTATTATTTGTCAACACAGTATCGTATCTATCTCACGTTTGAAAATATTATAATTCTGCTCATCCCGGAGGGAACAATATATGGCCAGTTCTATGGTTTTAAAACATTTTCTGTAACGAGCGATCACATTGGAAAACGCAGCTGCCACAGCCTCCGGATCATTCTCAAAAGCTCCGCATCCGAACGCCCCCAGAATGACCACTTCATTGCCTCCCGCCACGGCCACATCCAGAATTCTGGTCAGACGCTTCTCATGCAATGCCTGCTGCTGTGCTCTCGTCATCTTCACGGTCTTATTACCGTCTCCGGGATTCATCCCATTGGCCGGGAGCAGACGCAGATTCGGTGCTGCACAGGTGATCACATTCACAGAATACCAATCTGATTCCGGAAGTGGTGACGGTGACGCAGTATCGGATTTGAATACAATGACTTCCGGCGTATAGATGCAGTCATCATTGTGGATCGGATCCTGCGCATATCTGTGTGGAGAATAAAAGCCTGCCCACATTTCCTTCGTATTCAGACAAAAATACAGGGTGGAACAACGGCACAGGCATTCCTCCTGGGCAGAGCTTCCCTTGGTCACACCACCTCCGGGATTCGTCGCTGATGCAAAATTGTGAACACATACCCTTTCTCCCGGATACCCGGCAGCTGCTTCATAGCTTCGCTTCTTCGACACTATGATTTCCGCATCCTTCTCATATCTGTCACGATTCTGTGCAAGCTCCGGCATCAGGTCCGTGACTTCCATCATCTCCGGGATCAGCACCTGCTCCGCCACGGAATGCTTCACTGCCTCCTGCAGTCCGGGATCTTTCTTTACCCTTTCTTCTGTATCCTGAAAAATTTTTACATTCTCATCTCTTGCCATGATTCGTTTCTCCTTCTGTCTGTCCCGGTACCGGCACCGCATTCACACTTTCCTTCTGCTCCAGCGGCAGTATCGCATAGTATACCAGCGTGTGCTTGTCATCTGGCTGACAGTCCCGGTGATAATGGCCGAAATACCAATGCCTGTAATGCAGCTTCTGTTCCAAAGTCCCCAGATAGTCCGTCAGCAGATCCGGAGCACAGGAGCGTCCCGTCCCGGCATTGATCCGGTCCTGCAGCGTGCTGGCACAACAGTGTGTGATCACATAATCTACCTCGTAGTGATATCGTTCCAGATTGCGCAGGCCCTCCTGCAGTTCTCCCTCTGTCGGCAGCTCCTGGGGCCACCAGCTTTCCTGAAGGATCCGGTAGGGAAGATAATTCCGGTCTGCCCTGCGCTTCTGTTCTGCGAAATCCACCGTCTGACGATCCAGAATTCCTCCCTGAATATCATGGGAAGATGCCCCTCCGAAAGTGAAAAAGGTCTTGCCGTCAATCTCGAAGACCTGTCCCCGTTCCAGCAATATCACCTTGTCCCGGATAATGTGCCGCGCTTTCCCGCCATGCCATTCTTCCAGCGGATATTCCCCGATCATATCATAGTTTTCATGGTTTCCCTGTACCCACAGAATGGTGTAAGGTTTCTCCGCAAAATTTTTACAATGATACTCAAAAGTTTTATCCTTCGCCCAGCACAGTCCAAAATCTCCGCAGATAATGATGTAATCTTCTTTTGTCAGTTCCATGCCGGTTCTCCGTAATCTTTTCGCGGAAAATCTTGTGAAATCCCCGTGGGTATCTCCCGTTATGTAAATCATACTGCTATCCCTGTGCACTTTCTCTTCCATTCCGCACTATGCGGCATTCCCCCAGATATGACTAGAAGAGGGCACCAGGTCCTCTTCTACCAAAAGCTCCATCGGGCTTACACGATACAAAATAGCTAAAGCAATCAAATTGTCGGCCTGGGGAAAGCATTTTCCGGCTTCCCATTTATACACGGCCTGCGTAGATTCAAAGCCCATGTATTCCATGACCTGCTTCACGGAGATCTTCCGCTCCTGACGGATTGCTCTCATCCGTGCGCCGCTGGCCACAATGTCAAAATGCGGTCTTTCCATCATACGCCTCCTTCCGATGCCGTACAGCATCCAGTTGCATATCAGTCTTTCCGTAGACTTTTACTATAACACAAAGAATCTCTTTTGCCTATTAACCGTTAGTTAAATTATCACAAAATTTCCTACCAGTACTGTTCTCCCCAGTATCTGGCCAGAATCCTCTCCATGTTGGCTCTCCCCACCGGATTGGCCGTATGGATCTCCACCGGATAAAAGGTCTCACGTTCTGCCAGCCATAATTTCATAGTCCTCTCTCCCACATCATTTCCAGGTTATCTTCCGTTCCGGGCAACACTGCGCGTATCCTGTCCGGTAACAATATCACGCGTTTCCCGCACTGAGGGCATACTGCCGTATGGAATGTCTCTCCGGTCTCTACAGACCGGTATTTTTTGATCGTCGGTCCCTCTTCGACATCCATCCACATGAAACGATGGCTGCAGGAAGGACAAATCACTTCACGTACCTGCATTTTTGTTCCTCATCCTATGGGCTCTCTTGCTCTCTCCTTGCTGTAGGATAATATTAGCATACTGCATGGAAAGAAATACTGTTTCAGGTAAAGTTTACAGGAGTTATTCCAATCATTGTGTGTGATAAACTTCCATACCTGACTTGCCAATGTTATATCACCACACCACAACAATGATCTACTTCATGCTGGATGATCTGGGCTGTCCAGCCGGTGTATTTGCCATGCTGTTTCCTGAAATTGCTATCCAGGTAATCCACTTCAATCTCTTCGTATCTCGTGCAGGGTCTCACACCTTCCAGTGACAGACATCCTTCCTCTGTCTGGTACGGACGCAGCTTTTTCGTGATCACCGGATTGATCATGGCAAACTGAAACGGGCCTGCTGCCACTGCAATAATATTTTTCCGAACCCCAATCATATTTGCCGCCATTCCGACACAATAATCCAGATTCGCTCTCAGAGTATCCAGCAGATCTGTCACTACCTGTGCGTCCACCTCCGTGGCATTCTCGGATTTCTGTGCTAAAAACATCGGATCTCTCATAATTGTTTTAATCATTGTCCCATTCCTTCACGTTTCCTCAGTTCCAGCCCTTCCATACCTCCGGTTGATAACCGATGGTAGACTGTTTCCCGTTTCTGACAATCGGTGTGCGGATCACCGATGGATTCTCCAACACCTTTGCCAGCTTGTCCTCTTCCGCAATGTACTTAATAAGCGCCAAGGTGTCCTGATCCTTCCCCTCCCAGTTGACCATGTTCTCCAGGCCGCCGTTCACCTGCGCAACGGAAGTAAACTCTCCCTTGCTCATGCCTTTTTCCTTCATGTCGATGAATTGGTATTTGATGCCGCGCTCCTTGAAAAAGCGCTCGGTCTTCTTTGTATCGTTGCATTTCTTAGTTCCAAAAATCTGTATATTCATCTGCTTCACCTACTGCAAATCATAAAGTTTCATTTTCTCTGTATTTCTATATTCATTATCTATAAATAATTTTTCTTAATCTCCTTCATAATGATGTCTTTACATTCCTCACTCATGTAAAACATCGTCGTCCGAAACGGAAATCCCTGCTTCGTTAATTCTTTCATCTTCGATGCACTTAACGGCTTTTTCAGAACCGTAAAATCATCCAAATGCATGTAATACTCATAATCCTTATAACCATCGCAGTCCTTCTTCTCCAGTTTTCCGTCCGCTGTACCGTATGCGATAATACCGTAGCCGCTCTTGTATAAAAATACAGTGTCTCCACGCTGGAGCTTCCCGATTTTCTCTCTCCAGCCCGGATAATAAGCCGCTGCTTTCTGCTCGTTTATCATATCATCCGTGTGATTCTTATTATTGGAATAGTTGGTATTTAAAACATAATTATTCCCTTCATACTCCAGATAACCCTCGATGGGAGAATACATATTGAACTCAATATAATGTTCCCCATTGATCTCAAACACCCAGTAAATAATAGCATCGATACTCAAGCCGTTGTTCTTCCAATATCTGATCGCATCTACTGTATTCTGATCAAGTCCGTTGGTAACAATAAGGAAATGCTGGTGCATGTTAAAATCGCTCTTGCGCAATGCTTTATCATCCGGAAGATCGAAATACTGCTTATGTATCTCCAACAACTCAACATTAGATTTGCTGTATTTCTGAAACAGTTCATTCAACTCATCATAATTGCTACTACCATATAACTGTCCATACCGAAGCACCTGCAGGAGGTTTTCCCTATCCGAGCTCCATCTCTTCAGTTCCAGAATATATAAATCCCCATTCCTGTCAATCGCAAGAATGTCCGGTTCCTCCTGCCTCGGACGCTCATTGAAAATCGTGAGCAGGTCGTTGGAATAAATAAAATCCTGAATGTGCGAAGACATCAGACGCTGCAAATCCAGTTCTTTCCAGCCGATTTCCGCTAAGGTGACACGTTTTACTTTCGTATAATCCTGCTTGTTTGGGTTCAATTTATATAGCATAGTTACTACCTCTTCGTCGGCTGTACGCCTACTCCATGCACTTTCTGATCTTATCAATCAGTGTCACATCCGCCGGAAGCCACTGTACGGAATCCAGTTCCTCACGGATTTCTCTGACAACTGCCTGCTGCGAGGTCTCGCCTGCTTCAATCATCATTAGTGTTATCATGATACTTCTACATCCGAATATTTTTCTCCGATTTCTGACGTACAATACTCATATGGATTACATCTTTTATTCCTAATCACAATACCTTTATCTTCATCAAGTTTCTTGCAAATTTGCGCGATTCGACGTGATTCCATATCTATTTCTTCTGCAAGGTCTCTGGCCTTGCAAAACTCTTTCCTTCTATTAAGTTCTAGAATAATATCCAGTTCTTCTTTGCTAACTAGCGGAATTTTATTTGCCTGCTGAAATTGATGTTCAATCTCTTCATCTACTTTTGAATATGTTTCTACTTTGGAATGACAATCCGGGCACTGAAATCTTGTAAATGTTAAAAAAGGAATTTCGCCGTCATCAAAGATACGTCCACATGCTGGATTGGTACATTTTATCACTTTTGTTTCTCTAATTTGCTCTAAAACCAATGATGTGAAATTAAATATTCTTTCTATAAAATATTTTCTATATATGGTCCCTTGTGCTCTTCCCCATATGATATTATTCTTTTTTGCCAATCCATAATTCAAGCAATAAACGATAACTTTTTTCCCATCTCGATTTGATTTTTCCTCATATTTTGTAATAAAGTGATTTAATTCTAGCGATTCCAAATACTTTTCAGTATTTTGTAGCACATGAAAATGACTACTATATGGAGTTGTTTTTTGGTACAGTCTTCCTGTCAATTCACCTTTTACAATTTGTCTTTTTATTTCTTTCGCTTGATCCACAATTGCATCCCTTATCTTTTTCAGTTGTGCAATATTACGCTTTTCTTCTATGGAAAGTAAACAATATGTACTAGATCTGAAAAATGCATCTATATTATCTTCATAGTATTTTTCTGATGCATTCTCTATATCCTGTTTTGTAATTTTCTTTCCATAGATGATAACGCTCTGATAAAGATAAGCCAACAAATATCCCATAATACGTGGTACATTCATAGATGTTCTGAAAAACATAGTATATACATCTGTCATTGTCATCTTATCATCAAAAAAAAGGTCCATACTCCCCACATAATATTGGAATCTGTTTTCCAATAACCTTCTTGTAAAATCAATAGCATTTTCTTCCATTTTGTTTGTATCAAATTCTGAATATAAATTATAGAAATCCAAATTAATAATATCAATTTTTCCTGGATCTATCTTCCCATAATGTACTCGACTAGGATAAAATGCTACTTTAAATTTTACAAATTCTTCGGACCAATTATTTAAAGGTGCAACGACTGTATCTATAAATAATTTTATTGCAGTTTCCTCGATTTCAGATACATCATCCAACATTATAACCAGCTTTGTAATTCCCATCTTTTTTAAGATAGATTTTATTTCATCAATGATATTTTTTATTTCAAAAACTTGAAGAAGTATATTTGTATACTCTGTTTCATTTCCGTCCTTACATTCGTTTATATCACCATATTTGAATTCGTTCTTAACACCGGCATCTATGTTTTTTATATTCGCATTCATATTAGCAGAACTATTTTCAACACATTCTTCTTGATTTCTACTTTCTTTATTTAATTTGTTTTTTCTCTGTTGCAAGATAGGTATTTCTACATCTTTTAACTTTTCATTATCCTCAATTTTATATAACAATTCTGAGATTTGCTTTTTTATCGATTCATTTCCGTTACCCCGGACCTTATTGGCAACTCTCCCAAAAATACTTTGACGCTGTTTATCAATTTCTTCATAAATTCCTTTTAATATACTTCGAATAAAGTTTCTGCTTATTAAATATTTATTCAAATTTTCTTCATCAAAAAATTCCTCCAGATATGGTTGATTAATTGCCTGCGCTTGAGAAGATTCATAAATAGTTTTCACATCAACATAGCATGGCAAGAACTGTTTTCTTTTTCTATACTCATTTTCCAACTTCAAAAAAATAGTTGACTTGCCTGTTCCTTTTCTTCCCACAAGGAATGTAGTATTATCTCTCATGCATTTTTCTAATACAACATTTCCAGGTAATAAATCTACATACAATTTATCAAGTAAACTTTTCCCAGAATTATCATCAACCAATTCTGCTCTTCTATATTTTTTCAGTGATTCTGCTGCATTACTAAATCCAATCATTTCGCCTTCTGTATACATTTTATCACCTCTCGTGCTCCAAAAAATTTTATTCTTGATCAAAAATTTTATCTAATGTCTTCTCCATATCCGCTACTAAATTAACTACCAATGCATTTCCCATCATAAAGCGACGTTTTTTTAAAGGCATTTCCACAATCTCGCCTTTGACTAAACAATACTTTGTATGATTTGTAGGAAATCCTTGGATTCGTTCTGCTTCTGTCGCGGTAAGCAATCTCACTCTTCCAGTCATTTTATCTTTCACAATATGTGTAGTTCTACTGAAGCCACCTTCTGATGTTAACATTGTACGTGCCGGTTTATCCTCCTGATCAATCATAGGAATGGCACCTTCTGAGAATACATATTCATGACCTGTTGAACTTGTACGTAACAATTTTTTTGCCCCTTTCAGGTACTGCCAAGTCTGTCTATCTTCCTTTGGAAGGCGCTGCTCAGTTTCATCACTATGCATAACCGTTGGATCTGTATAATATAATTTTGCTTCCGGGATAAAATACTGTTCTTCTACTTCTCCAGTTTCCATAACATCACCAAGAGTAATCTGCTTTCCATGATAAGCTGGAACAGTCTTCATTGTGTATATTATTCCGTCTTTCATTATTCCAGAATTTTCAAACGCACATTGAAATGTTTCAGACACTTCACCTACTTCTACCGGCAATTCCTTAATTTTCAGTTCAGCTGACCCTGCTTTATTCACCGGAAATGTTTCTGCAAAAAAGCCTTCTTTTAGAACCGTATTTTCCATACACACTTTTTTACTTTCTTTTTTCAACGTCTCTGCATATCCCACTGATTTCAAAATTCTATCTGCATATTTTGTATTATTTTTATAAGCAAAAATAAATATTCTACGCCGTCTCTGCTGATACCCATATTCTGCAGCATTTATCACTCGCCATTCGACTGTATATCCTTCATCCCGAAAGCATGCAAGAATCACACCAAAATCTCTACCTCTTTGCTTTGCAGGAGATTTTAATAATCTATCAACATTTTCTAATAATACGAATGGTGGTTTCTTTGCTTCTAAGGTCTCACGTATTGACCACCATAAAATTCCTTTTTTCCCCTCAAGTCCTTTTGATGTAGCTAATGAGGATGCTACAGAATAGTCTTGGCATGGAAATCCTCCGACTAACAAGTTAAAGTCAGGAAGTGTTGTTTTATCTACATCTTCAATATTGCAATTGGTAGTATCTTCACCATTATTATCTAAGCTTGTTCCAAAATGATATACATAACAGTCATGTGCGTATTGTGTACTTTTCTCTGCTGGCTCCCACTGACTAAACCAAACTGTATCCCATTTTTCTTTTTTACCATAATCATCCGCTGTTCTTATATTATTAAGTCCACATCTAAACCCACCTACTCCGGCAAATAATTCGCAAACTGTTTTCTTCACTTTATATTACCTCTTCTTTTATTTTTCGAACGATCGTTCTTAAATATAATAACCTATTTTTTTATTCTTGTAAAGATCCTTTTCTATTATTTAATATGAATTTAGGAAATCTTTAATCTGCTGTTTCATATATTTCTTATTAAACCAAAAACACTGTTTGGTCATATATTCCCCAGTAGGAATAGGAACATCTTTCAATTCCTCCGGAATTTCTTTTAGAGCGATAACCTTAGCAGGATTTTTTAGTTTTACAGAATTTGCGTTTTCACAAAAATATTCGCTCTCTCCGGCTTTGTTTCTAACATGAGCCACCTTATTAAAGTTACTCTTCGGGAAGTTATTTTCATATACAAAAATTAACCTTCCCGCTCTGTCGTGCGATAATTTCTGTTGTAACTTTATTCCATTTTTTATAACTCTTCTTGTTTCTTTCCAAACGTCTTTTACTTTATTTACATCTTTTTCTGGAATATACCATATGAGAGCATTGTTTAATATTTCTTGCCCCGCTGCATTCTTTGAGAATATTACAAGTAAAAACTTCGAATCAACCATCTCATCATAAGCAATAGATTCTGTCCAATTCTTCTCTTTCAACAAACCATTAAAATCAAACGTCGAAAATGACATATCCTGTGTTGGTGTTCCCTTTTCATCAACCGTAAGCGTTCTTAATTTATAGTTAGCTTTTTGGAATTCATCTGTTTCTTCCAAGTCATTCTCACTCTTATATATCTGTTTAATGATATCGTTTTTTTCACTATATCCACTGCGATAATTTGGAAATTCCTTTTTTAACGAATCCACTGTTCTTCCCAAATATGGTTTCAGCGTTTCAATAAGAATATCATCAAACTCTTTTTCTTTTGACAATACTACATTGGGTAAAATATGTGATATTTCCTCTGGAGAAAGCATTCTCTCATTAAATAATTTTGTCATATACGACTTTTTAAATGAATATGCTCTTGATTTTGCTTTCGGATATTTATCATTATACTTTACTTTCTCGTCTCCACCGCTACCTTTTCTAGAAGGACTGAGATACATAAAATCTCGTTCTGACAGTTCGTGCGCTTTTCCTTCTTTTACATAATGGGCGATTTTTTCCCAATCATGCTGGATGATCATACAATCTCTTTCTGGTAGCTCTTCCAGAAAAATCGTATCTACTTTCTCTACACTAAACTCTTCACGTTTTACACCTCTGCTATATCGATAATACATAACTAGCAGATGATGATTTTTTGTCCAAAATCGACTTTTTTCATATTCATTCCAATTTTCGTCTCTATAATTGATTTTTCCAAGTGATAATCTCTCTTTCGCTCTATATCCCCTACTATTAATCAAAAACGGAGTTACTTTCAACTCAATATCTGCATCTTTAAAATCTGGTTTCGCTTCTTCATTACACACATAATTAAACCAGCCTTCTTCATAGGCTTGCCCAATATCTCCCTTTCCATGCTTTTCTTTTAATCCATTTTTTTGTTGAAATTCCCGAGCTAATTCAAAAATTTCTTTGAATGAATGCCCTATCGCTTCTTCCGCTCTCTGTTTTACTTCTTCTAAAGTTTTATATTCTTTATTATCCATTATCAATCCTCAATAAAATTCTAATACAACTGCGGCAAAATATAACTATTGTTCAGCCAAAAACATTACTTTGGATACTGTCTTCCATCTGGAAGTTAACAAGTATCTTTTGAATCTTGTGCATGCGGTCTTACATGACACACCGGATTTTCTGATGACTTAGGAAAATTATTATAATTCTTCACATTATGATCATAAATCTGCATATCCAACATCACCCGTTTTCTCAATATAGGAAGGTCTTGCACGGTACGCTGCTGTGATCCATGATGTTGATGCAGCAAAGCACCACATCTCTCCTTAATGTGTAATCTTCTTTAAGCATATCATGACCGAATAATTTGATCAACCCTTTATTTCTTCATCTATCTGATCATAGATATATGTATTATTCAACCAAAAGCATTGCTTAGGGTATTGCCTACCATCTGGAAGTTCATATGTGTCCAAAGCATTTTTAGCATGAGGCCGCACATGGCAAACTGGATTTTCTGATGCCTTAGGAAGATTATTAGTTCTTTTTCCATTTATTATTTTTATCTGAAGACCATCTCTGATCACCATTTGTGTCCTCGACCAAACTTCACGGACGTCAGATTCAAGGTCTTCATAAGGTATATTCCAAAATTGACATCCACGTAATCTCAATACATCATCCTGATCAAACTTATACACTACAAACAAAAATCTCGTCTCGCGCAGATAGTTTCCGAATGTTGAGTCCTCCCATTCCTCTTCGATCAGTTCTTTAAATTGAAAAGTCGGAAACGACATGCTCTCCTTAATACGATTATTTTTTCCAATACGTATAGTCTTTATTGCAATACTGGCTTTTTCAAATTCCTCTGCATGATTCCCCTTTATGCCAAGAATCCTATATGTCAGTAAAGCCTCCAGATTCTTTGGTCGCTTTTGTCCCTCAATAGCAAACTCTGCGCAAAGGTCATCTACAGAATATCCTCGATAACTGTTTATCTTTCCAACAACATAATCCTCAAATGAATCTACTGTTTCATCTTGTATTATGGGTTCATAAGTGATCTTGCCCGGAACTATATAATTATTTAGGACATATGTCATGTACGAATTTTTAAACGCAAACGCTCGCGGTTTTGCGAGTTCATTGCTGAAAGGCTGTTTTCGCCGATCTTTTGAAGTCGCTGCTTTTGGTGCCGCCCCCAAATAAAGCGTATCGCCTTCAGAAAGTTCATGTGCTTTTCCTTCTTTTATTTTCGAAACGATGATGTAATAATCATGCCGTATAATCTTCACATCCTGCGCAGGTGGCGTGAATAATCTAGAATAACCTATCTTGTAATCAAGGTTATACTTTATCTCCTTCATATAGAGGTAATAGATTAATAGTATAAGCTTCGATTTGTTCCAGAAATGGCTTTCCTCAAAAGTTTCATTCACCACCTGAAAATAGTCAATCATGGTCAGTATCAACCGTTCTTTTGCAGATAAAGAACCATTCTGATTTATTCTGTACGGGGTAACCTTCAGTTCTACACCTGCCTCATGGAAATCAGCACGTGAATCGCTATTGCATTCATAGTGAAAAAACTTTTCCTCTATGATCTGACCAAGATTACCCTTATTACGTTTTGTTTCTGTAACCTCTGATGAGCCATAAATAGAACTATCTTCCCTCACCATCATAGGCTGTCTTGCATCATCCTCTTCCCAGATCTGCCTGAATGTCTTCCCTATAAGCTTTTGAGAATAAATTTCTATCGATATTGGATCCGACTTGTCATATTCAACTAAATAACCATTATTCTCCATTATCATCTACCTCTACCATCGTCAGATCAAATATCGTTTCTTCAATAACTGCGATACATTCATCCGTGTTCTTCAGGATATCTTTCCCCCAAAAGTGAATCACTGTCCATCCTGCTGCCTGGAGCACCAAGTCTTTTTCTCTATCTCTTTCAATGTTTCTTTCTATTTTCTTTATCCAATAGTCTGGATTTTTCCCAGATTTCAATTTTTGCTTCAAAACATCCCAGTCCTTACCATGAAAGAACTCGCTATCACAGAACACTGCAATCTTATATTTAGTAAGCGCAATATCTGGTCTTCCTGGCAATTTCTTATAATTTTTTCTGAAACGATATCCTTTTGCCCAAAGCGCCTTTCTTAATGCCACCTCAATACTTGTATCCTTTCCACGGATACAGCTCATATTCTTGTGACTTTTTTCTGACACTTCTCCATGAAATCTGGGCTCCTTCTTGTTATGCAGGTCCATGATTCATTCATCCTTTTCATCCGCTCTTGCACCAGAATAGAGAAGCAAAAGTTTTTCATATGATATGGCAATTCTACACGTTCTCAGCCTTGCTATTCTCTTCTCATATAAGGTTAGTAACAATTGACTTTTTTCCTGTCCACAATGTAATAATCTATGGCATCTGGGACAAAGTGAAACAACGTTCGCCTCAACGTCTAAGCTATACTCAAACAGTGGCTGGAAACTCAATGGTATCAGATGATGTCCTTCCGTATAATTATTTTTCCCACCTTGCCTTATAAATAGGTCGCACCCACACATGCCTTCACAAGTGTATCCAGATGCATATAAAGCGTTTTCAACGACTGTATGATTTCTTTGGTATTCTTCGCCTCGTTTTTCTATAGTTCCCGCTAATATCTTTGGTTCATCATGAACCTTGTAGCTAATTGTCTTTTCTTCATGTTTATACGCTCGTTTAGGCTGAGAGTTTACTAATTCTGCAAACCGCTGGCCAATAAAACTGCTATATAATTCTTTCAGTTCGGAGATTTTATCCTTTGCTATATATTCATTCCAGAGGTCCTGGTATCGAGTACCTCTCGATGCTCCTCCTACATTATTTGCAGGATCAGCATTTCTAAATCGTGATACCTCATGCAGTATCATCTGTGTGCTCAAGTCCTTGCCAAAATACAAATTAAAAAGAGTAGTAAATCTCTCAATATTCTTTTCTTTACCCACATAATAGAAACCAAGTATTAGAAGCAGCTCTACCTCACTCATTTTATCCATTCATCACCTCTCAGAGATAATCTTAAGTACATATGATCTGTTTAACCAGAAGCTGTGCTTAGGATACTCGATCAAGCCGGTCAATCTATCTGGAACTGGTAACGGAAATGTATCATTTCGATTCAGAGCATGCGGTCTCACATGCACATACTGATTTTCTGTGGACGAAGGAAAATACGTGAAATACCTGCCATGATCATCAATATACTTTACAATCTTACCGGTTGTCACACAATCTTTCATCTTGGACCATGCATCTTTGACACTGTTTTCCAAAACATCCTCAGGCATCTTCCACACTTTTATCCTATTCAGGTAAAGTTCTTTTCCTTGATTCTTAAATATCGCAAAAACGAATATATTCTCCGCAAAAATCTGCCTCAAAGAGCTATGTTCCCAGTCTTCTTTCGCAATATCACAATATCTAAAAGCCGGAAAAGACATGGCTTCCTTTAGCCGACCATATTTATCAAGCTTAATGGTCTTTAGTAAAATATCATCTTTATTCTCAATCTGCTTGAGATATAAAGAGTTACTATAAGTAATCATCCTTCGTATCAGCGCACTCAATCGATTTTTCGCACTCTCATTCACATCAAACTCATCATACAATCGAGTTACAGCACAATCCTTGTATTCCTCAACAAAAACTTCAATATCATGATTCAGCTTAACAATATAATCTATCTGTGCCATTCACTCACCTCATATAAGTTTCTGTGATATCCTCATTCGACATAATATTTGTGTCTTCCATCTCTGCTCCACCGATTGAAATATCATCAGCATCCAATATTTTAAGCATTCTGTTTTCTTTAATCTCCAGTCTTTCAGATATTGCAGTGTCTATGGTATCCACATTCTCAATAAAATAATAATGCGCCGTTGTTCCTGTCGGCATATTGATTCTATGTATTCTATCCTTTGACTGTATGAACTGTGCAGCATTAAAATTCCGATTTACATATATAGCGTTCTGACATACCCTGTGCAAAGAAATGGATTCTGCCAAAGTTGCTGGATTGGCCAGTAGCACCATACTGTCGCCTTCTCGAAATCTTTTAATAGCTTGTTGCCGGTCTTCACCTGACACAGTTCCGTTGATCAGTTCGATTGATCTACCGATTTTTGCTTCAATCATAGATTTCAGAACATCCATGTTTTTGACGAATATGTCCCAAACTAAAACCTTTTTCCCTTCCCTGACAAGTTTGTTTGTAAGTTCTGCAGCCGTTCGGTTCTTATTTGTTTCTACTGCCCCTCTTTCAAACATATTGATAAGCTTCACGAGTCTTGATTCGGCAAACTGTTGGGACAGCTCTTTATCGGCTTTTGCCAATATATTTATCGTTGAATCATCCTTTTCTGCATATTCGACATATTCCTCTTTAAGTTCATCCATAGAACTTATTATGCTCTTCTTAAGTAATGAAGGATTAGCTGATATCTGCATTTTTCGTATTAAAACTGCTTTCTTCAGATTCATTAAGAAATCTTCATCTATATCATCAGATAGCTTTCCACAGAAATCATTAAGTTTATCGTATAATTCCTGCTGCCCTTCACTCATTTCACATCTGACAAGTTCTGTCTCATATGGCAGAAGTTCTCCTTTAGCAATAAGATACTTCTTTGATATCCTAGAATAATAAGGATCCAGGCTTTCGTGGATCCGTGTCATCTCAATATCCGTAGCTCCATTATTTGTCATAGATTTCAGCTGATTATATCTATATGGTAATATCTGTTTATATGGAGACAATGCCTCAGTAAGAGAATATAAATCTTCATATCCATTTGGCATTGGTGTTCCTGTCAGTATTATGCGGGACGCAGCCTGTTTTGAGATTTCTAATGCCGCCTCTGTAGATGCAGCATTTGGATTTTTTATCTTATGCCCTTCATCAATAATAAGTAGCGTTCTTTTTTTCGATAAAAACGTTGAGATTTCCTTTCGAAGCATCCTTATCTTTTCAATATTGATGAACGTAATCTCCCTATGATGTTGCTCAGATGCGCCTAAGTATAAGCGGCAATCCTTTGTCGTTGTCGATGCTAGATTTTCAAATTCCGGAATCCTTCCAAAACAAGTTTGGTATTCATCGTACCAAGCATTGTAGGCACTTCCTGGACCTATAACAAAAATATTATCCACTACTCCATTATGTTTTAGGTAGGCATATGCAGCATAGGTTATGATTGTCTTGCCAGCACCCGGAACAGAAAAATCAAATCCCCCCTCACCAATACTTAGTAAAAAAGCTGATTTATACTGGTAGTCTCTTAGCGTTATCACTAAGGCTTTATCACAAAATTCACAGAACTTATTAAAATTTGGAGTCACACCTACATCATTAGATTTTATAGCCCGTAGTGATTCTATTTTATTGGCGGATATATTTTCAAACTCTTGATGGTGCTCCAGCAATCCACGTGTATCTTCATCAAGAGAAACCTCAACTTTACACGTTCCCAGAAAAGCAACGATGTCCTTTATACTCTTCGCTACTACATGTTCATCCCTGCTGTTATAAGCGATAATGACCTTTCCATCTTCATGCATGATAGCAACATCTTGCATAGCATTAAGGTAAATATTGAATTTCATATTGGAGCGACCACCGAGATTGTCTGCCCCGGATATTTCAAATGCCGCTTCTTTGATTTTTCTTATAACAATATCGTTCATATTTTATACTTCGCTGTAATCTTATAAATACTCTTTGAAAGTTCCTTGAGGTTCTGTAAATCTTCAGAGGAAACCTCATCCATGCCTTCTATCAGTTCTTCAATCTTATCTACTTTACCCCGTACTTCTATAATCAATTTCGATAAATCCTTATCTGTCAAAACTGAACTGAGCTTATTAACTGCATCATTGAGATTTTGATCAAGCTTGCCGCCTCTTTTCCCCAAGAATTGCCAGTCGGTCTCACTTACAGGATCATTAGCATCGATGATATCGTTATGATGTTGCAGAAAACTGTCCCAAACAGATTTCTCAATAAAAACACCGTTTGTTTTGTTCGGTTTCCCTACTAGAATATCTCTAAACTTTTTACCCTCAAATTTGGCGCGCATATAGTCATAACAAATCATTTTAAAATCGGCCACATCACTCGGCTGATAATCCCACTCAGCATTATAAGTGCCATTATCAAGACGCTTAAACACAGTTTTTGCATTTAAGAATTGATCTTCCAAACCGTCTAACAATGTAAAATGGTTTGGCTTTCCTATAGTATTTAGATATTCCACCATCAGATCAAAGGTTGCGTGCATCTCACCAACTTCTTTATCTGACTTAAGCCCCATGTACTGTTTGATCTGAGGATATGTATACCCAGCCTTTAACAAATTATCCACCTTAACATATAGGCAGATTCTATTGTATCCAACCTTCTCATCTGCTCCTATCTGGAGCATGGTCTCTAATGCCATAATCTCTTTGGCATCTATATCTTCGGGCAATACTATTGTATTAAAGTATCTAAAATCCTCGACATTTTGTCCATATTTATCAGCTTCTCCATTAAACAATGCTCTGAGCAAGGTTGCCCTTCGATTTCCATCAATTATGATACCTTCATTCGTTATTACTCCATCAACCTGTTGACCATTTTTCGCCAAATCAGCTTTTGTCCGCTCATTCTCCGCCGGATGTTCTTTAAGGATAATGTCATATAAATACTGAACGTCATCATCTGATTCGATATCCAAGTTTCTTCCACTCTCAGCCTCATACTCCCTAATCTTCCATGTGATACGATCGTTAAGGATATTAGGCACCAAAAGATTCAACGGGATTCTATAAACATCAAAAGTCGCTCCTTTTCTTATAGGTAGAGTAAGACCTGTCTTGATAGGTTTTTTTGCGTCCGTAATCTCTTTAATCTTGATTTTCGCTTCAGCTCTTGAAATCATATTTCTACACCTCACTTATCTTTTGATCAGCTTTCTTCCGGTATCATTTCAAGGATATCTCCCACATCGTAATCCAACGCCTCACTGATTCGCGCAATAACATCCATAGACACGAACTGATTTCGGTTAATCTTGGTATATGTACCGAAAGAAATTTTGGCTGACTCTTTTAATTCTGGCTTTTATCTCCTTATCAATTAAAAGCTTCCACAGTTTTGAGTAGCTAACACTTTTCTTTCGTTCATTCATCATGTACTGTCTCCCATTACAAAAACATACAATCATACTAGATTATCATACCATACTCAGTACGATTTACAATTTTTTTGTTCAGTAATCGTATTTTTTATGCAATAAAAGTATTTTAGAAACAAAAAGAATACTTTCCGTACTCTTAGCAAGTCCAACAAGTCCTCTTTCTAGAATCATTATTTTCTCCCATTCATTTGTCATTTATTATGCTTCCGAGACCCACGTACCGCCTGCCTGAATATTCTGTGTTAGATGTCATTGCTGTCAGGTAATCAGAAAACCGATTGGCAAGTGTATAAAATACAAGAAATCTCTCCAATGCAAAGCTGGCTAACGCCCTGCGAAATAGCTCCAGGCTTGATATTGGTTCTATTTCTCATTAAGAGTGATCAAGTCAATAAAAGGGAATTTCCATATCCGGGATTTTGATTTCTTGACGCAAGAATATTCAGCTGTCGAAGAGTGTTCATCCTTCCACGCTGTTGGTACTGGTGGGAAGAATTAACTTCATTTTACAACAAAATTTTATTTAACCGTCATTTTATATTGTAAAATTTAACCCTTTTCTATTTGTTTTTTTAATATTTCAAATTGCTTATCAGAAATAGTTGTGGGGTTAGAAATAACTACTTTAATTATTATCTTTGTATTATAAAACCTCTCCTTCTTTGGAACACGATTTAAATATGCTTCTAATGCCTGCATTTCCATTACTAAAAAGTAATTCTTTTTATTAAACCATCTACATAGAAAATTGCAATTTGGAGATTCACATCTCGCCCCTTCTTCGTTTAATTCTATTAAAAACCCTTTCTTATTAATAGATTCATCCAAAACTTTTCCATGTGGGCAACTATTTGTTTCATGCTTAGACAGTTGTGATAATTTTACCCAAATAGTCAATGTAATTTGTTCTGTAATACTTCCTGGCATTAGCATCTCATCATTTTCACGTATATATGTTGAAACAAGTTCGTATCCTTCCGTTAATAAATGTGAAACCCAATGAAATGCCGACAATTCAGATATATTATCCATGTTATGATTCAGTATAGGTTGAGACACTCTTCTTTCACTCATGTCTAACAGATCAGCAAACCTAAGTAATATTTTATCAAATTTATAGCTAATAAGTTTTTCTTTTGCATCTCCCTTTGTATAAAAGACATCTCTTCCGTCCCGCATATGACTTTCTGCAATTTCTGCAACTGCTTCTCGAACACTTGGTTCTAAAAAACATAAATCATTCTGCTTTCTAATTTCTGCAGCGCTTTCTGTACCATGTGAAGATCTTATCTTTTTCTCAAAGAAATCATCCACCTGCTTATATGTATCATATATTAAATATTTTATATCTGAAGAATTTTTACAATCCGCAAAACCAATTTCTACATTTGTTGTAATTGCATCTGATTCTCCTTCGTCTAAAACAAAATCATTTTGGGAAGCAATTTTAACCATTGATATATCATGAAGATAACATGCCAGGAAAAGCAAATAATAATCATAATATGTTATCTTAATGTAGCTAATAGTTTTTACAATCTTAATTATATTTTTTACCAAATCCACCGCATGTTCTTGGTTATGTAATGTATAAAAATATAAATGTTTTGCACCATTTTTCCATATATCGCAAGTGTACTTATGTGTAAGAATTAATTTATCTATATTTGTAGGTTCACTAACATATTTTTTATATGCTCCTAATACTTCAAATAGTGAATAATCAATGTTTTGCGCATTTTCTCCTTCCATCAATTGCAAATTCCAATTTAGGAAATATGAAATATTGCATTTTTCATTTCTTAAATAAATTAAAGTCCTCAGTTCCCCATATGTAATACCTTTCTTATCGTATGAATTCAATACTACAGTATCTGAAATATCTACCTTAAATATTTTGGAATATAATGCATTCAAAAACATTCTTTGTAAACGAGACGAATTACTTAAGACCAATTTAGTACATTGAATAAACTTGGAAGAACAAATTTCATAACTACTCAATATATCTTCTTTGATTCCACAAAGTCTCAATCCACAAAACTCTTTTTTTAATGCCTCCTTATTATAATTTACAAACCGTTGCATTTTTTTATTTAAGGATCTTTTTAATGTTGAATAGTAATCCCTTTCTTCATATGAATCCCTTTTTTCTAAATAATCTTCATATTCTCTCTGTATATATGAGCATTCAAGCATTTCCCTATTATATGCAACTTTTATTATTCTTTTTATATAATCCCGTATCAATCTATGTTCTCTATCGCTTGTAGAATTAGAAATCAACATAGCAATCGCCACTTGCCATATATCATTTTTATACTCTTCAAAAAAGAAAGATTGCGTTACTTCCCTCTTTAATAACTCATAGCTGGTCTCCCTATTTGCTTCATAATTTTCAGTATTTTCAAATGGAACTAGGGTTTCAAATAAAAATTTATCAATGTTCTTCTCTTGTCTAAGTTGTAATTTTATTTCTCGATACTTAAAGAATTTATAATATCTCATTAATTTTTCTTGATAAGCTTCTCGTTCATCCTTTCCCTCATCAAGTTTATCTAACTCTTTCTGTATGGATAGCAAGAGTGCTCTTGTTCTATTAAGCACAGTAGTTTCTTCTTCCTCAGAATACAGTGACATTATATCCGCGCCAATCTTCGAGGCTTCTCTACTTATTGTTCGCAAGTAGATTTCTCCATCTGTTAATCCTTTAATTTCTGTGCTTGCTACTTTTTTATCTGTATGAACCATAATTCCATATTTGGACTCTTTTTTCTCTTGTAAATATTGAAAAAAACGATTATATTCTGTATCTGATAAAAACGTACATTTTCCCTTGTTATTTAGTCTATAATCATTTTCTAGATCAGTTATTTTTTTATTTATTACTTTAATTATCTCATCTAAATCTTCTTCATTTGCGCTTTTATTTGTATATATATATGAATCGTCTACATAGTATACAGACTTTCCAGGCAACGCCTCCTCAAAAATAGACGCAATTTTTATCATGCACATATTTCCAAAGAAATATGATTGTGGCAATCCCTGTGCAATACCTTTAGTATAACATTCTTCTATTTCAGAGATACCATAATACTTCTGCTTGGCTAATGCCGATGTGATATTTGTAACTTTGCAAATCAATAATTTATATATAATTTTTTTGATGAGTTTTACATCCTCTCCTTTAAACGTAATCGGCATATTTTCGGTTAAAATTCCATATATAATTTGTGGGTCAACCGACGGGAAAAAATTTTTTAGATCTAGCTTTACCTCATATTTATATTCGTGTGATTCGTAGAACGTCTTTAAATACTCATTTGCTTTTTGCGTATATTTCTTATATTGTATATTCCATCTTTCAAATAATTCTTCTGGTTTCTTTGACACTCTATTCCCATAAAAATTTTGAGGAATGAGTCTGCTATAGTTTGATAAATATATTCTCCCGTCTTCATCATTCGGTATTTCATATATTAATGGTTGCAAAAGACTAACCATTGTAATTAATTGTTCAAGTGCTGCTGTATGTATAGGTCTATATATAGCTTCTAAATCTCGGTAATCTTTAGGTTTAAAATAGACCTGAACGTCAAACAATTTTTCCGTATCTAAAATTTCCACAATATTTCCACGGATTTTTTCTATTAACTGAAGTATCAATGATTCATTGAATGGATCAGATAATCTCATCAAAAGCTTTTTATCTTTTCTATTTAACAACTGAGGATCAAACACATAAGATTTAACTGCATAAATTGCCAAATATATGTTTTCATCACTTATTACAAAATCACGTAAATTCATTTATTTTCCTTTCATAATCCATTCACCTGCAAAAAGTGAATGACTTCATTTACTATCTCATTTATATTTTTATGGTCAAATTTCTTACAAAAAATAAAGCAATCATTCTTATGATCTATTTTCAATTTGACTTCAAATTTATCGCTATTAATTTTTTGAGTATCATATCTCTTATAAACAATTTTATTTTTTTCAAAATTCTCTATCTTGTCAAAGTAAACGTAATAGGAATTATCAATAGTCAACTCAAAAGGAATTTTTATGCCATTTACAAGCATTAAAAATATTTGATTATATATATCATTTTTATATTTCAATTCCTCACAACTTTTTATAAACTCATCTGTGTATTGGTTTAAATAAGTTCCATTATATTTATAATCTGGATTTGTGTATGACAAATACTTCGAAAAAAGGGTCATATACTGCGCAAATTCTTCTTTATTTATATCTATGTTAATTAAACTTTTCATGTACGAATCTACCAGAATATCATCATTCATTTTTCTGTTCCTCCTTATAGTACCTCTCCAAATCTTCCCTCATCTGCCCCTTCACTCTCTCCCAATCCCCCTCACTCATCTTCGCCAACAACGCATGATTCAGTGAGATCACTCCCAGGTCCTTCGAGTAGTACATAAATCTCTTTCTCTCGAACTTTTCAAAGGGATTGGTCAGCATGCTGCTCTTGATCATTTTCCGGTCTTTCAGAGTCTCGGCATTATAAGGGCAGCTGGGGCGATCCACAGGCAGTCCTTTATCGATCCTGTCCTGATAAAAGGCTATGTAATCCGTCAGCACATCCTCTATCTTCGCATCGCCTATCGTGTCCATATGATCGATAAACGACAGCAGAAACGGCATTTTATAGGACAGTGAATAATCTCTTTCCTCCAGGAATGCAAAAAAGTCATCCCGAACGGTGTCATCGTTATGTTCCTGAATGTTCAGTTCTTTTCTGTATTTCTCTACATCCTCCGGGCTGAACAGGCTGATCTTCTTGCTGCCGAAGGGAAATTCCACCGTTGGTGTAATCTTCCCCTTACGGATCCAGCTGGTGATCGTTCCGGTATTGACGAAGTACTCTCTTGCCAGCTGTTCCTGACTGTAGTAATCCCCATACTTTTCTTCAAAGGTATGGATGTCAACTTCCACGATCCGTTCCACACGCTCGGTGATGCCATCGATCTCAATCATCTGTCCCGGCAGGTAATCCTGTCTGGTGATATCGCCGAATGGAACATACAATGAGTTTCCGAAGATAGCATGCATACTGCAGGGTCTTACCATGGCTCCGTATTCATCTACCACATCAATGACGAACACATTTTTCTTGATGGATGTCCGGCGCAAACCTCTGCCGATCTGTTGAAGATACAGCACCTTCGACAGCGTCGGACGCGCCATAACGAGGATTCCGAGTTCCGGATAGTCCCAGCCTTCCGAGATCATATCGCAGGCGCAGAGGAAACGTATCTTATGCTCCTTGAACTCCTGCATAACCTTCTCCGGGTGTTTTGTATCTCCACTGTAATCCTGCGCTGAGATACCGGCTGCGTTCAGCAGGCGTGCCATCTCTTTGGTATGCGCCTTGTTGATACAGAAGATAATTCCCTGACGTTTTCCGGCATCTCCCTCCGTGAAATAGTCCTTCAGCACATTTACGATCAATTCATTTCGGGAAGTGACACGCACACTCTTCTCCAGATCCGCATTCACATAATCTTTTCCGTTAAAACGGACATGGCTCAGATCAATATTCGTCTCGATCCGGTAGACATTCGCCCTCGCCACAACTCCCTTCTCCATTGCATCCTTCAGAGAAAGCTCTGTTGTATAATTTCCGAAGATTTCTTCCAGTCTCTTTTTATCCGGGCGCTGATCCGTCGCTGTCAATCCTATCAGGAATTCCGGTGCATAGTATTGAATCACCCGCTTTAACATCGGAGCCACCGCGTGGTGCGCCTCATCCACTACAATATAGGAATAATAATCCCTTGTTTTTTCATGGTAATGTCTTACCGCATAGCTGTAAGTCTTAATATCGATCCGGTCCTGCAACGGCTGCAGGTCTTTATCGATTCTCTCTTTCCAGTCCGCAATGATGTTCGTATTCGGTGCCAGGATCAATGCCCGGAACTGCTCTTTTCCGGCTGCAAATTTCTGAATATCTTCTTCCACGATCCGGGATTTTCCCGCTGCGGTAGGTAATACAATGAGAAATGCCCGAATCCCTTTTTCCCGCCGTTCCTCTATCTGCGCAAGGCTGATCTCCTGGTGCTCATACAGTTCCGTCTTACGTTCCAACAGTAATCCCGCTTCCCGGAATCCGCTGGTATCTTTTCCCAGGTAAGACCGGATATCATCCTCGATACGATCCTTGAATCGGCAATCTTCCGTGGAAAAACGGTATAGCTTTAATCCCCACAATGCGCAGGTATTCTGCTTGCGCAATTGTTTGCGATAGCCCTCTATTCCGATCAACTGCGGATGGTGGTAATGAATTCCGTTTTCCTCGATGGCCACTCTGCTGTCTGCGGTATCTACTAGATAATCGAGGAAATAATTGTTGCCGTCCTCATCGGATATCCGAAATTCTTTTTGCAGGTATTTCAATGCCCGCATACCGTAGACATCCGTGAAATTCTGTTCAAACAGCAGCTCCAGCGGTGATGAGTCCGCATGCTCTCCTCTTTCTGAAATCTTTTTGGAAAAATGCAACACTTCCTGTCTGCTTTTCTGCAGGCATTTTTCTATCGTTTCCGGATCAAATCCCAGGAATCGGAACACTCTCCGGTATATTTTCATATAGTGGTTTTGTTTATCTGTGATCAGTGTATAAGGAAAAATCTGCTCGCCATCCCGGCAGGAGCAGATTTCATCATCGATAATGACCATGTCCACTCCATCATCATAAAAGTGACTCACACCGCCATTCGGATAAGTCACTGTCTCCCGGAGGACATAGTTCGGATATGCAATTAAGAATTGATCTTTTTCAGGAATAGATTCAGCCATCTTTCTTCCCTGTCCGGTCGTACATCTTCTGTCAGAAAGTTCCGCAGCTGCTGTAAATCTGGATGCTTTTTCAGCAGCTGCTCCAGTTTCTCTTCTGTGAAATCCAGAAAATATCTGCCGTTCCTTTCCCCTTCAAATACACCATACTTAAATGACATGTACAAAATGCCTTGCGGCTTCAGTGCCTTCTCGATGCGATATAACACTTCATCCAGTTCCCCATAGGATAAGTGCAGCAGCGATGAGCACGCCCAGATACCGTCATACACTTCCGATGCATCCAGCTCTTGGAACAACTGGCATTTCACCGGGATCCCCGTGTACTCTGATGCCAACGCGCACAATTCCGCGGAGCCGTCTATCGCGTCTACCCGATAGCCATGCTCCAGGAAATATTTCGTGTCCCTTCCGGAGCCGCAGCCCAGGTCCAGGATCTTCGCACCTGCAGGAAGCCCTTCTATAAATTCATCCTGCATTATATGAAAATCTACATTACGCGTGTTCTCCACAAAATCGGCGGCATTTTGATCATAATATTGAATTGTCTGATTCTTTTTACTTTTTTCGCTCATTTAAGAGTATCATAGCATATTTTTAGGAATACTGCAATCTCGCCGAAATTGCGCCCTCTATTATATATATGGCAAATTTCGACAGAATCTTACAAAAAACTTTTTCGGGACAAGGGACGGCACCTACTTCCCTTACAACTCATCTTTCTCTAGGTATGCTTTGAGTTCTTCTAATTTGGTTTCTGTCAGGCTTTCACTGTAATGAAGCCCTTCATAAGTAGAATGAAGAACGGGGTACTTCTCCTTTGTTTTTAAAATATAGTGCTCGTTGATAAGCCATTCAATAATATTCTGGATAGTCTCTCTTGGTATCTCTTTTAACATGCCATATTCCGGCACCATTTCTAAGCCATTGTCCAGAATGCGTTTGCTATTTGCGCCGCGAAGAATATCCGTCAACATGGTAACACCATAATATCTTACCTTGCTGACATCCTGTAATGCCCTTAATACTGTATCCACAACATTATTCAGAATCCACCGCGTATATCTGACAGAGGCCGCCGTTGTTTTTTCGATTTCAACATAATCATCCGTTGAAACCGGTGTTACAGCTACTCTTTTCACTGGATTCTCTTTTTCCATCCTACTGATTGCTACGGGACTTTCCGTTACTATTTCCATCTGATATCCCATCTGATCATAGTAATACTTCATACCGATAGATTTATTGCACCCGGTTCCATTCGTCTTATAATTGGTACATCCCAGAAAATAGCCGTTCTCCTTACTTGACTTGACAACCAGATAACCATCTCTGCACTTATCACATTTCTGAATGCAAAGCTTCCCGGCCCTGTAATCATTTGTCATAAAGCCACAAATTTCCGGTTCATTAGTGCATATATACAGTCTAAGTCCATATGCTCGCTTGTATTTTAGCTGCATCGGATATCCGCATAGCGGACAGGATTTTTTCGCAATGCTTTGAGGCTTCTCCTCGTTCCAGTTTCCATGTAATACAACATTCTTATAATCCCTTTTCAGTTCCAAAAGGAATTCCGAAGGATTTTGTTCCGGTGCCACAAAAAACACCCTATTTTTGGTTCTCGTCATAGCCACATAAAATAATCTTCGTTCTTCTGCGTAATCTATCGACCTGTCCCCCTTAATTACAAAAGCCAGTACCGGATCATCTTCAATTTTTGACGGGAAACCATATGTTTCATTTTTACCGTTTACAATAATAACATCATCATATCCCAGTCCTTTTGATGAATGTGCTGTCATGAATGTTATATCCAGCTTTGGATATTTTACACTTTTTATTTTACTTCCACCCCGCACGAATTCAAAAAGCCCGGATTTTTCAAGATGGTCTCCATCAAATGCATATCTGCCAAGCAGTAAAATTGTCCCCGGCAGTCTGCCTTCCTGCTTTTTATACATTATCAACTGTGTAAGTGCGGTTTCTACGGCATGTGCAACTGCATAATTGGAACCACTTCTTCTATCTCCTTTTCGGCCTTTGGCCGTGCTATCATATGTATAAATAATAACCGGATCTGTGATATTTTTCGGAGATAATAAACGTTTCCTGATCTGTTCTGAATTTTTCTGAATAAAATTACCGGCAATATCAATAACTTCCTGGGAATTACGATAAGTCTTAACAATTTTAAGCATTTTCGCATATCCCATTTTCTCGGAGAACTTAGTAAATAACGTAATATCCGATCCGCTAAAAGCATAAATTGACTGCCAGTCATCACCAACCGCAATAATCTTAGCGTCTGTAACCTCCGATAAAGCCTTCGTCAGATCAAATCTCTGCCGGGAAATATCCTGATATTCATCGACAATAATATACTTAAAGCTTAGTTTTTGTTTCATCTCTTTTACTTCTCGTAAAAGTCTTGCCGACTCGTTGATCATGTCTTCAAAATCCACGGCCTTATTTTCTTTTAACCATCTATCATATTCCAGATAACAATCATGGCAAATTTCAAGGAATAATCGGCTTCTTACATTTTGTGTAGAATGATACATTCGATTAAATTCTTCCGCATTATAACCGTTCACCTTGAAGTTTGATATAAATCTGCAGATCAGATTAATCAGCTTTCTGACATATCTGTTTTCTTCCCCTGCTACCAGCAGTTCCATAACTTCTTTGTTGGATCTTGGTTTGAGTTCAAATCCCTTTGCTTCCAGAGCCTCTTGCAAATGCTCTGTTAATGGCTTTCCGTCATTGTAGACTGAAAAAGTATAAATCAAAGTAGTATCATGCTGTTTATGCAACTTTATCTTATCATTTATTGCCTTTTTGTATTGTTCAAGTTCATCCTGACTATATCTGTCGTTCTTCCCGTTTTCTGTAATTCCGAAATGTTCAATATAGGCAATTTTACCATTTTGATATATCACGAAATCCGGGGTATACGGCTTATGCGAATACTGTATGTTATACTGATAAATAGGTTCATACTCGTACTCGATATTATTCAAATATAAAAAATTGGCAATCTCTACTTCCTGATGCGATCTCAAAATTTCATTTTGAATTGTTACAGATTTTTTCGTTCTGGTATCTATGACCTCACGTTTAAAATCTTCCAAGTCACTTCTCATCGTGGAATAGTTGGCTTTCGCAATATTGTTAAAAAATCCGTTCAAATCATCGCCTTCATAGGGTGCATCAAAATAAGTCGCGAAAAACATGATGAGTTTATTGACTACACTCTCATTTTTCATCACAGATCCACGAAAATAGTCTCTGATTACAAAATATAGCTTAGAATTATCCACTATATTCAGTTTTTCCTCTGGTGAATTCTTATGAATAATCGCGTTTCCAGTAGAGTGAAATGTCGCTATAGGACATGGTACTCCCAAATCATCCTGTATTTTTTCTTTCAGTTCATTCACCGCCTTATTAGTGAATGAAACAACCAGAATCTGTGCAGGATCAATTCCTTTTTTGTCCACAAGATACTTTACCTTTGCAGCTACCGTTGTTGTCTTTCCCGCTCCGGCGCCGGCAATAACAAGACAATAATCCTCATCCGTAAGTACTACTTTTCTCTGATCCTCATCCAGTACAACTACCGGGTCTACTGCCTTAAGAACATTATCCAGATATTCTTTTTCCTCGACCATTGCTCTGGCAAGAAATTCCTCATTGTGGTCTTCAACATATGTTTCTGCATTATTGTAATAGTCAATCGCTTGTACAATGTCCTTTTCTTCCACACCATTAACATCGCAGAAATTCCCAAGCATACCGCTATCTGATAATACCTCAAAGAAACTTATGATTTTCTGATATTCATCTATATATTTCTTATAGTCACTTCTTGCAATGTATCTATCTTCTGCAAGTAATTTTTCCATGTGAGATGCAAATTCCATAAGTTTTATGCAATTCTCATTACGCGGAACATTCTTCACAGAACTTTTCGCTTTATTATCTATATCAACGTTGGACACATCTTTTTTTGATCCAAAGATTTTGCTGAGAAGTCCCATCATCTGTACCCCCACTATGATCATACTACTTGCTGTACATTATAACATTTTGAAATTGTTTACGCATTAACTTTCAGTAGAAAATCAAGGGGCCTAAATTTTCTATTTAAATTCTGCCTGCTTAAGTGGTAGATTTCCTTATATTTGACTGAAAATATTATACATACTAATTTTCAGTAATCCTCTTTTGATTCCTTTATTATTAATTTAGCACAGTATATGTCATATAAGCCAGACTTTACTGTGCTAAATTAGCTTGCGAAATAACTATTTTCGACAATTATAAATAACTATTTCTAAACAAATTTTATTCTAATAAATATGCCATCCTCTCTCCTTACATTTACCGTTTTTCATTGAGCCATTCTCTTTCTCACTTAATGCAGCTTAGTTATCCCCTATTTGATCTGATTCTGTATTCTCAGTCAATATATTTCCCGCAAGAATAGTTTCTTTATTTTCTTGAATAAAATTCTCTATCTGTTGCAAATAATAATTTGGAATACCAAAATACTTTCTAGGATCCAATTGATAAATATAATCATTTTCAACATGATTAGTCTCATTAACAAACTTACATGCTGCTGGATATTTTTTTCTTAGTAATGACAGCGTTCCTTCTACCCTCTCAAAAAGTAACCTAATTGAGATAATTCTATGATATAAATCATCCGACGACATTGAACTAATCAAAATTTCTGTAGACGTTCCATTTATTAAATCAGTATACGATTTGTTCGGAATATATTGTGATACTTCTCTCATTCCCTGCTCAAGTACATCCGCAGATATCTCTTGGCCATCCTTATATATCGGATTTTGTCTTCCGTGAATTACATTTGAAAGAACTTCATAAATTGCTGATGTTCCGAATTCAGGCTTAGTTAATTCAACATATTTGCGCAAATTCACAATTTTAACAGCCATACTTGCATTTGAAGACATTACAATATCTTTGGTTAGTTCTACAGTATTTTTCAAATCATTCATCGTAATTGGCGATTCGCAAATTGATCCCTCAATATTCTGTATAAATGAAGCATGAACCGGCGTAATCAATCCATATCGCGTAAAGAAGTTTCCATGGACATAATCAATAATTGGTTGGAAATCATGTGTTAGCATCAATACTGTTTTCTCTTTAAAACTATCCTTTTTATTATCAAATAGCCTTCGAATAATTCCAAATTTCTTTTTTTCATCAAATGCCGATATTGGATCATCCAAAACAATGAGATCTGCATTATCACTAATTGCTTCAAACATAAACATAACAAGCGAAAATGCATTTTTCTCTCCCCAACTAAGTCGATTTTTAGGATCTACAACCATTTCCTTCTGAAATTCACAGGGAACTAAGTACGCTTTAGCATGCTTTTCTCCATCCTTTTCCAGACAAAAATTATAGGGAAATCCGGCAATTGTAAAAAACTGATTAATGTCATCCTGACGCTGAGCTATTAACTCATCAAGTTTCTTTTCGTGTTGCAAAAACAAGCCTTTTAATTGCCCTGTTTTTCCCTTTAATACATTTATCTTATCTGAAACATGATAAATAAGTTTTTTTATTAAATCAGTCGCGTAAAATGATTGAAGTTGTCTTTCCTCAATCACTAATTCCGATAGACTTTGCTCTAAATTAACAAGTTGAGCATGCGTGACATTCATTGGTTTAAACATACAAATCTTTTCAATTTTTTTATACAGATAATCTGTTTCTTTTGCAAGCATTTGAAGTTCAGCATATAGTTCATCAGCCTTTGTATTATCGCCAATATATGATTCTAAAACATCTACGGCATCTGGCAAAATATATCCTTGATCAACTGCCTGTTGTACATATTCTAAAACAGCATTTGCTACCGACAATGCCGAATTTTTAAATACTTTTGATATAATCTCATTTTGACTCCTAATACTTGAAGGTAAAATATTTGTACAAAATGGGCAATCATTGCCACACATCTGTTTTATACCATCATTGCGCCATTTGGCCCATTTAGCAACGCTTGGTAAATCTCTACTATAAAATGGTTTATACGCTTTTAATTCTGAATAATGATTAAAGCCCCCTCCATTTCCATTAACAAATTCGGCAACACCCCCTCTTCGAGATACTGTTCCATCAGAGGCTTTTACTGCCGCAGTATATTGTGGCAAAAAAGTTCTTAGGTTATGAATCGCATCAATATTGTTAATCAAATCTTGCAACTCTTCAAGCATCCTTTCAATTTGTGCTGCTAGCGAATCGCATTTATCCGATTTAAGAAAAACCTGGAATGAATCATCAAGAAACTCATCTCCTTGAAACAAATAGGAATTCACATAATCCTCATTAAACACCTTCACCACATGGAAGTAAGGATTATCAACAGTTGGTTGACTATTGTCATTTGAGCCATATGGTTTAAAGTCTTTTAATCTATCTGTCTCATTATTCGCCTGGGCATATATCGCTTCACTTATCGTTGATTTTCCTGTTCCATTAGAACCATATTTTATATTTAATGATTTTTCAACAATTTCTATTGTAGCATCTGAAATACAATTGCAATTTTTAACCCGAATATACTTATCCATTTATGCTCCTTTCTGATCTAGCACCGAACATTATTAATCTCAATAATGTTTAAATTATTCTCTATTATATACATGGTGATTTTCGACAGAATCTTACAAAAAACTTTTTGGGCACACTTCGAAGTTGAGCTCAGTTTTCACTACTCAATTGCCAAAATAAATTCCATTATGAATAATAAAAAGTACCGGCATTGGTTTTTTCAACCAATGCCGGTACTTTCGTCTCTGCGGTTCCGGTCTCCTAAGTGGTATATCTTATTCTATTTTGACGCTTACTTTCTTTCCGGAAAACACTATTCCAAATTTCAAAATATCCTGAGTGCCATTTTCCTTCATTTCTACATCATATCTTTTCTTACCAATCTGGGCTAACGCTTCATCTGCAAGTTCTGAAAGTTCATCCGCACTCAGGTTCTTTTTCCACTTAAGCTCCATAAGGATTCCGGGATATCTGTCTTCCCTTGGGAATAGGCCAATGTCATATCGGCCATCTCCGGACTCTCTGTTTGACTTAATCTTATACTGATTATCCATCAAAGCAATTAACCCAAGAACTAATCCATGATAGAAACCCTCTGCTCCGGCATCATAGAAGCTGACTGATTTATCCATATATTCAGCAATTGCTTTCTGCAGGTTCTTATAATCATTCGCATAGAGACTTTCTGCAATCTTATTGGCTGTCGTTCTTGTGATTGCTCCAATCTGTAACAAGTGTGACAAAACCTCACTCTTGTATACAGCAGCTATTTCCCTATTTGGAATAGATACCTCACACAGATAAGAACCATCTGCCTGCAACTCTTTCTTTGGTGTTTTCAAATAACCAGCCACCAATAACAAGCTATAAATATTCGCCGGATCCTCAGAAAGAGATCTGTAAACGACATTCTGATCAATTCTTGCAATAACTCTTTCACCTTGCAGCAAAGAATAAAGTCTTTCTGTAATATCCTCCGTTGCCACCTTAAGGACATCTTCCAAAATTTCATTCTTTCCGGTATTTACCCAATAAGCCTGCGGAATACATCCCCTTGAAATATAATTGATTACAGACCACGGATTATAGATTTCTGTACTTCCAAATAAATATCCATCATACCAATCCTTAAGTTCCTCCTCTTTATCAAGAACTCCATAATACTTAAGCATTTCTCTCACTTCTGAAACTGTAAATCCAAAGAACTGATCATACTCTTCATCCATCACAGAATTCACAGTTAAATTATTCAAACCACTAAAGATACTTTCCTGAGCAATTCGAAGAATACCGGTCAGAAATCCATAAGTAAGATTCTTATTATCTTTAAAAGCTCCTGAGAAAAAGTTTCTCATAAACCCAATTATCTCATCGTAGAAGTCTTTGGAATAACCTTCCTGAATCGGCGTGTCATATTCATCAATAATAATGATTGGTGCTTTACCGTAATGCTTGGTAAGCATCTGAGACAGCTTCGCTAATGATGCAGTCAAATCAACTTCTGAAGCATCGCCGTTTATGATTTTTGCAAAATATGTCTTTTCATACTCTGCTATTCTTTCACTGGTCGCAAGCTCCTGATGTCTTCCAAACTCCTCCTGTAATAGATCTCTAATCTTATCGAGAGTTGCCTTCCAGGAATCAAACTTAACATCCTTGAAAGTAAGAAATACAACCGGATATTGCCCCTGCTGATTGCGGTATTCTTCACCGCATTGCCAAATTGCTTTATCCTCGAAATATTTACTTGTATTCTCCTCTGAAATCTCAAAAAAGACTCTGAGCATATCCATATTCAATGTCTTTCCGAAGCGCCTCGGTCTTGTAAACAAAGAAACCAATGGCTTCTGATCAAGGAATTCCTTAATCAACATCGTTTTATCTACATAGTAATAATCTGCCTGTGCTCTGACATAATCAGAAATGCCAATAGGTAATGGCTTTCTTGTAACTCCTGCTGAATGTCTGACATATTTCCCGGATGTGATTCTTCCATCAATTGGCTTCTTAGCATCATCTGGAATCTTCCACATTTTTCCTACCTTTATAGCACCATCAATCTTATTTTTTTTACAAAGGTCATTAACAGTACGTTCTGATAATCCCCATTCTGTCGCTATTTGTTTACAGTTCTTCATCTAATCAGGCTCCCATCACTTTACTGAAATTACGCATCTCCTTTCCGTATATTATACGCATTTTTCCGCAATATATCAATATCATTTTGATATATTGCGGAATCATATTGCTGTTTAAATGTAAGTTTGAGCTTTATCTGTCTTTTATTCTATCCATATCTTCCAACATATCTCTTAATATATTCTCCTGATACCCCGCCTTTTTCTTCTTTCTTACCTCTCTTGCCGTCTCGCGTAGAACAGGATTCTCTACAGCGTCCAGTTTTTTCATGGATATTTTCCCAATCTCTTCTTCCGAAAGACTTTTCGCATAATCCTCCTCCGACATTCTCCACACATGGATCCGGTCCCCATATTTTCTCCAGAGTCTGTCGGCAATCCGGATCCCGTCCGGATCGATGTCTCCGCTATAGTAGATATCCGCTCCACTATTCAGCAGAAAGGGAATCAGTTTCACAGCGGCGCTCCGCAGCTGGCCGGAAGTACATAGTAACGTCACATTCCTTTGTTCCAGATGCTTCAGCAAGTAGCTGAACACCATCTCATTTTCTACAATATAAACCTTATCTCCTGTCGGTTGTACCGCTGTCAGCTCCTGCAGATTTTCCATGGTGACAGCACAGGGCTCCTGTCGTCTGCAAAAGGTGTCATATGCCGGGTGCCAGTCACCGTCAACCTGTAATCGCAATCCATAGATATGCACGATAGAGGAAATATTATCCGGTACGATTCCGTTGGACAACAGTAATTCTCTCCACTGATGGGCATTTGCCGGATAATCTTCTTCCGTGGCATAACACATCCCGTGAACCAATAATTGTCCTCCGGTTGTTCCCTGATCAAAGTAATGGGGATTTCCAGATACTTCCGCGGAAAATACCGCCAGGGGATATTCCTCTTCCGTCTCTCGAATATCTTCCAGCAAAAGGATCGCCTTTCCCACAGTTTTCAACAGTTTTTCTGTCTTTTCTCTGTCCCTTCCATATTCTCTGATTACTGTCTGATAGCCATACTTTTTTTGAGAAAACATATCCTGTAGCCAGGAGACCGCAATGGAATCCGGACCTGTACACTCTGTCAGATAGCTCTCTACAGTTTCAAAAAAATCTGCCTTTCCCCGCTCTGCCTCCTTCTGTCTCTCCTGCGTGGTCAGCATTTTTCTGCCGAAATATGCTTCCAGTACTTGTTCAAAATCCACAGGAGCAAATTTTGTGTATTGCAATCCCTTTTCAAATTCCGCAAAAGGAAAACGTATGGTATTTTCATAAAATGTCTTTCCAAGTATCCCACCGATGGCTCTCCGCTCTTCTTCGGAAGTATTTTTCAGTGTAATGATCCCTGTTACTTTTCCGTAAGTTTTCCATTTCTTTTCAAATTCCGAAAAGCATCTCCGGTACGCAGAATTTCCTCTAAAATATTCCGCACATGCTTCATTATTGTTCATCTAAAATCCTCTCATGTCCGTTCCACGTATACCGGATCACCGATACCACCTGGGAGTTCTCCGGACGATGAAGTTCCGCAATCCGAAGGCCTTTGACCGTCTCAAAGCATCCCCACAGTGCCTGGGAATTCATGATATAGTCGAAATCCAGCTTATGAACCAGTTCAAACATACTTTTGATATTCTTGTCGTCGACACCGGCAAATGCCTCATCCAGTGCAATAATTCTGGGATGATCTTTATTGTCTGCCTTTTTATACTGTGCATTTACCGCTCCGAACAACGGCACATACATGGCCATTGCTTTTTCGCCTCCGCTGAAACGGTTAAATGCGGCATTTGTCAACGGCTTTTTCGTCTCTTCGCCGCGCCGGAAAAACATCTGGAATTCAAACCATTTCCGGTAATCCAGGGCATCTCTTACCAGTTCCATGTAATTGATGATCGTTCCCGTCTCTTCCAGTTTTGCCTTTTCTGCACGTATTTTACTGCGGAAATGCCCTGCTACTTTTTCAATATCATCCAGGGTAAGCAGCTCCCGGTCACGCAGAAGGATCTGCTCCAGATCCGCTGTATCCAGTTCTTTTTCGTTGTCAGCTTTGCAGGGCTTCCATTCCAGAGAAAAACGAAGTCCCATGGAGGTATCGATCTCCTGCATGAGCTTTGACATGTCTTTTGCCCACTTTCTGCTCTCTGCTATACGATCCGTAAGCTGCTGGCTGATCGTCTGGGATAGAATGTCTTCAAAAAGTTCCCGATCCTTTTTCTGTATCAGCAGTTCCGTCTCTTCGATTGCGGTCTTCAGAATATTGTAAAATTCCTCCAGGTATACCTTTTTCCCGTTCCAGGTAGAAATAATACGTACCCGCTTACGCACAGCATCGATGTCCCCCGTATCGCCGAAGCATTCTTCCATGGAAGTTCCGTAGCTTGCCAGACTTCCGTTATGTTTCAGATATACTGTATGCAATGCCTGTAGCAGTTCTCCGGGTTCTCTGTTCTTATCGCTTTCCCGCAATATTTTTACAGCTTCTCTGGCACATTCATAGACTGTCCGTCCTTCCCGGTTCAGAATCAGTTTCAGATCCAGTTCCTCTTCAAAATAGTTTCTGAGCGTGGTTTCTTCTATAATGTACTGTTGCAGCTTTTCTTTTTGTTCCGGCAGTTCTTTCTGTAATGTCTGTAACCTTTCTTTGAGGGTGGCTCCCAGAAGTTTCAGGTCCTCCAGTTCCTTGTCGATCTGCGAAAGTTCTTCCTTCAAACGTTTCAGCCGGTTTGCCTTTTCCAGCAATTCCGGACTCCTCAGATACTCTTCCAGCTGACGGATCTGAATCTCACTGGCTTTTGCCCGGGTGCTGTAAGTTCTTTTTTCCGTATAGGCTTCTTCCAGATTCTCCCGGTATTGCTCTATCCGTTCTTTTCTGTCCAGACAGCCGATCTGTTCCGTCTGTATATGCAGCAGTTCCTGCCTTGCGCTCTGCCATATCCTTCCATATTCTTCTGCTGCACCGCAGGCTTCCTCATAAGCCGCCACTGTTCTGCTATAGGGCAGCATTTTACAAGCTTTCAATACCTCCTGATATTGCCGGTTCTTCTGCTCGGAAAGTCTGTGTTCCTGATCCTGTTGTTTCAGATATTCGTTTTCCAACGTCTCCAGAATACGTTCCAGCTCCCGTTTCTCCGACAATGCGATCTGAATCTCCGAAAAGTCAGGAATCTCCTGATATTCCACCTGTAATCTGTCCATACGTCCCTGCAGTTGTGCAATTCCGGTGTTCCACTCTTCTATGGTCCTGCTGATGCTTTCTATCTGCTCCTGCAATTCCCGGATCTTTTGCTCTTTTCTCCGTTTTCTCGCCAGATATCCCACATATTCTGCCGCCTGCTTGTCCGCTTTACCGGCTAAGATTCCCTGCCGGAAGCTGCCATCTGCACCGAAACAGATTCCCTGTGTCTTTCCTTCCTCTTCATAAATATTGCTGAGGATTTCCAATACCGGAGTTCTTAATTCCTGCGGTAGATCGTCACTTACTGTCAATCCGGAAAAATGGCTGTTCCCCGGCCCGTCCGTCTGCAGGACAGCATCCAGGAACTCCGGATGGTCTGCTTTTATTTTCACAAAATCTTCCGGTGTCACCACCAGGGCATCCAACATTCCGGTCATTTGCATTTGTGCTTCCAGTCTCGCACAGGCACTCTCCTCCAGATCTTTGGCAAACTCTACCGTTCTGTAGAACGGAATGGCTGTGATTCCTGCCTGTGCCAGGGATACTCTGGATTTTTCGACTGTCTCATCCCGTTCTGGCTCCAGTTCCTGCTGTTCCTGCACCTTTTTAAGCTGTTCCCGGACATCTTTTAGGATTCCTTCCTGAATTTCCCTCTGATACTGTTTCTCATTCTTTGCGTCTGTAAGCTGTTGACGCTGTCTTTCATAATCTGCGCGGAAATCCCCCTGTATCTCCACGCCATCCGCTACGGTATCGTATCGTCTTGCTTTCTGCTCCGCCTGCAGGAGAACCTCACGTTCCGGATGCCATTCCTCAGATGTTTCCGCTCTGTGAAAGACTTCCGTGATCCATGCATCGATTCTGTCGGCCACCTGTTCTTCTGCCATCTCCAGCCGTTGCTCTTCCGCTGCTTTTTTCTTCTTCGTCTCCTCCAGTCGGCTGGCGGCTTCCTCGTATTGTCCGGATATCAATTCATATTGACTGAGTGCTGTTCTTCCTGTCGTCAGCTGATTTTTCCATATTTGCAGATGCTCCGCAATCTCGTCTCTTTCTTCATATTCCTCCAGTCCGATTTTCTCTTTTGCCTTCTCATGATGTTCCCATTGCAGAATTTCCTGTTGTTCTTCCAGATCTTCCCGCTTTTCCTTTAAAGTATCACGACGCAGTTCCAGCTGTTCCTCCAGCTTTTTCAGAACAATCTCTTCTTCCCGGATCCGCTCCCTGCCATCTTCGATCTTTTTCTCCCAGCGTTGCTCTCCATCCACAGCCTCCTGATGCTCTGCCTTTAATTTTTCCAGTTTCCGATCCGCATCTTCGAGTTCCGGATCCAGAAGAGCGTTGCGTTCCGTTTCTTTCAACTTTTTCTCTGCTGTAAGTCTCTCCGTATCCTGCACTGCCCGGTTCTGCTCTTCCAATGCCTCGCTCTGCCGCTGTTCCTGATCTGCCAATATTGCCTGTTCTTTCTCCACTTCCTGCTTCTTGCCCAGATAACCCTGCGCTTTCTTCGCAAGCATATATTGGTTATATCGGGTATATTCGTTGCGGATGATCTTCACATCATCGAAGGCGCGGTTGAGCATCTCCAGGCTGTCCTGGATCTCGTCCATTTTTTCCATGGCATCTACCATGGGCCGCAGCTCTTCGTCCGTCAAAGTCTGCAAGGAATCATTCAAAATATCATACACTTTGGTCGGTTTAAACTCTTTGGAAAGCTTGGGAGCGCGCACCTTCACCAGCAGTTTGATGAACTGCTCATACTGTTCTTCTTTTCGGAAACCGAAAATATATTGGTTGACATGCTTTTTGTATTCCGACGGACTGTCTGTGAAAAAATTGTCCTCCCCCAGTTCCGCCTTCATCTCCCGCTTATCCCGGGGAATTTTATTCGATCCCACTTCCTTATACAGCCACAGATCATATCCTACTCTGCGTCCGTCCAGAATCACGAAGCCCCAGAAATCCATCGGTTTCCCACGTTTTGCCTTCTGACCGATTCCTATGGTACGATATTCTCCGGAATCCTCTTTCCAAAATTCCAGAAACAGATAGCCGGTAGACTCCTCCTTGCCCTCTTCTCCCAGAAAATAATATTCCATCCGGCGGTCACTGGAGCCAAAAGGATCCAGGCGGCTCGGTGTACGGTCTCCATCCAGTACAAACGGGATAAAACTCTGTGTCGTAATAGATTTTCCGGATCCATTCTGTCCTCGGAGAAGGAGTTTTCCATCCTCGAATTCAAAGTCCTCTTCATCATATAACCAGAAATTTACAAAACCGATCCGGTTCATTTTCCAACGTTCACTCATTCTTCTCCGCCTCCTTTGTAGTCCGCCGGGTACTGCCCTGCCAGTCTCCCTACTGCCGGCAATATCACAATCTGATTCTCCCTGCGGTCAGCCATCATCCAGTCTTCCATATACTTCAAAATGGTTTCCACAAGCCTGTCTTCATCCATTTCGCCGTATTCCTTGCTCCATGCATCCTTCCATTTACGTCTGCTGCCCACGATGATATCCCTGAATGTCGATTCGGGCATGGCAATACATTCGTCTTCCTGTAATTCTATGTTTCCTTCTTCCAACCGCCTCTGTATCTCTGCACAGATCAGTAATACGCTTTCCGAAATCTGGGCCTCCCGGGGATGTACGGTTCCGTAGCAATCGTCTGCTTCCAAAGCAAAAAATGCTGCATTCCGGTAGATTTCCAGATTTCCTCCCATGTTTTCCCGCAGATATCTGCCGACCCATTGTCTCTGATTTTTCAAGTATAATGCATCAGCGTCCTCTGTACTGTCCCAGTAAAGTGCCGGGCAGACTGCCAGCTGCCGGTATACCCGGTTAATACGCCGTGATCCTCTGTTTTCCTCAAATTCCTCAAAATCTGTCTTTTCAAAATCCTTCCAGGATTCATATCCGGAAATGTCGGTAGTAAAGCTGCTGGTAAAATATTTCGAATAGCCTGTATTTTCATACAGTACTTCCTGCCCGGCTTCCTGGCTGAAGGATTCACTTTTTCCTTCATACACCCTGAGCATCTGCAGCCGTTCCATATACTGCAATACCCGGACCAGTGATTTTCTCTGTGTAAAGGAGGTCCAGTCCACCGGCATGTAATTTTTCAGTTGTGTCTCCACATAGTCGATCAGTTCCGACAGCAAAAACTGCCTGCCCTCCTCGGCATCCTCCAGATACATCAGCACCACACATAGTATGCAGTAGTCCCGAATGTCCGTAAACTCACTGATTCCCATAAATGCTTCTGCATGCGCCGGCCTCTTCTCCAGTTTTAACAGCTTCTCTGTATGTATCAGCTTCCATCCCAGTTGTTCTCTGATAAAACGTTGAAAGTTCGGAATATCCCGTTTTACTTTATAAAAAGTCTCCTTGTCACTGTCCCGGCAGATCCAGAATTTTTCCATTAAGGTTCTGATTTCATTCATTTTTATTTAAACTCCAATGTATAATCCGGCATTTTCAAGTCGCCATCTTCGCATTTCAGGACACAGCTGCCGTCTTTTCTCTTCAGCTGATACTCCTGTCCGTATTCCGTCCGCCCCGTCTTTTCTGAGCTCATATTGGCCTGAGCGATCCACTGCAGGAAAATGGCTCGTGTGTCTTCGGAAACCACTTCGTCAATCTCTGCAAACCGGATCTTCTGCTCCCTGATATACCGGAGTACCACTTCCTTCTGCTTCTGCGCCTGTCGCAGGTAGCTTTCCCGCTGTGCCATTTTTTCCAACGATTTATCGGCAAAACCTGTTCTGTCTTTTCTCTCACGATACCCTCTCGTGTGAGGCTTCAGCAAAAACATTGCCGGCTCTTCCTGATAAACACTGTTATTAATGCCATCCTCGTCTCTCGGAATATTAGTCTTATAATGCTCGATCTGCTGCACTCCGAAGACATGCGCCGACAATTTATGGGCTTCCTCCAGATCCTCACATTTCAAGAACAATTCCAGAAATTTTTTATAATCATCCTTTCGGCTGATGCCCCAGTTCTGAACCTGTACGATCAGGGCTGCATTTTGAATAATGTTGCGTATAATATCACTGGTGATCTTCAATACTTTTTTAGCTTCGCATTCCTGTCCCCGTCCGTCCACGAACCAGTTTTTCAGGGAATACCATTTTCCGTATACATTTTCCCGGATGCTAGGCTCGGCATTTCCATGTATTTCCAACAGTGCATGGGGAATATCCAGTTCACTTGCCACAACCCGCTCCAGAACCGTATTCTCCATGCACTCTGTATTCTTTTCCAGCAGCTGTTCCATCCGCTTGGAATGCCGCTGTAATTCCTGCACAAATTCATTCAGATATTTAATAAATTTGTCCTTATGAACCATGAATTCCACGGATTTCATCAACTTTTCTGTTTTCCCGGAATAGAAATCCCGCAGATAGTCCTGATAGTTCTGGTTGAGTCTCTTGAAATCTTCCTGTAATGTCTGCCACCATTCGTTCACCGTGCGAAGTTCCGCGTTTTCCATCTCCTCCGTCTCATCCAGACTTCTCTCCAGACGAACGAAAAAGTTTGTCGACAGATTTCCCGATTCCAGAAATAAATTTTCCAGGCGTACCGTCAGACGCTCGATCTCCACGGCATATTCCGACATGGTATAGCGATATTGCTTATTTTTATAGTCCGCTATCGTGTACACTTTTCCGGGATCCTGTATCGGTGTAAGATTTTTCCACTTTACAAGTGCTTCCAGATCCTGAACCAATTGTTCCATGGAATACAGTTCAAACGCGTCATCTTCTTTTAAAAATTGAAAGATATCCTCTTTATATAGCTGAAAATGCATCTTTTCATATTCCCGATAAAAGCACCTCATAATTTTTCGATATACAGGTGCATTCTGTACGGATAAATAGGAAGTTTCATTGATCTGTTCAAAATGATCCATCCGTTTGTTCCCCTCTCAAGTATCTTATTAAGTACTATTATCTATATTTTATGTCCTATTTTCAGTACTCTATTGTGTTGCCTAAATAAATGCAATCATATACAATGGCAATGTCACAATCCCCTCTTCGCTCACACCTATGTTGCCATCCACAAATTTGTATCCATAAGATATATCTTTGTTATTTTTCATCAACCATTTTAATGAATTTGCCCGGGTATTTCCGCTCTTGACTTCAATGGGAACCACGCTCCCGTCTTTTTGGATGATAACATCGATTTCTCTTTTCGTTGTCTCATTTTTATAGAAATAGATCTGATATCCCTTCTTATAAAGAGCATCCGCTATTGCACATTCATAGATACCACCTTTTGAATTTCCTGCTAATGTGTTTTCCACAATATGTTGCTTTAAAGAAAAGTCCTTCATCGCCATCAACAGTGATAAATCTGTTGTATACGCCCGGAAAAAGTCGTCTCTTGCATAATCATCCAGATCAAATCTGACATCTGTAACCAGTTTACATAATTGCACCATATCTGCCCGAAGCAGCCATTCCACACTTGAATAATATTTTTGTGCCCTTCCACCATGCTCGATTTCTTTATATTGAAATTTATGATTTTCCTTATCTAATAGCTGCTTTGCCAGTGAAAGATAGCACTTCTCTGCCTTCACCTTTTCTTCAGCGGTTGCATAATATGCTATGTCATATTGGTATCCCTGTAAGAGACTTCTTTGGACCCTGTCAACTTCTCTGAAATCTTTCGTATCTATATACTTCTGTACCACTTCCGGCATACCGCCTGTTGCGACATACTGTCTGTAGTAATTCATCATCTGTGAATGAATCGCCTCAGGTATCACTGTCTTTGAATGCAAATATCCACAAAGATTCCCTATCATATCTTCGCAAATCCCCATTCCCCAAAGAAATTCTTCAAAATCCATCCCATACATTCTCAGATAATCAACATACCCTACCGGATAGGAAGAGGCGCGTTTATAGTCGATTCCCAAAAGTGATCCTGAAGTAATGACATCATACCTGTTGTCTATCGCCCAAAACTTGAGCGATGTGATTGCCTCCTGGCATTCCTGAATTTCATCCAGAAAAATCAAAGTTTTTCCGGGAACAATTTTCTTTTCCGGAAAACGAAAACGCATAGCCATAATCATATTGTCTACTGTCAGATCTCCAGCAAAAATATCCATTGCAGATGGCATCTGCTTAAAATTAATTTCAAGCAGTTCCTCAAAGTTCTCTTCCGCAAACCGCTCGATGATATATGTTTTCCCCGTTTGTCTGGCTCCCTGGACAACCAGGCATTTTTTGTCCTTTGTATCCAGCCAGTTTTTAATAAACGTTGTTGCTTTTCTTTTTAGCATAATACACCTCAAATTGATAGAATTTATTACAATTAATGTTTATTATCAACATTTTAGAACGATAAAATGTTTTACTTATCAACATTTCAGAAAATTATATCATTCTTTTTGAGCTTCGACAAGACGCAGATGCATACATATTATTATAAAAAACAGCTCATTCCATGTTCTTCCACATTTCATGAGCCATTTTTCCATATATTCCCACATTTTATAAACTTTTATTTATTTTCACTTGTGCCCGAGCAGTCTTCCTCCCCCATTGTAAACAAAGATTTCCCATTATAGCAATCTGGACTGAACAGTCCCTGCCTATGGGTGACTGGGGTAAATACCTTCGTCTCCCCTGGAGCGATCTCTTCATGATTGAAGATCAGGCTGTGTCCCCTTTGATTTTTGATCACGGCCTGCTTAATATTATCGGACCAGTTGTAGGTCTCCATGACATCACCGAATCCCTTCGGAAAATACCGGAAATCCAATGCGCTGGGATCTTCTTCGGTGGCATATTTCATGTATAGTACACTGTCCTGAAACATTCCAATGTGAACTCCCGGATTCACAATTCCCACAGCATCTCCCAGGTGGTATACCAGTGTGCTTCCACAGTGAACGCTGGACACTTCAATGTAGACACAGTCCTCATATTTCCCGGCAATTTCGAGCAGACGCTGTTTCTCCTGTTCTTCCATCTGCGCAATCTCCTGCTGTCCTGTCTCCTGCAGAGCACGGATCTTTCTCACCATTTCATCCGCCGTATCCTCCTGCTCTCCAAGTGACATTTTCGCTGCTGCGGCAATGATCCGGTCCAGTGCATTTTCCGAAGTATCAAGACGGGCCAGTTCCTCCCGGTATTCCTGTACTACATTCCCATACGGTGATACCATCATATATTTCAGCGGGCAGTGATAGACCGTATTTCTGGTCTCATAGATCAGAACATCCTCTTCCAGAGAAGCCTTGACCAACGTGGATGTCGTGGCTACATAGACATTTCTTCCCAACCGTGGATGTACATCCGCAGTCCCCGACAGATTGTACTCTCCGTCATATACATAGGGCTCCCAGTTTCTCATCGTTACTTTTGCCTTTTCCATCCCGGATACCTCCTGTTTTTACTGAAAGTATACCAGATTCGGAGAATAATGTCATTCTACCGGTGGTTGATTTTTATATTCCGTATTTTTTTCTCAAAACAGCATATACTTTCTATTATTTATATGCAAGTCAATTTGTTGCATTTCTTGTCTTGCATGCAAGACAATATTTGTATATAATTGTTTCATATAAAGGAGATTTTCATATGAATCGAGACACACTGAAGCAAATAATGATCGACCAAAAAGAAAGCTACCTCAATAATCCCTTGATTCCCCGGAAGTATTTTCTAGAGGAGAATGTAAATTACTGTTTTGTGGGAATCAGAAGAACCGGTAAATCTTATATGATGTATCAGAAAATCCAATCTCTGATAGAAAAGGGGGTTCCCGTCTCCCAAATCGTATATGTCAATTTCGAGGACGAGCGTCTCCTGGAAATAACCTCCGACGATCTGAATATAATTTTGGAAATCGGAATAGAACTTTCCGGCACAGCCAATCGGCCTTACTTGTTTTTTGATGAAATTCAAAATATTGACGGATGGGAAAAGTTTGTCCGCAGAATGGCAGATATGAAATACCGGATAGATATCACGGGCAGTAACAGCAAAATGCTTAGTAATGAAATTGCTTCTACTCTGGGTGGGCGTTTTGTGATTCTTAATGTTTACCCCTATTCCTTTTCGGAATATCTTGTTGCTAATCACAAAGATAAAAATTATCTTAACGTGATCAGCACAAAAGACCGGGCAGAAGTTCTCAGTTTGTATCATGAATATATAACTTATGGAGCTTTCCCTGAGCTGGTCGATATCAGGAATAAACGAAGTTTTCTAAATAGCATTTATCAAACGGTGTATCTGGGGGATATTATCACAAGAAATAAGATTACAAATGATTTCGCAGTGAGACTGATTTTGAAAAAAATAGCAGAATCCGTTACCAAACCTTTATCTTTCAGCCGACTTACCAATATATTAAAAAACGCAGGAGCATCCCTGGGAAAACAAACCGTTATAAATTATGTTGGTTATATGACTGACTCCTATCTGCTTTTTACACTCCGGAATTATGCGGCAAAACTTATTGAAAAAGAAACCTCACCCAAATATTACTTCATGGATACCGGTCTTCTTGGTCTTATGCTGTTAGACTGTCAGTCCGCACAATTAGAAAATCTCGTAGCTATTGAACTGGTTCGTCGCTACGGAATAGAAAACGTTTATTTCTTCGAAAATAATGTTGAAATTGATTTCTATGTTCCCTCCGAGCAGCTTGCTATTCAGGTCAGTATGCAGATTCTTGACAACATTGATACGAAAGAAAGAGAAACCAAAGCTTTCACTAAACTCAAGAACTTTATTCCTGATATTACATGCCTTCTTATCACTAACAGTGAAGAAGCAGTTCTCGAATGCAATGACATTGTCATTGATGTTGTCCCTGCCTGGAAATGGCTGTTAGACGCAGCGGACACCTCCTCCCACTGATCACATGGCATCTTTCTAAATAAACCATAACCACCGGCTGGGCCGGTGGTTTTTTCTGCCCCTATAAGGGGCTGTTACCAGCACTGGGTGTTTATGATACACTAAAATTACCAGAAAAAAGCGTCAGAATTTCCTGAAATCAGCAAGGGATTTTCCTCAAAAAAGTCCGGCACCGCCGGTTGTTCAGGCACAGCCATCCAAGCTGGATCCGTTTAAGCCGGTTATCCAGGAGTGGCTGGAATCCGCGCCCACACGGTTGATATCCTTACCAGTACTCCTCTCCCCAGTACCTCGCCAGCACGCTCTCCATATTCGCTCTGCCCACTGGATTCGCGGTATGGATCTCCACAGGGTAAAAGGTCTCCCGCTCCGCCAGCCAGTCCAGTAGTTTGATGGCATCGCCGCCCTGACTTGCAAAATCTCCCAGGTCATGGTCGAGATCCAGCACCTCGATCTCGATGCCGTTTCTCTCCGCCTCCCTGATCAGTGTCTTGGCTTCATTCACGGATCTGGCGCTCTCATATCCCCAGGGTGCCGGGCGGAGATCATCTAACCATATTTTCATTCTTTCTTCCTCCTCGGTATATCTCCATCAACATTTTGTAATTTTTCACTTCCATTCCTGCAGGCTGTCGATCTCGGTCCCGCAATATTCACACACGCCTTTGGTCACATCAATATTGGCATCGCATTTGGGGCATTTGATCACGTGGATCCCGCTGTCCAGGGTCATGACTCTGTCGTTGTGGCTGAGGGAGAAGGTATCCTTCTGATATGCGGATGTGATCCGGCCACCTCGCAGATACACCAGTCTGACCTGTAACTCCACATCCACGCACAATATGCCGTTCTCCACATGCTCCTGCAGACCGGTGTAGTCCATAATGTCGTAATCAATGACATTCGGCCGGGAATAGTAGCGTCTGCCGGCTTCGTAGTTCAGGTTATTATAGAACCGCTTTTTGTCGATGCCGGTGCCGGTCCAGAATTCCTGCTGCCGACGGTTCTGTTTTTCTTTGTAGCGTCTGACTGGCCCCAGTACCGCATACGCATCGCACAGATAGAAAAAGTAATAGAGGATCATAGCCAGGATTGTGCTGTAGATGAAAATCTTGCCCACATCATAGCCATTGAAGGTCCTGGAGGTATTTATGATCCACAGGCTGCATAGCAGGAACGATATGATGTAGTCTACCACTCCCGTGACGATCCGGTAGACCGGGCTTTGCAATACCAGGTCATAATGGTGCTTGCTGCCCAGCTCCTTGTCTGCGTAGTCAATGTTGGAGGCCGCATCACAGCAGGGACAGCCGTTCACAAATTCCTTTACTTTGCCGGTAAAGCCACAGTTTTCACAGGTATGCTGTGCCTCTTCATCCATTCCGGATACATAGGTATACTCCATGCGGGAATCGAAGATTTTCTCTGTATGGAGCAATTTCCCCTGCCGGAAATACTCTTTGCGGCAGCGGATACCACCGTGCACATCATCCTGACAGGTTCCGTCTGTGGACCGGTACCTCAGGGTGCCATCGACGATGTAAGTAGTCTTGATATTGACGCCGCTTTCTGTAAGCCTGCGCATTTGAAGTGTTTCGGATATGAATGCCATTGCTTTCGTGTCCTATCTGTTATTGTTGTTATTATTGTTGTTATTGTTATTATTGTTGTTGGAAGAGGAACCACCGCTGCTGCCAGAGCCTGAGGATGGTGTGTAATGAGGAAACACTTTGCATTCCGTCCGTGACAGCAGGATTCCGTCAATGCTGCTGTCGGTGCAGTTCGCCATGATCACCTTCTGGGTTTTTGCGGTATTCTGTCCGATGATGAGGGACAGATTCTGTCTGCCTCCCTTGATGAAAGCCTCCGGCTCCTGCTCCAGGAAATGATAGATCTCCCAAAGCTCCTCCTCTGTCACCTCATAATATTTTGTGAGTTCCACGCAACGCTTCATGCGGATCAGTTCTTCATAGGTCTGCGGTTCAAAATTCATGGAAAGCCTCCTTGTCATTCTTTTGCTCCAGTGTCAGATAATAAAATTCAATGTTCTGAAAGGGGAGATTGATGGCCTGTATATGGTAATAGGCATTATTTTCCTGCTTCCGGTAATGGCAGTCTCTCAGCTCCGTAGTGGTGCACAACAGATTGTTCGGGCTGCCCGTGGCATATTCCTTTGCATATTCGCGCAGGAGCCCGGAAATATCATATACATACCATTCTTCTTCGTTGTCCCCGGAATGGTCCAGCACCCCTTTATAAATCTGATGCGTGGCAATGTGACGCTGCTTTGTTCTCCCTTCATCACCGTAAGTCACGAGATCTCCGGACAACAGCATCAGGTACAATGCGTTGTTCTCCGGATAATCGCATTCTTCCTGCAACATATGCTTTTTCATACGCAGCTTTACCGTACTGATGGGTGTCAGATATAGGATCTCCCTGGACTTCCTAAGAATTTGGGAGATCAGCGGATATCTGTCTCCATCCACATCCAGTTCGAACACACCGCTGTCATAGATATATTGTAACTTCGCATCTTGTGCAATGATCTGTTCCAGTGCAGGATATTCTGCGGATGTCTTGGCAGGCAGATACTTTTCCGGCTCCTCGAGGCGCATCTTCGTCACATATTCATATGCAGTCTCGTCAGCAGAAGCATCCGGGGCATAGCCGCGGTCCCGGTACATCTGCTGTTGCAGCAGGCAGGTGTAGCTTTTGCCGGATCCATATACGTTTTTCACAAAAGGGCAGCCCGTTTTGCACAGATACAGGTAAGCGCACCTCGCACATTCCTCGGGAAACGGTTGTCTGTTATGGTTTTGGAAGATCTTCCGTGCAGCGGTTTTCAAAATGTTGTCCACCGTGTCACGATAGATATTACCGTAGTAAAAATCTTCGTTCTTCTGACCTCTGACACAGGAATAGATGTCTCCGTTACGCTCCAACAGGAAAAATTTCTCTCCGCAATTATCGCAGTTGGTGCAGTATTCCGGTCCGAACTCATCGAACCATGCACCGTTGACCCCGGCATCCAGATTGGTCCCGTCAAAAGCCTCGTGCATCCGCCGGTAAAAGATCAGCTGTTCCTCTTCACTCATGTGATGCAGCAGGCCACAGGAATTGTAGTCAAACCCTATCATGAAATTAAAATCATTCATATCCAGGCACGTGTTCCGGTCCAGGAATCTGATATCCTCGATGATCTGATCCAGCTGTTCAAAATGCTCCCGAAAGATCGTGGCAGATACTTTTTTCTTGTCAGGGATCTCCTCCAGCAGTCGGATATTATCCAGTATCCGTTCCAGTGTGCCCTCTCCGCCTTTAGTCACCCTGTATTTGTCATGCAGGGAAAGCGGCAGATCCAGGCTGCCCGATATGGACACGTTGAACTCACGGATGGTCTCGATATGTCTGTCCAGTCCGTACAGATTCGTCTTGATGTGGGGATGCCCCACCCGGAAGCCGGCATCCGTGATGAGTTCACGGTTTTTCTGATAGTAACTGCTGATATATTGGATCAGGTCGTGGAATTCCCGCTCCTGCAAAGTGGTCACCTCGCCGCCGTGCAGGGAAATATTAAAGGGTACCACATCCGCTTCACGGAATTTCGCGATGGCATATTGCAGGGTCTCCAGGCAATCTCCGCCCCGCAGGGTATCTACGGTGTGGTCCTCCAGATAACAGTACCGGCACTGCATGTTACATGCCATGGTCGGCACATATAACAAGTGAATAAATTTAGTATTCATAGTAATCGATCCTTACAGGTGTCTCCTTGAAAGCACGTTCATTGACAGATACGCCCCGGGGCAGTGTGATCTCCCGCAGAGAATCACAGCACCGGAAGGCAGAAGACCCGATCTGCTGCAGCTTGCTGTCCGGGGAGATCACCACCTCTTCCAGACTGGTATTTCCATAAAACGCGTGTCCGCCGATCCTGGTCACGTTATCCGGGATCTCTATGCGCAGCAGGCTGCTACATTCTTCAAAGGTGTTGCCACGGATCTCCGTCAGTCCCGCCGGAAGATTTACCTCCTCCAGACTGCTACAATGGTAAAAAGCTTCCCCGCCCAGATACGTCAGATTCTTCGGCAATGTGACACGTTCCAGACTTCTGCAGTTTTTAAATGCCTGTCCACGGATCTCCGTAATGCTGTCCGGCAGCGTTACTTCTGTTAAAAAGGGCATATTGGAAAAGGTGTTGCCGCGCAGGCCCACTACTTTCTCCCCCTGATAGGTATCGGGAATGGTCGCCGTAGTCATATTCGTCAGACCATAGACATAAAACCGCACATAATATCCGTCATCTGCCTGCTCATAGAAGATCCTGGGCTTACTGAACAACAGCAGCGAGCCTGCCACAGCCACCGCCATGAGAGCCCATTTTAACTTTTTGCTGTAATCCGGCACCATGGATGCCTTCACATTCATGACAATATTCGAGATTTTCTCCTGGGATCTGGATCTGATCTCCTTTTTTAAATATTTTATCAGCTGATAACGGCTGGTCAAAAAAGCATATACCACCAGGATGATAAGTCCGATCACATAGGTTTTCATCGGAAAATGAAAGAAAAACAGAGATATGTATACGAATAACAGAACCGCCAAAACGGCATTCAGTATGTTTTTTCTGCGCAGCATATCCTCTGGGATCAGATTCTGTTCTTCCGTGATCCCGGCACGCTGCATTTCACGTTTTATAAACCCTTCGACACAATCCTCCTCGGACATGGCAAACAGCGGATCAAAATCCTCTGCATGCACTATCCTGCCCGTTACCGTTTCGTCAGCTGCCGGTGCATGGATCACCGCCTCAGCTGCTGTCTGCACCTTTTCCTCCATAGATAAAGTCATTCCCATACCGTTATTTTCCCTTCTTTTCTACTGTGCATCGCACCTTTTTCGTCTCCAAAGGACTACGATACTCTTCCATTTCGCGATTCTGTCGTTTAATATTCAGAGTTTAACAGGAAGTCCGCTATGTGCATCGTCTTGATGCCCTCGTAGTTTCCTCCTGAAAAATCATCTGTTGTGAGAACATATTTGGGGTAGTTGTCGTGGATTTCCAGCAAACGGTCGTATTCCCGTTTTTCTGTTTTCAGAGAATGAAGCTCCTGCGTCACCTGCACATAGAGCTTTTCATTTTGCCGTACTGCGACAAAGTCGATCTCGCTGCTGCCGGATTTGCCGACATTGACGGTATACCCTCTGCGGCAAAGCTCCAAGTACACGACATTCTCTAAACTGGATGCCACACTGTCAGCGTTATAGCCGAGAACGCTGTACCGCAGGGCGGTATCGGCAAGATAGAATTTCTCCTGTGTTTTCAGGATCTCCTTGCCCTGTAAATCAAAGCGGGAGCATCGATGAAGCAGATACGCCTTCTCCAGCTTCTCCAAGTAACTATAAACTGTTTCATTGTCCAACGCACGGTGTTCCGCTTTCAGGTAATCCGAAATGGACTTTGCCGAGAAGGTATTGCCCACATTGTTGAAGGTGTACTTGACCACTCGTTCCAACTGGTCGATCTTCCGCACCTGATTGCGCTTGACAATATCCGAGAAGATCGTGGAGTTGTAAATATCACGCACGATAGTGTAAACCTCGTCCTGAGAAAACTCCTGCAAATGCGTTGCCGGGAAACCGCCCAAGCGTACATAGTCGGCAAGCTCCGCCTTCGGCTCTCCCACCTCGGTATATTGGCTTTTGAACATCAGGTACTCGCCAAAGGACAAAGTGAAGATGCGGAAAGATACATATCGTCCCGTCAGATAGGTTGAGATCTCAGAGGACATCATGCGAGAGTTGGAACCTGTCACATACAGGTCAACATCAAAGTCAGATGCCAGCGAATTGACGACCTTTTCCCAGCCCTTGATTTCCTGAACCTCATCGAGAAACAGATAGGTTTTTCCATCGGGTGAAAGACGCTCTTTAAGCTGTGCGTATATCTGCTTTGCCGTCATATCCTCATATTCCATTGAGTCATAGCGGCAACTGACAATGCGCTCCTTTGGAATGTTATGCTGCGTTTCCAATCTCTCCATAATCATTTTCAGGATCGTTGACTTTCCGCAACGACGTACTCCCGTAAGGATTTTTACAAATGGCGTATCCACATAAGCCATGATCTTCTCTACATACAAAGGTCTGTAAATCATCGTGACCACCTCCGTTTGTAGATAGTATATCGCAATTCGTTCCAAAAGGCAATTTGTTTTGCGATTACAAACCGCAAAACTTATATCTCTTCATGATTATTCGCTCCTTTCGCTAGTCCTAAAATGTATGAGCAAAACTAAACTTCGCAAAAAATCGGCATCAAATCCATTTCTGAATTCAACACCGATTCTCTGCTTTTCCTTTTTTCTGTTGTAAGCCTTTCCACTCGGAACTGATCTTGTGACCGGATTCAGTTCTCCCCATGTTGTTCGCTGCTTAGCATAATATTCCCTCTGCGCTTTCTTACTTCTTTTATCAAGCGTTACATATTGCTTCATTTTCTCATCCTCGCTTTCGTGTCTTCTTCAATCATCTTTGCAATTTCACCACAGGCGGCAGGATAATCTTTATGTCCCAGTAAGAGCATTTTATCTTTAAGTCGTTCTAGAGCTTCCTCAAATCTTGCGACGTCCCTCTTTAGCACCTTACAGAATACAATGCAGTACGCCGAACCATCCTTGACCATCTCTCCCTTAAATTTCATAGTTATCTTATTCTGCACAAACAATTGATCCGCCAGATAAGAACTATGATCTACATAAGCATAAGGAACCGCAAATAACGAAAAATCACTCATTTTCCAATAATTCTTCATTCTCATCATCTCCAACATAAAGATAGCTGCAGAAGATCCGAAGACCTCCCACAGCCTGTGCTTATAACCGAACCTCCACACGCAGTTTCCTGCAGGTTTTCTACAAGGCCGCTGTTAAGAAATCTTGCATCAGATTTTAAAACCTACAATGAACATAAACCGATAACACATAACCCATAACAGACATACCCTTACCATGAACAAAAACTTCTGGGATCACCATCAATCTCATAAAGCCTTGTACGGAAAAATCCTTAGATGTCTACTTCAAACTGTACTGTTTGATTGTACTTATCAAGAGCCATCTGCATTTCCATAATGGTCTTGGATACAGCCTCATACTCCTTCTTAATCAGCTCCAGGTCATAGTTAATATACCTATATTCTGGAACCGTATTTCTGGACATATAAGAGCGCTGCTCCTCTCTGGCTTTTGGTAGCTGCTTACGCATCTGATCAAGCACTGATTTTCTCTTGTTCAGCTGAGCCATCTTTATAAGAATTGTATCAATGCTCATTTCTGCATCGCCCACCTGAACCTTTTCATTAGAATTGGTTACATTAAGCGCATGCTTGATAATTGCAATTTTCTCATCAAGAGATGTAATAGTAGCTACAACCTCCGTATAATCATATTCTGGTACGACAGGTTCCTCATTGATAGCTGCAACATAGGTACTGGATGTTGCCTCTTTGTTTACCCAGAAGGCCTTATCTTCTTCCAGGCTCTTAAGCATTTTATTTGCATATGCTGATGTCATTGTCTGCATTTCCTTACGACCTCCATTTTGTTTTGTTTTTTGTTCTGATATTAGCTTACTGCATGACAGATGCTTTGTCATTGTACCAACGGTTTAATACCATAGAAAATCCGCAGTCAGATTTTCTATGGTCATGAATAATTCCCCATAAACGAACAACATCCCCGTCAACGACGAGGATATCTTCAATACTGGTATGCAGTAATCTGCTTAAGATTACAAAATTGTCTAAGCTTGGTAATGATCTACCGGAAATCCATTTGTAGATTGCCTGCGGATTCTCAAATCCCATAGCATTCTGCACATCTTTCACAGTATAACCATTTTCCATGAGCAGTTTCTTAATTTGCTTCCCTGTCTCCTTTTGCTGGATTGACAAATACATTGGTTCCATCTCTCTGTACCTCCGTAATTTTCTTCCATCCCGAATCACAATCTCTATTTGTAGACTTACATTATATCGGATGTATTCACAAAATGCATTAAACTTTTAGTTTAAAATGTCTGTGCGAGCTTCCCTATACTCACTCCCTGTTACAGTACCTTGCAAGTTCTCATTGCTACAGTTTTTTTACATGCCATAGGCTCGTAATAATCAGGATTCGCAATTTATGTATAGAGAGGATTAGTGGAGTCCGTCTTGTTTCCCGGATATCGCTGCCGTGAGCTCTTTATGGTTACTAACGCTTAATCATATTCCCTATGGCAATATAATCTCACCAACCTGCTCTACTCTATGAGATTAATAGATCGCAGCCTTACTTTAACGTCCTGCCGGGTCATTTACAGCAACTCGCAGACTTCCACTTCTTTCAGTGCGGACGGGTTTATAGTTTTCCTTCTAAAGATTAAGCTTAACAGAATCTCCTCATACTTGCATTTAACCAATAGTTTAATTGCTATCGTATTCATCTTTTATCTTAAAAATGATACTCATCCTTAACACCTAACAACTGGCTCCATCTTGCAGAAATCAGCTTAGCATAATATATATCTGCCAATCCATATGCCCCCAGGGAATACGCATCGTTGAATTCTACGAGTAATGTCCTGCCATCTTTAGTTACGCAGATATCCATACTGCAAGCCATAGGCCTATCTTCCCAAGAGACAAAACTTTCCATCATAGAATTAAGCACCTGCGCGTCATAATGATATAAATAACCCTTCCTTGACTTATCAATTATCATGCCATATGGGCGCACATCAATTATCTCATCATATGTAATAAAGCAACGCCATTCTGCAGCGATATCTAATGATTCGCTTACCAATACCTCATAATCTTCAGCATGATTACCGCAGCCCATAAGATCTTTTATACTGGAAATTGTCTTGCCGGTAAAAGCCTTGCTTCTTACTGCTGGTTTCACAAAATATCCCGCCGACCACTTGTTCTCATCTCTTGAAATACTGTTGATTGTATCTTTCCATATTTTCCTTCCCAGAAATGGCTTAAGCACATCTGGATAATCAGGAATATGCGGTGTCACCCCAAACTTGTTAAACAGCACATTGCACTGATCAATATAATCCAAGGCAATATCTTCACGCTTAAAATCATCATAGATATCATCTATCAAATGGTAAGGAACTATTTCCGCAGCCATCTCTCTGAAACCAAACATAGCTGAAGCAAAATTATGATTGTGAGGTATCTCCATTTTCATTTCATTGTCATATTTTGTTTTTAAATATACCTTTCCCATAATAATCACCTGTTAAATATAATAGCGTTTGCGGAAGGGCGCTATGTGCCAGTGGCACCTTAAACCAACTCGGACACGCAAACATAAGTGGGCAGGGCCAGACTCGAACTGGCGTAGACTTAAAGTCGGCGGATTTACAGTCCGCTGCAATTGCCACTATGCGACCTACCCATAAGTGATCCACGCCGGACTTGAACCGAACATTTTAGCCTTGAAAGGGCTATCTGTTTATTCACTTTTCATGCGCTAATCTGCTTTGTTCTATTTACATCGATTACGATAATCTCATCCATCGGAACATCCAGCACTGCTGCCAGTACAACCAGATTATCGATTGTAGGCATGGCAGTTCCGTGCTGCCACTTGTAGATGGCCTGAGGAGTCGCAAATCCAAAGATATCCTGCAGGTCTCTTACATTCAGACCTGCTGCCTCTCTCAGTCTCATGATATTCCTTCCGGTAGCTACCATATCGATGGTAGGCATAGTAAACATTTCTTCCTCCGTTTCTGCTTCTGCAGGTGAAGGAAGAATGCCCTCCACCTTAATCAGAAGCCTTAAAATTGTATATAGGTTTCATCACATCGATTACATCTACAGACTCTCGGATCACATCAATGATGTCCTCCAGACTCTTGTATGCCATCGGTGCCTCGTCCAATGTATTTTCATTAATCGAAGTGGTATAAATACCCTTCATTGTCTCTCTGTATTCATCCATGCTAAGATTTGCTTTCGCCTTTGTTCTGGACATAAGTCGTCCTGCTCCGTGAGGTGCAGAATAATTCCACTCCGGATTTCCTTTTCCAACAGCAAGCACACTTCCATCTCTCATATTTATTGGAATCAGCACTTTCTCTCCACTATGGGCTGCTATTGCGCCCTTTCTCAAAATCATTTCATCTGTATCAATATAATTATGAATTGTATGGAAGGCTTCTCTGCCAGCCATCCCGGTTCTCTCCAGAATAATCTCAGCCATTTTCTCTCTGCTTCGTCTTGCAAAAGCCTGGCAGATTTCAACATCGTGAAGGTAGTCCTCAAGATATTTTCCTGATAAGTAGCACAGATCTTCAGGCATACTTGTCTCAGACTCATATACCTGCCAGTGAAGCTGTTTTAACGCATCCTGAATCTCACTTCTACGTCCCTGCTCCTTATAGGTTCTGATAATCTCATCACGTTTCTCAAGATAGTCCCCATAGCCTCTGTCCAGATTAATCGCCAGCTTCTGATAAAGCTCTGCAACCTGCTTACCCAGATTACGTGAGCCTGAATGAATCACAAGATATTTGGTTCCATCACCCGCTTCATCTATCTCTATAAAGTGGTTACCACCACCAAGGGTTCCAAGTGAACGCTCTAATCTCTTTGTGTCCTTCAGTTCTCTGTAGCAAGCAAGTTCTGTCAAATCAAATCTCTCCTGGCGACCTTCCCACACGTTCATTCCCGATGGAATAAAATGTGCAGCCTCATCAACCTTTACAAAATCAATATCAACCTTGCCTAAGTTCACGGTATACATACCGCATCCGATATCAACACCCACTACATTTGGAACAGCCTTATCAGTAATTGTCATTGTGGTTCCAATAGTGCAGCCTTTACCGGAATGAACATCAGGCATGATTCTTATTCTTGATCCTTCCGTCATCGGATAATCACACATACGTCTGATTTGTTCTATTGCTTCATCCTCTACTACTCTTGCATAGCAGATGGCTGTATTTATTTTTCCTTTGATTTCAATTAAATCCATGCTTCTCTTACCTCATTTCTGTGATATTTACATTGGACAGTGCCCCGCGGGGGACTCGAACCCCTAACCACCTGATTAAAAGTCAGGTGCTCTACCATTGAGCTAACGGAGCATAACGCAGAACTGCCTTACCAATTAGGCTTATATCTGCAAAAAAATACCGCCTACCATGTGCATCCACACAAGATAAGCGGTTCAAAATCTATGTATCCGGTTGTCCTCTCCTGTCCCTACGACAGGCCTACATCCATCACCACAGCATTTCCTTCAAGCTTATTCTTATCTGAATACACAAAGCTAAAGCCCCACTCTTTTTCATATCGAGTGCTGCATTTTTTCAAACTTTCCAAATATAAATAACTTGATCGAATAGCTGTGAACATTCTTTTTTCCTTTCCCAGACCCATCGCTTCGGATCCGCTTTTCTTTCTTTGTTATCGACATAATACCACAGCAACATTAGTTTGTCATTATACTTGTGGTATAACTTCGACGCATCATAGTGCAATCAGCGTAGTCTGAAGTACTTTGGCTATCTCTGCCAGACCGCTGGCTCTCATCTCCTTCTTATCATTCTATTTTATCCGCAAATGCATTGCAGGCCGTGCAGCATGCCTGTATTTCTTGAAAATTGTTTGCATTTTCCTTTTCTTTGGAATTTTTTACCATACTCTGCGCTCTCAGTCTTCCTTCTCCGCATCTTCCTCCCCCATTGTAAACAAAGATTTCCCATTATAGCAGTCCGGGCTGAACAGTCCCTGCTTATGGGTATCCGGGGTAAATACCTTGGTCTCCCCGGGAGCGATTTCTTCATGGTTGAAGATCAGGCTGTGTCCCTTTTGATTTTTGATCACCGCCTGCTTAATATTATCGGACCAGCTGTAGGTCTCCATGACATCGCCAAATCCCTTCGGAAAATACCGGAAATCCAATGCGCAGGGATCTTCTTCGGTGGCATATTTCATGTATAGTACACTGTCCTGAAACATTCCAATGTGAACTCCCGGATTCACAATTCCCACAGCATCTCCCAGGTGGTATACCAGTGTGCTTCCACAGTGAACGCTGGACACTTCAATGTAGACACAGTCCTCATATTTCCCGGCAATTTCGAGCAGACGCTGTTTCTCCTGTTCTTCCATCTGCGCAATCTCCTGCTGTCCTGTCTCCTGCAGAGCACGGATCTTTCTCACCATTTCATCCGCCGTATCCTCCTGCTCTCCAAGTGACATTTTCGCTGCTGCGGCAATGATCCGGTCCAGTGCATTTTCCGAAGTATCAAGACGGGCCAGTTCCTCCCGGTATTCCTGTACTACATTCCCATACGGTGATACCATCATATATTTCAGCGGGCAGTGATAGACCGTATTTCTGGTCTCATAGATCAGAACATCCTCTTCCAGAGAAGCCTTGACCAACGTGGATGTCGTGGCTACATAGACATTTCTTCCCAACCGTGGATGTACATCCGCAGTCCCCGACAGATTGTACTCTCCGTCATATACATAGGGCTCCCAGTTTCTCATCGTTACTTTTGCCTTTTCCATCCCGGATACCTCCTGTTTTTACTGAAAGTATACCAGATTCGGAGAATAATGTCATTCTACCGGTGGTTGATTTTTGTATACAGAGCAATTTATTAAAAAATGCGCCAGAAGACTTATCTGCCTTCTGGCGCATTCATTATTTTTCTCTTAGTACAGCTTCGCGCCTGCCGGAATATGGTTGTCCACCATGAGCAGGTTCAGCTTCTCTTCGCCGTTCTCCTCGCATACTGCGGACAGCAGCATACCACAGGACTCAATGCCCATCATGGCTCTGGGGGGCAGGTTGGTGATGGCGATCAGTGTCTTTCCAACCAGTTCTTCCGGCTCATAGTAAGCGTGGATACCGGAGAGGATGGTGCGGTCGGTGCCGGTGCCGTCATCCAGAGTGAACTGTAACAGCTTCTTGGACTTGGGTACTGCCACGCACTCTTTTACCTTAACAGCTCTGAAATCGGACTTGCTGTTCGGAGTGAAGAATCCGTTGTTATCACCGGCGGTCTGGGCACCTTCTGCCTTGCCGTCAGCTTTCTTGGAAGCGCTACTGTCTAAGCTCTTCATTGTCGGGATTGGATTGGTCAGTTCTTACGTCCTATTCCGTCTTTGTCCCCTTGGCTCCGTCCAAATGCATTTCAGGGTCTTTGAGGATTGCCGTCCTGTTCCGTGCTAATGTCTTAGCGTGTGGTACTGGGATGTCCTTGTGTCCCATCACCGTCTGAATGACCTTGAGATTCGTTTCGTTCTCGCAAAGCCTGGTACAGAAAGTATTCACTTCTTATAATGTTTCCCTGAAATAAGGGACTGTTCTGCTTTCCAGTAACTTCTTGATATCACCGATCAGATTCTTCACTGTCTGATAAGCCAAGTCTCTGTCCTCCGCAATCTCCAGCATCTTGCGTTCCTTATTGATAAAGGTAAATACGATGTCATGCTCCTTCGTCGGAAGGGCCTTGAGAGCTGAGTCAAAGACTTCAAATTCCCGTCTCATCATATGGATCGTGAGAATATCATGTTTGTGCTTTTCCGGAGTATCCGTCTCCTTCAGGATGTTACCGGAGAAATTGCATTCCTCAATGGCATCCCGAATCATGATATGCTCGATGGTCTTTGCAGCTGTAGGATCGCTGAGATGGCTTGTCTAAACCCTAACGCCCAGATCATCGTCATTCTTCTTCCGCCTGTTGTATTCCACTTCAAAAAGGATCCGATTAAACAACCCTGTTTCGTAACAGTCTACCAACTGAGGAAATACGCTGTAGTTCTTGTAGATCAGTAGGAAGCGTCATGCGGATTTGAATTACCGTAGGCTTCCACCAGTTTTTCTTCTGTAATGCACATGTTCGCACCTCCATAACATTTCTTGGAGGTTAGGCTTGTCGGCTTGCGTCACCTCTTGCTTACATATGTCATTCTACGGAACACCACGGAATAAATCGTTCGTCAAACGGTCAACTTCTGTTGACCGGTAGTCAACTCAAAAAAGTAAAAAGAAAAGACGTATGAAACCAAATGTCTCATACGCCTCATAGGATTTATGATTATAAAAATGCTATATACTCAAAGATACCGCGAAGATCGTTCTCAGCCTGCTCCGTAAAGGTAACATCATATTTCATACATTATAATCCCTTCGGATATCCGCAAAAACCTGAGCTGCAGATTTGGTACGCCCTGCCTGCATATCCGCATATCCTTTCTCAAGTTCCATGTCCAAAGTCTCTGCGTTCATTCTCGAAATATCAACAGGTCTCGCAGTTGGAATCTTTACCTCAAACGGAAGCCCCCTATTTAGAATGATCTGCTTATAAAACATATTGATAGCATTAGATGCCGGGATCCCCAAAGTAGCCAGAATTCCCTCAGCCTGTTCTTTAACATCCGGCTCTATTCTTGCATAAAGATTTGCTGATTTAGCTGCCATATCATCACGCCCCTTTCTTTTACTCATATTATAAGTCAATGTACGGACAAAAGCAATACATTTTTCAAATCAGTGTCCTGATCTGCTTCAAAAGAATCTCTCTTACAGACTGATCCTCTGTCCTAATGTTTCTTCCTTAATGAATATGTTCATCTTCTCCTCTTTCCGGGCGAACCGGAAAAAAGAGATGTACTGTTGTGTCCGTTACAATAAACAAAACGCACGAAAAGACTCCGTTTTACCGGTTATCTTTTCATGCGTCCGCGTTGGGTCATGCCCCCATATCATGAAGCCCTCATTTAGTTGTCATTATGCGTGTCATGCACGCTTGATTTCGTTCTTATTACTAAAGCTTATAAGTAGCACTTTCCGAGAGCATCCGTTCTCTCGACGATCTGCCCCTCTGTGAAATTCTTGAGGGTCACTACTCTGGTACATTTGTGAGTATGGCATTTTATCATGATGCCGTTCATAGCCGGAGCCGTCCTGTCTCCGGTCAGTGCGTAGGAGATCCGCATGGATTTCCTGCACTTCTTGCAATAAAAATCAATCGCCTGCATTCGGCTCTTCACCTCCAATTCAATGTTTTGATCCGAAGTCTGAAAAGGAAAGGGAAAGTCACCTTTATAGATTACTGCGAAACGTTGATTAGTCGATCTGCAAAGCGAGCTGACTATAATCCCCCGAGGTCCGGGCAGCTCACCAAAAGCCTCTTTATTCAGTTTTTCTTCTGGCGCAGAAAGAAGATAGTTCATATCCTCCTACGCGTGTAAACAATCATAGGCATGTTCATTACCTCCATCCCAAACAATCAGCGAACCAAGTTCCGACCGCCGAAGGTTAGCGTGGTCCGCAAGCCCCTTCCCATAAAGTTACTTGTGTATGGGGTATCATTCTGCCGGCCGGCCAGTACGTGTACCCCTTACGATTATCTAATATAAAACAAGTCTGATTTGATTTCAATAGAAACATATTTCTGTTTTCTAATTATATTTGATTTTTCTATTGATTTTATCCGCCCTATGAAGTATATTAGATTCACAGACGTGTGGGCTGTATCCCGCACTTAGAAAGAGGTCACTTATGGACAATATCGGAAACATATTTGCAGCATATCGGAAAAACTTGAAATACTCGCAACAGGATATCTGCGATAAGCTTACCGGAATTGGAATCCCTACCAAGCCTGCAGCATACAGCACCTGGGAGACCGGTAACAGCATCCCGAACGCAGTACAGTTTCTTGCGATGTGCAAGATCCTCGGGATCACGAATATCTTCAATCAGTTTATAGGAGGATATAATCCGGACGATCCAATGGCTGAGCTAAATGAGGAAGGCAGGACAATGGCACTTAATTACATTGACCTGCTGAAGGGCTCCGAAAAATATCAGGCAGCTCCTGTCCGTATCCTGCAGCCTGTCAGAATACTCAATCTGTATGATATGCCTGTATCCGCAGGAACCGGTCAGTTTCTTGACAATGACAGCTATGAAGAAGTTGAAGTCGGACCGGAAGTTCCGGAGACGGCTGATTTCGGAGTGCGCATCAGTGGAGACAGCATGATGCCGAGATATCTGGATAAACAAATCGTGTGGATCCAGAAGACAGATGAACTGAATGATGGAGAAATCGGGATCTTCTATTACAACGGAAACGCCTACTGTAAGAAG
>OHTZ01000010.1_pt1 | contig 138680 bp, 147 predicted proteins | sample 1579011 | NCBI WGS metagenome assembly OHTZ01 (sample SAMEA3879603, study PRJEB24766) | human gut metagenome | biome: human-associated habitat; feature: feces | place: USA | collected 1985/1987
CGGAGCAAAAGCGCAGCACCTCATTATCCACAAAGCGCTGCGCCCGCGAAAAATCCCCCGTTTTCCTGCGGCCAAAGTCCGCGCTCCACTCCAGCCTTACTTTCACCTCTCCGCTCTTGGTCTTATGTTGATAGAGCGCTCCGCGCGGGGTTGTAATGGTGAGCGCCATGTTATTACCTCCCTCCAATCTCAAAATGTTGCAGACGCGGGCTGCCAAAATCCTTTTTGTCCACACTGGTCACAACCGCGCTCGGATAATCTCGCTGGAGCTGCGCAATCCGGTAATCCTCCGTAATCTCCCTATCGCATATACCGCGTATGATTGTATCGCCGTTTTTAACAACAACGCCGTCCATCCTGTCCAAACGCACATACACCTTCACCGCGTCCGCGCCCTTTAATCCGCTGTTAATAACATTGACGGCTCGTTTCTCCTCCCACAGCACCCCATAGACCGGATAGCGCGTATAAGCGTCCTGCCGCGTGTCCGGCATGACAACCCTGTGATAGACGGTCATATCCGCGTTTGTAATCATCATGGCAAGCCCCTGTACATCAGGCCCGTATTGGCCAAATAGCGCGCGGCAAGCGCTGTGTATTGATTGGCAGATGCTTCGCGGTAGGTTACGCTGTACGAGCCTACGCTTTCGCTCTGCACGTTTCCGCCGCGCTGCTCGTCAACGTATACCTGCTCCGCAATGGCGCAGCAAGCGCGCTTGACATCCTCTTCATCGGCAAGCGGGGCGGTAATTCGGCCAAACGTCAGGCTGTCCAATATCTCAGACGCACGTACTGCAGCTGCATCAAACGCAGATTCAGGCACGGAGGCGCCATTGTATATGTCAGTGTAATATACATAGTCAACATACGCCATGTTACTGGCTCCTTTCCAGCTCCGCTATTCGTGCGTATGCTTTTTCAAGCTCCGCTTTAAGCTGCTTAATTTCCTTCTTTTCGGGGGTCAGCTTTTTGGCGGCCCCCATGCCTACCGTCTGCGCCATTGTCATCCCTCCCTTACGCCTTGTGGTGCAGATAGATGCCTGCAAGCTTGTTTTGGTATACGTCAACGATGCCATACTTTCGGTATTTGATTATATATGCGTCGCTGTTCGGGTTATTTGCTGGCGATATCGCGTCAGACGCAATGTGTTTATCCCATTTAATAATGGCCGGCTTATGGATAATCATAAAATTAATTTCCTTGCCGGAAGTTGATTTCTGGAAATGCCCCAGTTCCTCACCTTCAGATTTCCCGTCAAGCAGGTCAATAGAGGTATAGAATCGGGTTTGCGGGACCTTCTTGGCTGTACTAAACGAGTTAAAGACCTCTTTGGATTTTGTAGTATCCAGCGCCATTAAACTATTAATCAACGTTGGCGTTGCATACAGGATGCGTCCTTCCTCAGGTACGTCGTCTTCGTCCATTTTATTCTTAGCGGATAACAGCGCGGTAAGAAACTCCTCGCCGCCAACAAGCGTAGCTGCAGCCGCCACGGAAATGCCTGTTTTGCCCGCTAATGTTGCAAATACAAATGCATCGGCTTCCGGCGCTACACGTTCCCGTTGCAGGGCTGCACCAGCAGCGCCAGCAGCAATATCAAATGTTTCCTGATTATCCATTGCGTCAACAGACAATTTTGTGCCCCTGTCATAATTAAATGCCGTTGTCTTCCACAGCACGTCAACTGCACCTTGAGTGTAACCGGCGTTTCGGTCATAATCCCCCAATCCGGTAACACTAATCTGCGGATATACTATTTCGTTGGCATTTACGCCTGCACGTATTATTGTGTTATCGCTTGTAAGATCTGCTGTTACAGATGCACTGCGGTACACCTCATCAAGCAGATCGGTATAGTTTTTTGCTAATACTATTGTATTGGGCATGCTTTATTTCCTCCTGAATTTATTCTTTTTTACCTAATCCCATTGCGGCCCTTAAGGCATCAGTCCCGCCTGTATCGGCGTTATTGTTTGTGCCCTTTACTATCCTAGGGATTCCTTCATCTCCCTCTCCCTCAAACAGGAAATCCTTTTCAGCTTTCAGCTTTTCCAGCTGGTCCTTCAGGCCGATAATCTCTCCGTTATTCAGCTTCAGGCTTTCCATGTCTAGCAGCGCCGTAACCGCTCTTGCGTCCCGCGCTTTCGCCCCTGACAGAGCGGCGTTTAATGCGTAATCAAACTGCAGTTTCTCAACGTCGGCCCTTGCCTTGGCCTCCGCAGCTTCAAACTTTGCCTTGTACTCCTCGGCAGCCTTTCTGATGCCCTCTACGTCCATTCCCTTAAAATCCTCAATCTGCCTGTTCGCCCCGGCAAGTTGCTGTTCAAGGTTCTTTTTGTCTGTCCCCAGCGCGCTCACCTGCTGTCTGAACGTTTCAACGTCCTTCCCATTTTCAGCCATGATTTTATCAATGGCATCTTGATTCAGCCCAAACTCCTTTAAAAATTCCTTATTCATACTTCCTCCTTTATGATATTAAAAAAGCGCCTTAATGCACTTTCCTTTAATGTTCTATTGAGCCATCCGAGCAACTTAGCTCACTGATACGACGCTTTATTGTAAGCCCACACCGCTGTTTGCGCGATGCTCCGGCCATAGCCGTACTGCTGCGTCCTCTCCGGCTTGGGCCGAATCCCCGCCGCACGACAAAAATCGTGATATGCATCCTTCTGGCGTTTTAGCAGCACGCTTTTGGCAGTAAACATCTCGTCGTCTCCTGCCGCATCATAAGCCATAATCTCCCGCTTGGTTTTGCGCATTGCCGTCTCCATCCTCCGCTGGTACTGGGTTGCGTCGTAGTAGTTATAGATTTTGCCGTTGTATTCGATTGGCGGTGGGTCTATGTTGCGGAGCTGGCTATCGGTATACGTGCGGGCGGAGATCCCAGGAACGAACGGAAACCAATCATGACGACAGTTAGCGCCCTTGAAGCCGGTTACATCTCCATAGCCTATATCCATAAGAGTAAGATAGTGCGGATCGCGTCCTGACCGGTCTACTATCCGTCCCTGCCATACGGCGTGGCTTGGCCTTGCCCCGGCATGCGCCGTAATTTCCATCGTTGTAACACCAAGTTCGTCCGCCCGCATAATCGCGAGCTCACCCGCCGTCTTGCCTATGCCCGTCAGCACGGCGCGGCGTACGGCCACGTCAGCACGATTTACCCATCCGCTCTCGTAATCAACAAATCGGATTCCGCTGCCCGCAAGCTCGGCTATCGCCTGCCGGATGGCCGTATGATAATCCATCGCACCGCTTGCTATCTTAAGGTGAGCAAAATCAAGCGCATGCTGGTAATATTGCGCCAAAATAGAAAAGCCCGTTGCCGTTTTAAATCCCATCGAGCGCGTGAAATTAACAAACGCCCCCTGCGTCTGCCTAGATATCGCTGCAATACAGTCGCTGATATACCGCGCACCCAGCGCGTCGGGGTTAAGGCCGGCGCGGCGGTAGATGTTGTCGTCAAACGCTAACGAACGGCTTACCGCGTCGTTTAGCAGCTCGGCAACCTCCCTATCCGAAATATTCAATATCCGTGCAATCTCACGCTCTATCGCGTCCATCCCCGCGCCCAGCTCCCGCGCTCGCTCTATCTGCCATGTGGCGGTATCCGTTATCCTACCGGTCTTTGCTATTCTGCGCGCAATTTCACATAGGATAAACTCCTCAAGCTCACCGAATAAATCAACAAGATTAGACGGCGCTCCGCCAAGATAATCCGGCGTCAGCATTACGCAAACCCCACATCCGGCGCGTCGGGCAACATCTTTAACGCCTCATCCTCACTTACGCCGTACCGCCACATAAGATATTGCTCAGGCCTAATTAAGCCTGACGCTACCTCCTGCATGCGTATCACCTGTTCCGACTGCGTATCAACAATGATACTGTCATCCCATTCAAACGCGGCATCGTACTTCCCGGCCGGCGCGAGCTTGCCAATTGTCGCCCATACGTCCATCGCGTATACCAGTTGTTCCAAGGCGCTTTGCAGCGCTTTCTGGTTGTCCGCCACAGTCGCATATGAGCGCTGGCGCAGTATTTTAAGCTCCGTTGCCGTGCGCGCCACGTCTTGCGGCGGGTTACTGAACGTCCCCCGGGCAAGCCCGCATGTGTCCTCTATGCGCATAAGCAGCTGATTCAGCCCGTTGATAAGCGATTCGTCCCGAAACGCGGGGCTGAATGTCTCAAGCGGCTTTATGCCGCTCTGCAAACTATCCATATTAAGCGCGCGGAAAAGCCTCTCTTTGCCCTTTGGGAGCGTTAGCTTGCCTGTTTTAGGATGCCTATGAAATATTGATACATCCGCGTCTACCGCCAGCTCGCCGCCCTCAAACTCCCAAAGGAGCCGTGAATACTGCTTATCCGCCTCCTCTATCAGCCCCGCCGCGCGGCTAAATACGGATACGCCAAGGGGGGAAACCGTATCAATGGTATTAGCCAGCGCCGGGCGGTAATATCCCATTAACAGACAATCAACCGGGCCTATTGTCGCTTCTGGCTCCAGTCCCGCCCACTCTTCCACAACGCTTAATTGTGTTTGTGTTCCGAGATAATTCTTGTTTAGGCTCCTATATGCCTTATTTGTTATTACGCACATTTTCCCGGACATTTTGTGCCTTTCCAGTCGAGTATACGTGACCTCTCCAGCCTGTTTGCGCTCGACAAACACAATATCCGTAATGCGGCCTCCGGTATTAAATGCCACCGGGTAGAACTGCCCGGCTTGCACATAATCCACAACAATATCACCGCCGTTAATGTACGGCTTAAATATCAATCCCCCTTTTGCGCATCCGTACTCGACATGCCATCGAATGTCTCTTATTGCCCGTTGATACTGCGCGTTAAGGTAGTCCGCCCTCACGCTGCCCGTTATGCCTGATTTCATCTCAATCGTGACCAGCCGCGCTATCTCGGACGCAATCGCTGCCGGAAGCCCCATTGTTTGCGCCCTTTCCCCTTGCCATGGCGGGCTGTTTTGATACATCGCCCCCCATAGCTCTATCGCGTCCAGCATTTCCGCCGACGCAGCCAGCTTAATTCCTAATGCCGTTTCAACCGTCTGTTTTCCAAGCACCCTATCCATCACCCGCCCTATTGTTCCAAATAAGCCCATTACATCACCCGCCTGAATATGCGTATATACGAAAAATTCCGTATAAATTGCATAAAATAATAATATAGCCGCTATAATCCGCCCCGAAAAAGGCAATCATGCGCCAATATTCATATTAAACCGTATTTTTATAATCTAACTATGCGCTAAACATCTGTTATACGTATAGTTGCCGCCTCAGAACAGTCATAACAAAATACCGCAAATCATCTGCCGCATGGTCATTTACCTTTATGGGTTTATCCTCCCCGGCTTTACTATCCCAGCAATAACCCGCCAACTCTTTGATGATTGCCTTACAGCTTGCGTGTATCATTATCCGCCCGCTGTTTAGCGCCGTCGCCGTATACCGGATGCCATCCAGCACCGCATTATTTGCCTGCCGTACCGTAAAACGCCCATGCCTCCGGATGGTCGTGATAAACGACGCCGCCGATGGGTCAACGATAACCGACTGGATGGTTTTATCCCCGGCCAGCCGCTCAAGCTGGACGTAATACTCTTCATCCGTCAGATGCTGTTTAGTATCCCGTCCGCTGTAATAGTATTCGGCCATGCGGTACGCGCGGCCCTCATATATCCGCCATATGCCCATAGACGTGGGGTTAAGTGTGCCGTAGTCCACACTGATGTAATACTCGCCGTAATCATCTGTCCACGGCGGCGTAGCATACACGTGTCGGGCTGCGTCGAACATCGGATACACAAGCCCTTGTGCCAAAGCCCACCTCCCAAGAATAAACCTGTCGTAAAACACTGTCCCCGCATACTCCCGCTTTAGGTTGACTACAAACTCTGGCGCTAAAAATGGATTATCATCTATCGTGTAATGTTGATGATAAATATCCGCGCCGCTCTCCAAAAATCGCTTGAACCAATGACCGGGACTGTCCGGGTTGCATGTGCCGTCAAAACGGCTGTATGCTTTATCCATCCTCGATTTAAGCATGTTAAATACGTCTTCGTGCCAAGTAACAATTTCGTCGCCATAGCAATACTTGATGCTTGAGCCGCGTATCCGGTTGACCTGATTGATTTTGTCGGCCCCGATACAGTAACACCGCTCCCCAAACAGCTTAGCGGTGTTGTCCGACTTAATGTCGCTTACGAGCTCCGCACCCCATATTTTTTGTAACGGTTCTATGATATTGCGCTGCAAGGTTCCCCGGGTGTTTCCGAGGATAACAACCAGCCCGTCCTTGCCCGCCACAGCCCGTATGCGTTTGGGGATAACGTAATAATCCAGATAGGTCTTCCCCGACCTTGTAGCACCAGCCTTAATGTTCCATCGATGTTTAGCATGCATCCAGTAATCCCGCTGCTTAGGGCTTAGGCTTAACGGCATTATCAATACCTCCGAGTATGTCATCTAGTTTATCGATAATATCTGCGTTATCCCCTTTGGGGTGTTCAGACCAGCCTCTAAAGTTATTAATTAAGCTAAATTTTGCACCATGCACGCCATCTCGGTCATATAACCGTCGTTCGGCGTACTCCTCGATATACGTTTTCGCGCGCGTAATCGTGTCCGCAAACTCCTTACGGCCTTGGTAATTAAGTAGCGCCGTCCGCGTTGCAAATCCCAAAGCCAACGCCAACCCGGTAACTGTGGGAGGCTTTTTGCCAATGATTACCGGCTCACCAAATTTAGTCAATATCGGCCGCCCCTCACCATCCTTTAGCATTTCGCCCTCACAGCTTTCAAAGTAATCCTCAATTAATCCCTCAATCTGCTCTTTGCTTGTATACCTCGGTGGTCGTCCTATCTTAGCCACATGCTCACCTCCTCTCCATTTATTAACATAAAAGACAGCCCGAAAGCTGTCTCTTGATACCTGGCGGGCTCACTACCCACCCGTTACCACTATACACAGTATACCACTTGACAAGGTCGTACTACTGTCACGTTAAACATAATCGCAAAAATGCCCTGGACATCCTGTTACATAATCAAAGCCCTCACAATCAGACATAGGAAGAAGTCTGTAACCTTTATCATGACATAATAATAAAAATGATTTCACCTCTTCTGTGGTAACTAATAGTCTACCATTTACGGTAATACAATTTACCCAGTTTTCAGGCTCCTTTAACGCTCCCAATATGCTTAAGCTTATATGCATTGTTCTTTTCATATCCTTATATCCTTAACCCCCTGTTCTTAGCAAATGACGTTCTGGCAAACCTTAACCACCTGTAAATTGATTCTTCGCTTGCAGGTATATTCATTATAGCTTTGTTTACTCTTTCGCTAATCTCCCCCCTTTTTATATCCCTGTCCGCCTCCGCCATATATACCCTCTTTAACGCTTTTACGGCCGCAACGCCGTATTTGCACTCCAACACATTTACCGCCGCTTCCGCTGCCTCTAAATCCCTGATAGTAGCCTCCGCCTCATATACAGCCTGCTCCGCGCGTATCACAGCCGCCTCGGTTGGGCTGCCTATACCGCTACCCGCTTCCCCGCGCCGCGCAAGGGCGGTATTATATACTTTCTGCCGGTACAATGCGGCTGAACCCTCGCGGGCAAGTAGCCGGAACGCCTCCGTTGCGTAGTCGCGGTAAAATGTTTTTCTCATGCGTTTACCTCACTTACCCAAGTCAAGGCTCCTATACCCGGCCACTCATACCGCCAAAACCCTGCCGAATCCTTATTAACCGCCGCCTTAGCCCGCATGTGCTCCGCCACCGCCTGTATCGCCTCGGCTGTCCTGTCCCGGCGATTACCGGTCATAACACGGGGATTACTACTCATTTCAGTATCATAGATTGTAGCCTTAATTCCCGCCGCAACCACAAGTTTTCTAGCCATTGTTTTCTCCTTTTTGCTCCTCTATAATATCAACAATTACCCTTGGATTAGCCTTGTCTACATCAAACTCGTCTGAAAAGCCGAAAATGTGTTTCCACCCATCGTTTTTCAGACAACCGCACTTTACCAGCGCGTCTTGGACAAACTTGCGCGCAAAAGCAATATTGTCTTTATCCCGCGTGCGATCCGGTTCAATCCAGACATAGCGCATGGTTACAGGCTTATCAAACTTGACCCCGCCCAGCTGGGTACGGGCGCAGGATATGATTATGTCCTGCGTATCCCGTTTAAGCGCCGCCGCCTTCTGCCGGTGCGTCCGCTCCGCGTTGATGTAAGTGTTAAGCCCCGGCAGTTTGCCCGGGATAATAATTGTCCACGTTGCCATGTTCACTTCTCCTCTCCTCAAACAAATTTATGCCAATGCCCTCTAACGATTTGGGATCGTGCCCGTGCCCGTGCTGCTGGTAGTTAAATACCGGCTTATTTACCCCGCTCCCTGCCGTTGTACCGCGCGATAGCCTATCCCAAATTACGCCTTGATACCCGTTTCCCGCGCACTCCTCAATAAGCGCCGCAACCGCGGTTACCCCGTATCTGTCTGCGTATTTAACCGCTGTTTGCACCAATGCCGCCCATCCCTTAGGCTTGTATGCCTGTCGGCGCTCACGCTTATAATCCCGCCATTGTACCAAGGCGCGCCGAAGATCATCGGGGACATTTGCCAGTAAGTCCGGCTCATCCGTTTTTTTCGTGTTTGGTTCTGCCCCCAAGGGGGGTAAGGGGGGTTTACTCTGTATTGTTTTGTTTAGTTTATATATAGGCGCTGTTTGCGTATGGGTTTGTGGCGGTATTTGCGCATGGGTTTGCGCATGGGTTTGCGTATGGGTTTGTGGCGGTATTTCAGACGCAAACGGTATAATGATATACGTTGCACTCAGATTCCCACCGCGTGCTCTCCAATCAACACGTCCCGTTTGTTTTAATTGATTGCGCGCTTTAATAATTGAATCCTTACCTAAGCCACTCCTTGATTGAAGCGTCGAGATGGACGGGGTAATCTGCATCTGCCAGACCGCGCCGTTTGACGCGTCACTTGCTATGGACATAAGCGCATGCCATAATGCAATCGCTGGACTTTTCAACGGATTGGCCCCCAACCATCTATAAAACGACTTAATCTCGGCTATGTAATTCATTCCTTCCCCCATATCCCCTCTATATTAAAACGGTAAATCGTCGGCCTCATCAGAAAAACTTTCGATGTCGTTTACAGGATTCATACCGCGGTTTAAAATTGCGCCGTTCTCTCCATACCCTTCATGGCTCCGGGTATTATCCGCAAGTACGAATTTCGCCGCATCCGCTACGACCTCGGTAACAAAGCATCTTCTACCATCCCCATCGTCATAATTTCGAGTTTGCAATTTTCCCTCTATAATAATGGGCTTACCCTTGTTAAAATACCGGCAAATGAACTCCGCTGTTTGCCGCCATGCCACGATGGTAGGAATATCCGCTTCACGCTCCCCTTGGGCGTTTTTAAAGTCCCGGTCAACCGCAATATTAAATCTGGCGACGGCTACATTGCTGGGTGTGTACTTTAGCTCGGGGTTACGCGTCAAGCGACCCATAAGAATTACTTTGTTCATACTTTCCCCCACTTCTCTTTGTAAATGCCGAGCAGGTCCATCATCTCAAGAGACTGAATAAACTCGGTAATAATTTCCGAAATCGGGCGCGTGATGTTGCGGTCGTAGACCTCTTTGTAGAGGTCGTTGCCATCGCTCACAAGGTATTCAAATCGCCGAGCTTCCGGCACCATGTAGAGGTATGCCGGGTGCTGAGGGCTGTCGTAATACTTTCCTGCGAGATCCGCAGAACCAAAGCTCTTGTTGAGATACTTCACATCGAAAATGACCCCCGCGCTCATCGCGTCGATAATGCCATACAGCAATATGTTGATGCCACAGACCTCTATGTCGCGCTGCACTCTTACTTGCACCGGCGCACCCTTGATAATAGTTGCAACGGTTTGTATACCCTGTTCCCACTTCGGATACGGTTGTCGTGCGAAGCCCTGCGCCGCTTTGTAGACCTCATTCTCGAACTCAATCCCGTTGAGCATTGCCTTGGTCGGTATAGACGGTTCACGGTTGAGGGTGCGGATGAAGTCGGCATAGGCTTCTTCCTGGCCGTCCTCGTAGCAGTTGAACATATAGCCCCAAGAGGACAACAGAGATTGAGTTATAAGATAACGGTGCATCAATTGGCCTCCTTTGCTACATAGCCCTCCCTGGTGTACTTCAAACCAAGCTCAGTTGTTTTTGCTTTTAGCATGGCTGCCGCCTCTTTTTTTGACGTTAGGGCGTGTTCGAGCGCGGGGATCTGCTTCCACGCGACATTAGCGCTTTCAATATTTGTCACGCCACCAATAATTGATTTAACCTGAGACATTACCGTATTGTACTGCTCTTTTTGTGGAATAAAAACATCGTTCTCGGCTGCAATATTAGCTTTTGCCTGCTCAAAAAGTCGGGTTAGAAAATCGTTCTTATCGGCTGTGTTGAGCTGAGGAATAGAGTAGCGGCCGGTGATGCCGTGGCAACCCTTTGCAAAGAACTCCTGCTCAGGGGAGAAGCAGACAACACGGTCGTTGCCAATAATCTGCACAAAGCCGCCGAAGTCACAGGGCGTCCAGACGGTGTTCTTTGCCGCGCCCTCGCACATGAGGCGCTGCTGGGCGTTGCCGTCCTTATCCGTCCGCTCTTGAGAATGGAACACATAGATTATATTCTTGTTCATTACGTCCTTGACGTGGGAAGTGAAGCGGTTAAACTCTGACTTGACCGCGCCGAAGCCCTTGAGGGAAATGGCGCCGTTCTTCTGCTTGTTGATGGCGGGGTTCGTCCGCATCGCCCAGTCCTGCAAGAACGAAACGAAACTGCCTCCCGTGTCTATAATTATGGTCTGACAGGATGCAACTTCGGGCGATGCCATATCATTAAGGATATCTTCGTAGGTATCGCACATAATAGTCGTCTTGCGGTGCTGTGCCTTAACACGGGATATTCCACGGTCAAAGTCAACGAGAATAGGATCTGGCGCGGACAAGGCAAGCGTAGTCTTGCCGACCCCGGGCGAGCCGTACAAAATCACGGAAAATTTCTTATCGGTAAAGGTCATTTCCTCAGGTTGTTTAATCATTTTATACTCCTTTCATTACAGCTTTTGAATTGCTGTACTTACTACTTATAAATGTTTCATGGCTTTTTTACCGCCCTGTCATCCCAGTATTCGTTGGCAAAGATTTTGCGCGTGTCACCGCCAAAGGAGGCGATTACGTCTGGCAGGTTCTCGTTCACCGCGTCAAGGTGAATGCCGTGCGCCTCACACCACTCAACGGCAATTATTTTGGGGGTCATAGCTCGGCTCCTTTCAGCAGTCGGGTTTTGGTGGCCTCCAGCGCCCGCCGTTGGGCGGAGAGGCAGTCCCCATGAATAACTGCGCCGCCGAATCTCTTGCCATTGTTCCATAGTAAGCTCGCTTGTAGGTATTGACTGAATGTTCTTAAATCTCACAATTCACTTCCGCCTCCACTGTACAATCATCAATACACGATTTACATAACACGTAATGACCGAGTGACAAGTATAATTCACCATCTATTATGCTGTCGCCGCATATCGTGCATGTATACAATGGTTGGTTGTACATATCTCTCCTCCTATCTCGTAGCACCTATTTCCAAGCTATATATACTCTGTGCTATATATACTCTGTTTTTCTCCGCTCTGGTTATATAGGATTTTAAGCAACGATTATGTAAAATCACTTGCTTTTGTGGTTTGTTTGTTATGACGGTAGGTATTGTCATAATCCGCCATCTATGCCCTGGTTTACTTTTTCACCTCCCTCAAGGTTTTCGATAGCAGTACAGCACGCCGTCTACATCGCAATACACGCTGTATCCGGCTTCCCATGCCCGCCAACGCGCGGCAGCGTTGGCGAGGTGATCCGGCGCGATGGAATCCTTAACCAGCAAGCATACGGACAGCAGCGCCGCATTCCGCGCCGCATCCAGTGCCGCTTCCAGTGCCACATCCCGCGCCACATCCAGCGCCGCATTCAGCGCCGCATACCGCGCCGCATCCCGCGTCGCATCGCGCGCCGCATTCAGCGCCGCATACCACGCCGCATACCGCGTCGCATACAGCTTGCACCCCTCGGGCAACGTACCCTCAGCGCAAAAAAACTTTACGTTTTTGATGTTGTCGATAAATCCTTGTGCTTGTTTTGGTAATTTCATGTCTACCTCCTTCTCCGGCCGTTGGCCGCCCACACTCCGGGCAATAAGACCAATCAAGGGATAAGTGCTCCCGGCATCTCAGGCAACTCTCTGGGGTTTCCCATGCGGTTATTAGATCGCTAGGTTTAATCTCTTTATCCAAGGTATCCAAGTATCTACCTCCCTTGACCTCAAATGCGGTCTGTGTTAGTCTGGTGGTGTATCTTTACTAAATAGTTCTTCGACGGTGCTATTTAGCGCTTGCGCTATATGGAGGTTGATTATGACATTTTCACAACGCATACTTTGCCTCAAAAACAGCCGCAACCTTCTGCAAAAGGATATTGCGCAAGCTATTAACATTACTGTCCGCCAATATCAACGTTACGAAAAAGGCGAAACACAGCCCACATTACCCGTTCTTCTCGCCCTAGCCGACTACTTTGACGTTAGCTTGGACTACCTTGTTGGTCGCTCCGCTAACCCTAAAAGGCAGTAAGGCCAGTTAACCCACGGATAGCGGTATAGGATTCTGCGTGTTAAGCAATTCAACAGCCTTCTCATGTGTACCTCCGGTAAAATAGGAATAAAAGCGTTCTGCGCCTGCATAATCTCTCAATTTATCGGCATTAATAAAATAGATATAATGCTGTCCCGTACCCGGTACTGCACTGCCGAAAGGTAATATCCCCCGTTGGAGGCCGATACGGACAAACTGCTCGCCTTTGCCAAGGCAACGTGCGGCGTCTCGGACTGTGATGTTGTCTAGGGTGCACTTTAACGGCTCAGGTAGATCTTCAACCCCTAACAAATAATCAGCGCTACAATTTAGGGCTTTAGCAAGCTTATCAACGTTATTATCCTGCGGTATATTTTTTCCAGACAGATATTGACTGATTGAGGTCTTACCAATGCCCGTAGCCCGGGACAGTTGCGTTTGGCACATATTAGTTTGAGCCATAGCCTGTTTTAGTCGTGCCGCAAATGTCGCTTTCATCCTTGCCTCCTAACTCGCCTGCTGAGTGTTTTTGGTATGTCCTACTAAATAATCTAAGGAGCAGTTAAACAATTTTGCTATTTTTTCGATTTCGGTCAGCGTAAAATCTCTTTTCCCGTGCAACTTGAAACTTACGCTATTATAGGATAGGCCCATATGGTTTGCTAGTCCGCTGATAGTTAAACCTCTCCTCCCCATCTCGGCTTTAATATTGGGGTATAATATCATTTGAGTTTCTCCTTTCTTTACTCACATTTGTTAGTCCACGGCTTAATTATACTCGTATTTGCGAGTATGTCAATAGTAAGTTTGACTTTTTTACTCACAAATGTTAATATAATTTTGGAGGTAATGTTATGGGATTCCGCGAAAATATTAAGTTACTGTTAGAATCAAATGGTTTAAAGCAAGCCGACTTGTGTAGGATTACTGGTATACAAACGTCTTTAATGTCTGAATACCTCGCCGGGAAGAAAAGTCCGACTATCCGTAATGCTATACTTATTTCGGATGCGTTAAACGTAACTTTAGATGCTCTTGTAGGTAAGGAGGCAGCTTTAATTCAAACTGACAGAAAGGAAAAAGAGTTCCTAGGTATATACAAAAGGCTTCCTCCGGTTTTACAAGATTACATAATTAAATCCGCCGAGGATTTGCTACAAGCGTTAACGTATTTAAATAATCAGGATGCTTAACACCTGGATTATTTATCAATTTGTCAAGGTGCAACGGAACATTTGTTCTGGAAACAGTTTGGGCTATACAATCACGTCGATTCAAGGGCATTTTTTGTGCAATGGAAATAACGCCTCCCTGATGCGATCTCGCAACACAGTTTTTTCTTCTGCGGTCATCATATCAATTTTCGTTTTGATATCATCATCTAATGATAATTTAGTGTTGCTAGTCCGCCATGTAACTTTACTCTTTAATTTTTTGCTCGATACTTTCATGTGCCTCCTTGCTTGATATCTGTTAATTCGACCAAAAGTAACGCTGGTAAGTGATGGTATCTATCATCGCTCGACCAGCTTTTATGCAATATATTTACAATTAACACAAACCAAATTTTTGCACATTGACAAAATATTGATTACTAGTTATAAATATTATAACTTTAACTGCAAAAGGTGGGATCCATACTTATGCGGAATCCAAATGGCTACGGAACTGTTGTACGGCTGTCAGGTAATCGACGGAGGCCATATATCGTGAAAAAGGTTAAAGGATGGAAAGAAAACGGTCAGCCTCTTTTTGATATAATAGGTTATGCGGAAACCCGTGAAGAGGGTAATATATTATTAGCCAATTATAATAATGACCCGTGGGATGTTGATATGGCCAAAATAACCCTAGAAGAGTTGATTTCCCTTTTTAAAGATAAAAAATATCCCAGAATAGGTAAATCTAATCAGCGCGCACTAAACGCGGCTGCTAAGCATGTATCGAGTCTGTACAATATCCCTTACAAGCAAATCAAAGCCTATCAAATGCAAGATACTATTAATGAGTGTGGTCGCGGCCCCAGCACACAAGGTCATATAATGAGTCTCTGGAAGCATCTTGACGATTTAGCGTTGGAGATGGATATAACCAGTAAGCGCTATTCTTCGCTGCTGGCTCGTGACCCTTCCCCCGAATCTAATCGTGACCGAATCTCCGATGAGGTAATCAATCGCATTTGGGCGCATCAAAATTATCCATGGGTGGATACAATTTTGATTCTTATTTATTCGGGCTGGCGAGTAAGTGAATTAGTTTACATGGAAAAGAATAAAGTTGATTTACAACTTGGAACCATGCAAGGTGGGATAAAAACCCAAGCCGGTAAAGATAGGATAGTACCCATACACTCACTGATTTACCCGATGGTACAGCGGCGGATGGCGGAAAATGGTAAGTATCTGATACAGCGTAACGGTCGACCTATACGGCCCAACAGTTATAGAGATACTATCTGGAGGCCTATCGCTAACCATCTTGGCATCCCGGGTACTCCGCATTGGTGCAGACATACGTTCGAGAGTCTATTAGATAGCGCTGGGGCAAACCGTAAATGCATAGATCTTATGCTTGGGCATAAATCCAAAGATACCGGCAATCGGATTTATAACCATAAGGCCGTGTCCGAGTTAAAGGCAAATATCGAACTAATAACACGCTAGTAACAAATCACCATAAAAACTTAGATTTTAAGGGGATACGGTTATATTGACCAATAAATTCTTTTGAAATCTGAATTAGCTACACATATTAAATCCCGTATATTTTTGAAATTTAAAAGAAGGATTAAACATGTTAAAATAAGCCATACATCTTTTATAAATGTTACTTATTTTAAAGTGAATATAATTACGGGGTTAAAAAGTAATATAGTGTTGACAAGTTGTAGTAAGTCCAATATAATTCTTATTGGGTAAATATAAATTAAACCAGGGGGTCATACCGGCCGATATAAAGCCGCGTATTGCCTGATATTGCCTGAAAGCGTAAAATAAATAACGTTTTATTTATGGTTACGTTTCGTTAGCAAACACGTATGATAACTTCATTCGTCATAACCCAGCGCCGGCCGGCCGGACTTCCTTTTTAGAACACCAGCCAGTGTTCACGCCGGTAACACAACCTCCCCGGACGGCCAGCGCATTTGTAGCGCGGCATAACTGCCGCGCGCTTTCAATTATAGCACAACTTTTTTGAACCGTGGTGACTAATAAGGAATTTTTTACGTTCCGCTTAAGCTCGATTCTATATCCTGAGTCGGCCGGGAGCCGCAGTTTATGCTGCGCTCCTGGTATCGGTTAAGTGTAGTTTGTGAGCGCCCGCTTACGCGCGTAAGTAATGCGCCGCCTTTTCAACTTTAAACGCGGCCTTAATTACGTGTTCATCAAATTTCGTTTTATTGGTATTAGAACTTGACTTTTTTATTGTGTTACGCAGATAATAAAAAGATATTTAAACATGAAAGGTGGTCTGGTTATGGAAGAATCTGCGTGCCGCGCTACGCGTAATTTTATCGAAGAGATAGTCGAGCGGGATTTGCAAGAAGGGGTGGCTCGCGTCCAAACCAGGTTTCCGCCCGAACCCAACGGTTATCTGCATATCGGCCATGCCAAGGCTCTGTTTATTGATTTTAGCGTCGCTGATAAATACGGCGGAAAATGCAACCTCCGTTTTGACGATACCAACCCCGCCAAGGAGGATACCGAATATGTCGACGCTATAATGGAAGATATACGCTGGCTGGGGTTTGAATGGGACAAGCTCGCCTTTGGCTCCGATTACTTCGACGCTTGCTTTGAGCTTGCCGTCAAGCTGATTAAAAAAGGCATGGCTTATGTGGACGACTTAGGTAAGGAAGAAATGCGCCGATACAGGGGTACGCTTACGGAGCCGGGCGTTAACAGCCCCTGGCGGGACAGGCCGGTTGAGGAGAACCTCGAACTGTTTAAACGCATGCGGGCGGGTGAGTTTCCTGACGGCAGCCGCACGCTTCGCGCTAAAATCGATATGGCATCCCCCAACATCAACATGCGGGATCCAGCGCTTTACCGCATATTGCATCTGCCGCATCATCAAACAGGTTCTAAATGGTGCATATACCCGATGTATGATTTTGCCCATCCGATACAGGATGCGATCGAAGGCGTGACCCATTCCCTGTGTTCGCTGGAATATGAGGCGCACAGGCCGCTGTATGACTGGGTGGTGGAGCAGTGCGAATTTGAGCTTAGGCCAAAGCAGATAGAGTTCGCGCGTCTTAACCTAACCAACACGGTCATGTCCAAACGGCATCTTCGCCGCCTGGTTGAGGAGGGTTATGTAGACGGGTGGGACGATCCGCGCATGCCTACGCTGTGCGGGCTGCGCCGCCGGGGGTATACGGCAGCCGCGATACGCGATTTCCTAACCCGTGTAGGCGTTGCGAAGGCGGATTCCATTGTGGAGAACGCGATACTCGAGCATTGCCTGCGCGAGGATCTTAACGAATCCGCCCCCCGCATGATGGCCGTGCTTGACCCCATCAAACTGACAATCAACAATTTTCCCGAAGGGCATGAAGAGCTTATTGAGCTTGAAAACCTGCCTGGGAAACCGGAAGCGGGCGTGCGGACGCTTCCGTTTACCCGCGAGCTGTATATTGAGCGGGAGGATTTTATGGTGGAGCCGCCAAAAAAGTTTTTCCGCCTTAAACCGGGAGGAGAAGTTCGGCTTAAAGGCGCGTACATCATAAAATGCGTGGATTACCGGCTGAACCCGGACGGGAGCGTTGCACAAGTGTTTTGCACGTACGATCCGCAAACCCGCAGCGGCGAAGGCCAGCGCAAGGTGAAGGGGACGCTTCATTGGCTGCCCGCCAAGCATGCGGTTTCCGCTCGCTTTAACCTTTACGAGCCTTTGATCCTTGATGGCGGGGATGATGACGAGAGCGACTTTACCGATAGGATTAACCCTAATTCAATCGAAGTGAAGCATGGCTTTGTGGAACCGGCGCTTAAAAACGCTGGTTCAAATGAACGGTTTCAGTTTATCCGGGTAGGATATTTTTGCCCGGATAGCGCGCATACGCCGGAAAGCCCGGCGTTTAACCGGGCCGTGAGTCTCAAGGATAGCTATAAGATAGCGGCTAAGTAAAGAGAGGAGTATTGGTATGAGCACGGTACGCACGCGTTTTGCCCCCTCCCCCACCGGGTATCTGCACATAGGCGGACTTCGGACAGCCTTGTACACCTATCTTTTTACAAGGCGTGAGGGCGGCGTTTTTATACTGAGGATTGAGGATACGGACAAGGCCCGCTATGTGGAGGGCGCGGTCGAGAAGATTTACAGCGGCCTACGGGCTGCGGGTTTACAGTGGGACGAGGGACCCGATGTGGGGGGCGAATACGGCCCATATATTCAAAGCGAGCGGATGCGGATGTATCTGCCCTTTGCCGAGCGGCTGGTACGCGAGAAGAAGGCCTATTACTGTTTCTGCGACAAGGAGGAGCTTGACGCGCGCCGCGCTCAAAAGGAGAAGGATGGCTGCTCATGGAAGTACGACAAACGCTGCCTTTCGCTCACGCCCGAGGAGGTCCGCAAAAAGCTGGAGGCTAAAACACCTTATGTTATCCGTCAAAACGTACCCGAATCCGGCCAAGCGTCATTTAACGACCTCATTTATGGGCACATTAGCGTCGACTGCTCGGAACTGGACGACGGGGTGCTGATTAAGGCGGATGGAATGCCCACATATAATTTTGCGAATGTTATTGACGACCATGAGATGGGTATAACGCATGTGCTGCGCGGAAACGAGTACCTTGCCAGCACGCCCAAGTATAATCTGATCTATGAAGCGCTTGGTTGGGAGAAACCGGTATATATACATCTTACGCCCGTTATGAAGGATGCTTCCCGCAAGCTCTCCAAGCGGCACGGCGATCCATCGTTTGAAGATCTGCTTGAGCAGGGCTATTTAAAGGAAGCGATTGTAAATTACATCGCGCTGGTAGGTTGGAACCCAGGGGACGACAGGGAATTTTTTACGCTTGATGAGTTAATCAAAGCTTTCTCAATCGATGGCATATCAAAATCGCCCGCGATTTTTGATCAGGCTAAGCTCACGTGGATGAACGGCCAATATATCCGTAAGCTGGAGCCGGAGGCGTTTACCGCGTACGCCTTGCCCTGGTATGAGCGCGCGGGCGTTGCGGGCATGGATACACAAATCCTTTGCAGTATTCTTCAGCCCCGGGTCGAGATATTCAGCCAGATACCGGAAATGGCGGGCTTTTTAACGAAAATGGACGAGGATTACGGGCTTGATTTGTACGATAATAAAAAGTCCAAATCAAATAAAGACACGGCGCGCGAGGTTTTGCAAACTGCAATCCCAACGCTCAGCGCGCTGCCGGATTGGACTCAAAACGCGCTGCACGATGCGTTAATGGGCCTGGCTGCGGAAAAGGGCATAAAAAACGGAACGGTGCTTTGGCCTTGTCGCATCGCCATGGCGGGCAAGCAGGTAACGCCCGGTGGCGCGATTGAAATAGCCGCGCTTCTAGGCCGCGGCGAGGCGCTGCGCAGATTGGAAGCGGGCCTTAAACGATTAAACGCATTAATTACTACGAGCAATTGAGTGGAAAGGCGGTGGGGCGCTAATGGAGCATGGCCGCCTGAACAGATTGCGGCGATTGTATATTGGGTCTACGAAGGCTCAAATCCGTGCGCCCCTTAATCTCGCTAGGGAAGCATTACTCGATTCACTTAGCACGGTAGGGCTTGCTATGAGCGACGTTAAAATAAAAATGCTTAAGCATGCTTGTTCCAAGCCCTGAAATTCTCTGCTTAATTGTTCTGGTCATAGCCTATATAGCTTCGCTCGCATTGCATTGAAGCTGCGCTCCCCCTCTAAAAATCTATAACCTCCGAAATTGTACATGTATACGGTTATAATCGATTAAAATCTTTAATTCAATAAACACGGACCAGCTCCTGATTTGTATTATTAAAATTTGAAGTTAGTCCGCGCCCATTACGGAAAAAAATAGAACGTCCCTTGTGAATCGGATTAACGGAATCAGATGATATAGCTCTTTACGGGATGATACAGTATAATTAAACTAAAGAACGAAATAATAGCGAACATTACATGATACGCGATAAGGAGTATGAAAAATGAATGATGAACAAACTTCAATAATTGATTTAATTATTGAAACTCATGTTGGGCTGGAACGTCAGGGGCCGGGCAGTGCTGAAACGACTATCAAGGCGTTAAGCTTTTTGGAGAACCATGATAAAATTTCACGGATACTTGATTTAGGTTGTGGAAGCGGCGGACAAGCAATAACTCTTGCACAAAATACTTTTGGGAACATCATTGGTGTAGACCAATTTGCCGCCTTTATAAATATTCTTAATGACAACGCTAAAAAACTGAGCTTACAGGAAAGGGTACATGGTATTGTTGGCTCAATTGAAGACCTTCCCTTTCAAAAAGAGGAGTTTGACCTTATTTGGTCGGAGGGCGCCATAGACAATATTGGTTTTGAGAACGGATTAACCCATTGGAACAGCTTTCTCAAAAAGAATGGTTATGTTGTCGTTACATGCCCTTCTTGGTTTTCTGATGAACACCCTTGTGAAATTGAAAAGTTTTGGGCAGAGGCCGGAAGCAAGCTGGATACAATAGGCCATAATGTCTCAATAATGCAAAAGACCGGTTACAATCTTGTCGCCGCGTTTACGTTGCCAGAAAAATGCTGGACGGATAACTATTTTAATCCGCGACAAGCGGCCGAGAAAGCGCTGTTGGAGAAGTATCCCGGAAATAAAGCCGTGGAGGCTTATATCGAGGGTGATAAATACGAGGTTGAATTATACGCAAAATACAAACGGTATTATGGATATGTTTTTTATATCGGCCAAAAAGTATAAAGAATAAGCATTAAGCATTTTTTTCTTGGCTTCACGGCGTTAAGCCGACGCGCCTTTCTCATTTGAGCGAGCAGGCACAAACGTTGCGAGACGATATAAACCAGACGAATGCCGGCAAAATGCGCCGTTTAAATAATTACGCCGATGGCGCTTTCAATTTTAATTGAGGGTTCGCCGTCCTGCTCGCCTACCAAGCAATCCATCCACCGCTGTAAAAGACAGGCAATCATGCATAAAAAGCACGATTGCCCGACGTAAAATGAACTGCCAAAATGCCACTGTTAATCAGTGCACAACAATATCCCTTTGAGTGCTTTTACGGTGCTCCTTCGCCATACCGGTAATCAGCCCCGCAAAGCCCAGCGCGCCGAATACTAAGCCAAGCACCAGATCTTTGACGATTTCAATCTGAACCTCAGGATCCTGCATTACAAAAGCGAAAACCTCTATAAACTGGTCAAAGGTGAAAGTAATCCCCGCCTGGCTCAGCTCGCTGTAAACCATTATCAGGTATCCTGCGGCCGTACCAATCAACACGCCAAGTACGGAGGCGAACGCTACGATAAATATCTGTGCCTTGCATCGCTTACCGCCCAAAAGCTCATATCCCTTCTTAGCCAGAAAACCGATAAGCAGGCCTACCAGGGCTGAAATATAACCGGCGTACGCCACAAGCGCCCATACGGCCGCGCCCAGTATCGCGCCTATTACAGCGCCGAGCATGCCGCGCCCGATATTTTTACTCTCATGCGCCTCATCGGCAGCCGTTTCGGTGAGCTGCGTGCTCATCTGCGCACTGCACGTCGGGTGCATGGGGATAACGCAGTCGTCAATCAGCCGCTTTTCGACGTTTTGCTCGCCGATGGGCTGCCCGCACGCGCCGCATGTATCCACACCCTTAGCGCCTAAGGAGGAAAGCTGTGGGTAAAACCAATCGATGAACTCGATAAAACATTTAACCGCGCTGTTTAATTCAATTGTGACTACCGAGCTGGTAAATGAAACGTTTAAAATCCCATACTTCTTTTTTGCATCCTGATCCAGCAGGCGATCCATCGCGGATAGCGTTTCACTGCCGCTCCAAGCGGCAATTTTTATGCGCTTGAGATATTGTTCCTCAGCTAACGACGTCATGTAACCTTTAATTTCGCCGTATGCGATACCATACGCCGTTACCAGGCCATACTCCCTGATAAGCTTTTTAAAACCCGGGCTAAACATATATTACCTCCCACATTTCCCTTAATTAGTCATTCTTCGCTATATTATATCAGAAATCGCGCCCTGTTACAAATTATGAACATAAAATAGATTAATCGTTTGCCCGCATTGAGTTCAAATATCGTCTTATGATGTTTGGAGATATTTTGACTTATCCTGAACACATAATTTACTTTTATATCATGGTTTTTAAGGTTCGGCCGGTTTACGAACTAAAGATCAATTATCCGTAATATATTGACAGACAACCCGTTGCGTACTTAAACTCTAAATAAGGAAATACGGCATGATAGGAAAATAGGGTTAAGTTGTTTTTGGAGGTATATGATGAAAGATATATTGGTCGTTGCTGGCGGCGGAAGGCCGAATGGCAACACCGCTCAATTGGTAAACGCGTTTATTAACGGGGCAGCTGAAGCGGGCCATTACGTGGAAAAGGTTAACTTGACACAAATACAGGTGAATGGCTGTACCGGCTGCAATGCCTGCCGCTATCAGAAACCCTGCGTACAGAAGGATGGGTTTAACTCCCTCGTCCCCGCTATTAAATCCGCTGATTTAATCGTATTTGCCTCGCCCCTCTATTTTTGGACGATTTCATCGAGGCTCAAAGCGTTTATCGAGCGTTTTTATTGCATTGCGGAGGCTGACGATAACCCGCCCCTGGGCAGGTATGAAAAATACCCCGTTAAGGATTCCGCCCTATTGCTTACATCGGCGGATAATTTCTTTTGGACTTTTCAACAGGCGGCCTCTTACTATCAATTTGCTGTTGTTGAATACATTGGTTTTCATGATAAAGGCATGGTACTCGCCGGCGGCTGCGGGGATACGAATGGAAAACCTCAAATAGATAAGACCGGCCATTTGATAAAAACATTTGATTTTGGCAGGTCGCTATACATGTATGATAATTGAGTTGTAGCGCGTTATGGCTAACGCCGGATTCCATTAAAAACAGGCGTAAAGCAATTGGTTTACGGAAAACCATCCAATAATCAACATCCCGCCCGTTTAGACTGCTCACATCAGTTATACGAATGCTTGTATGGCCGAACATGGTAAAGCCGCCGCGTTCATTTGCGCAATGGGGTTTTTCTGATTCAAATGGCGTTCAGCCGCATTTTCTGAGTGGTAAATATTTGGAGCCTACGCGTCTATGGTACGCTGCCAGCCCGCTATAAAGCTATATTGAAAGGCTGACCGATAGCCGCGCGCGTTCCGCCGATTACGCTGTAGCTTTCGATGCGGATAGCCCTTCCCATCATTTTTTTAAAGCGGACCCCGCCGTTGTTGAACGGCGGGGCAATGTGTCGAAAAAGTGGCTGTACAACGTTTTTCGGGTTAACATGGAGCGCTTAAACATTGGCGCGGTCAGCGCCCTGTGCTAAAAACCCTTGCTGCGCAAGGCATTCCGAATCTGACGCACATATGTTCCGCGCTCAATTAAAGCTTGGTCTGAATTTCAAGGATCTGCGTGATGCGCGCCTTCGCGCCTTCGATATCACGCTCTGAGAGGATATCATAGATGATGTTCGCTATCATCCGGCAATGCTCCTCCTTAAGGCCGCGCGTTGTAATTGCGGCAGTGCCGATGCGCACGCCGCTGGCGTACTTGGGCTTGGTGGTATCGTTGGGTATCATGTTCTTATTGGCCGTGATAGCGTACTCGTCAAGCGTCTGCTGCGCTTCAAGGCCGGTAATGCTGAAGGTGCTCATCACGTCGAGCAGGAAAAGGTGGTTATCCGTTCCGCCGCTTACTATGCGCCCGCCAAGCTTGATGAACTCATCCACCATAGCCTTTGAGTTGAGAACGACCTGATGCATATACTCCTTAAACGCAGGCTGAAGAGCCATCTCAAAGCAAACGGCTTTGCCGGCGATAACGTGCATCAGCGGGCCGCCCTGAATCATGGGGAACACAGCCTTATCAATGGCTTTTTTATGCTGATCCTTGCACAATACAAGGCCGCTTCGCGGGCCTCGGAGCGTTTTATGAGTGGTGGTTGTGACCACGTCCGCATACGGCACGGGGCTGGGATGCTCGCCCGCCGCCACAAGCCCGGCAATATGCGCCATATCAACGATAAGGTAAGCGCCTACGCTGTCGGCAATCTCGCGGAAACGCTTGAAGTCTATCGTGCGAGAATACGCGGACGCGCCGGCCACTATCGCCCTGGGCCGGCAGTCCTGAGCCTGACGGGCTACATCCTCATAGTCGATATAGCCGTCGTCATTCACGCCGTAATGATGGAAATCGTACATCTTCCCAGAGAAGGAAACCTTCGCGCCGTGCGTAAGGTGCCCGCCGTTGTTCAAATCCATCGCCAGCACCGTGTCCCCGGGCTGGAGCAGCGCAAAGTAAGCCGCCATATTCGCGGCGGAACCGCAGTGGGGCTGTACGTTCGCGTGATCCGCGCCAAAAAGCTCCTTGGCAAGGCGTATAGCCTCGTTTTCCACCATATCCACGAACTGGCAGCCGCCATAATAACGTGCGCCGGGGTAGCCCTCGGCATACTTGTTGGTCAATACGCTTCCTACCGCCTCAAGTATCTCTTTAGGTACGAAATTTTCGGAAGCTATCAGCTCGATGGAGCTGTTTTGGCGCTGTTTTTCCAGCGCTATCATTTCTTGAATGCTCATAAAATCCTCCTAAACAACATGTTGATTTATTTAATCGGGCCTATCGGCCAACGGTTTTATTACCGCGCTAAAATCGGTTTGTCAACTGCCAATCGCATATTTTTATGCGCTTGCGCTTTACCGGCGCGGCGGCATGGTGTGTATGGAATGTCCGCATGCGGCCTCAAGCGCCTCGGTTACGCTCTCTGAAAACGTGGGGTGCGGACGCATCGCCCTGACGAGAGCCTCACGGGTAAGCCCTGCGGATATGGCTGTGGTTAGTTCGGCTATCATATCCGTCGCCCTGGCGCACATGAGCTGGGCGCCGAGCAGCGCGTCGCTATCCGCATCGAATACGAGCTTGATAAAGCTGCGCTCCTGCTCCTCAATCATGCTTTTGGCGTTTGAGTTCATTACGTATTTTCCAACGTAAACGTTTTTACCCCCCGCCTTTGCCTCGTCCGCAGTAACGCCGACGCAAGCTATTTCCGGCGATGTGTAAACGCAGGCTGGCACAAGCGCTGGATCCGTGGAGGGTTTATCCTTGCCGGCCATAAACTCCACCGCCGCGGAGCCCTGCGCTTGCGCCGCATGCGCGAGCTGAAAGCCGCCGATAACGTCGCCTACGGCGTAAACGTTCCGTATTGACGTGCGGTACTTATCATCCACAACGATAAAGCCCCGCTCCATCTTAGGCTCCGCGCCCGGGGCGAATAATCCGGCGGTATAGGGCCTGCGCCCGGCGCAGATCAAAACGCCGCCCGCTTCGGCTTCTTTATCGCCGGATTTGGCGGTAAATCGGCACAGCAGCGAATCGTCCTGCCGGGCGATAGCGTTTACCCTGGCCGACGTGAATATTTCAACCCCGCGCTTTTTCAGTATCATGGAGAGATTTTGCGATATTTCCCGGTCCATCATGGGCAGTATGCGGTCCAGCGCCTCGATAATGGTTACTTTACACCCGAGAGCGCTGTAAATGGAAGCCATCTCAACGCCTATAACGCCCCCGCCGATGATGAGCAGCTTGTCATAGAACACGCCCTCATCGAGCAGCAGCTCGTCGCTGGTTACAACGCCCGCGAGCTTTGCGCCTTCAATAGGGGGAAGGGACGGCGCGGAGCCGGCCGCTATGAGTATTTTTTCGCACAGAAGCGTCTCCCCGTTCGCCCGCACCCTGCCAGTATCCTCAACAACGCCTGTTCCAGCTATAACGTCCACATTGTTCGCCTTTAAAAGCTGGGCGACGCCGAGGCGGAGCTTAAGCACAATATCATTCTTGTGCCGGTGCATGCCGGAAAAGTCGAATGAAAGCCCCTCAACCCGTATACCAGCGCTCGAAAAGCCGAGCGCCTGCCTGTACATTTCGGAGGAGTGCATTAACGCCTTGGTCGGCACGCATCCCCGATTGAGGCAGGTTCCGCCGAGCTCGCCCTTTTCAATAAGCGCCGTTTTCATACCAAGCTGGCTTGCGCGGATGGCGGATACGTACCCGCCGGGTCCGCCCCCGATTACAATAAGGTCATAGTTCATTAAATCAACTCCTTGTATTTATCCAAAAGGGCCGTAATATCCTTTACTACAATATTGCTGCCTAGGGAAGCAAGCCTGCTTGCGGCATCTGCCGCCGGCCCGCGCAAAACGTCCGGCATGGATGCAATAATTTCAGCGTCCATCGCGTCGGAGAACACGGCAGCGTCCCGGATTAAGCCGTTGAGTATGGCCAGCTCAATCCGTACTCCTCCCCACGTAAAACGGTGCTCAATACACCGCGCTCCGGCTATCGCTCCGCGCCCGTAACGCCACGCGTCCGAGGCAAAGCGCGCCCGTTCGGCTTCTGCCTTGCCTCGATCGATAAGCCCTTCGTCATAGAGCTCGGGCGTTTTACCATATACCCGGCTCAGCCCGTAAACCATCGCTTCGCGCATCCGTTCAACCGTCAGTTCAGGAACAAGCTCGATAAGGTTCACAACCCGGGCGCGCACGGAGTTTACGCCCTTAGCCGCGAGTTTATCCTCCGGCACGTACAAGTAGCGCGTAAGCTTATCCATGTCCGCGTCGAGCAGTATGGTTCCGTGATGGTAGCAGTTATCCCCGCTGCGGTAAAACGCGTTCCCGGAGAATTTGCGCCCGTTAACGGTAAGATCGTTCCGGCCGCTCTTTTCGCCGTTAACGCCAAGCGCATTAAGCGAGTTGAGCACCGCGTCAAGCTGGCGTGAAACGTCGTAGTTCTCCCTTCGCGCGAGGAACGTGAAGTTCAGGTTCCCCAGATCATGGTATACCGCGCCCCCGCCGGAGAGGCGGCGGGCCAGGCGGCCCCCGGCGGCTTCCAGCTCCGTTACGCGGCATTCGCCGTAGCAGTCCTGATTTCGGCCGATTACCACGGTATCCGCATTTTGCCACAGATATAATATTAAGCTGCCGGGCAAAACCGTATCGAGAAGGAGCTTTTCAAGCGCGAGGTTGGCGTAAGGGTCCGTCCCCGAGCCATAGAGGTAATAAACGCTGTCAATCATGGCTAAACTCGTATTTGAGTATGGGCTTTCGCGCGGCCGCTACCTCATCCGGCCTGCGAATCGCCGCGTTGTGGGGCGCGTTATGCATGTCCTCCGCATCCGTATACGCCTTGTGGTACAGGCGAATAAACGCGTCCGCCGCTTCATCCAGGCTTTCGCGCGATTCAGTTTCGGTAGGCTCCAGCATGAGTGCCTCATGCACGATAAGCGGGAAGTACATGGTCGGGGGATGAATCCCCTCGTCAATCAGGGATTTGGCCACGTCCAGCGCGGTAACGCCCGTTTCATTCTTTAACCGCTCAAGGCAAAGCACGAACTCATGCATGCAGCCGCGGTCATACGCTAAATCATAAACGCCCGAGAGCCGCTTCATCAGGTAATTCGCGTTGAGCACTGCGTTTTCAGCGGCTTCCCGCACACCTTGCGCCCCAAGCGTCATTACATAGCACAATGCTTTTATCACCACAAGGAAATTTCCAAAAAAGCCTTTAACCTGCATTCCGTTTTCCCCGCGCACGGCTGTTTTGGGCAAAAACTTCCTGAGCGCTTCCTTGCAGCCGACCGGTCCGCTGCCCGGGCCGCCGCCGCCGTGGGGTGTGGAAAACGTTTTATGAAGGTTGAGATGTACCACGTCAAAGCCCATATCGCCCGGGCGCACAACGCCCATTATGGCATTGAGGTTCGCCCCGTCGTAGTAAACAAGCCCGCCGGACTGATGCACCATATCCGTTATCTCAAGTATGTTCGTGTCAAACAAGCCCACCGTATTAGGGTTTGTCAGCATTAACCCGGCAATATCCGGGCCCAAGCAGGCGCTGAGCGCGTCAAGATCCACGCAGCCGTCCTCGCGCGACGGGATGCTCACCACGTCAAAGCCCGCCATCGCCGCGCTTGCGGGGTTTGTGCCATGCGCCGAATCCGGCACGATTATTTTCCTCCTGCCCGCGTCGCCCCGTGATTCATGATAGGCCTTAATCAACAGCAGGCCCATGAATTCCCCGTGCGCGCCGGCCGCCGGCTGAAAGCTCATGGCGTCCATACCCGTTATTTCGCACAAGTATTTTTCCGCGAGCTCGAGCGCCTCTATCGCGCCCCTAACCGTTTCGTCAGGCTGCAGCGGATGGATACCCGCAAAGCCCGGCAGCGCGGCAATCTCCTCATTGATGCGCGGGTTGTATTTCATGGTGCACGAGCCGAGCGGATAGAACCCGCAGTTTACGCCGTGAGTACGCTTGGCAAGCTCCGTATAATGGCGGCTGATATCGGTTTGTGCCATTTCAGGAAGGTTCAACGGCTCCGTGCGCCTCAGGTTTTCGGGCAGGCTAAATTCCTCAACGTCGCAGGGGGGAAGGATTGCGTTACCGCGCCCTTTTATGCTTTTCTCAAACAGAAGCTTCATATTTTGCACGCCTCCTTTACGATGGCCGCGGTTTCGTCAAGACGTGACTTGGGCGTTTTCTCCGTTACGCACCAGAGCGCGCCGCCCTCCACGGGTAGCCCGCCGAGTATATCCGCCTTGTGAAGAGCGGACAGCGCCTTGTCCGCGGGAACGGGCAAGTCAGTGACAAACTCATGAAAAAATTCGCCCTTATAGCGAAGCGACACGCCCGGTATGGCGCATAGAGCGTCCGCCAGATAATGCGCCTTGGACGTCGACTGCACGGCCGCCTGCCTAAGGCCGGCCGGCCCCATAACGCTCATATACACGGAAGCTGTAAGAGCGCACAGCGCCTGATTGGAGCAGATGTTGCTCGAGGCCTTGTCGCGGCGAATATGCTGCTCCCTTGCCTGAAGCGTCAAAACGAACGCCCGGTTTCCATCGCTGTCCACGGTCTGCCCTACGATGCGGCCGGGGAGCTTGCGCATATGCTTCGCCTTTGCCGCCATAAAGCCGAGATAAGGGCCGCCGTAAGATAGCGGAAGGCCCAACGGCTGGCCTTCGCCGACTGCGATATCCGCGCCGCATGCGGCGGGGGTTCTCATCAGCGCGAGCGCAATGGGGTTGCACCCCATGATAAACATCGCGCCGGCGGCATGCGCGGCCTCACCTACCGCTTCCGCGTCCTCAAACAGGCCGTAAAAGTTCGGCTGCTGAATGTATACGCTCGCAGTATCCTCCCCAAGCATGCTTTTAAGCGCGTCGAGATCCATACGCCCGCCCTTTGCGGGAACAAGTTTCATCTCATGCCCCGAGCCGAAGCAGTAGGTCTTAACGGTGTTGATTACATCAGGATGCGCGGTGGCGCAAATTAGCGTTACCGTGCGCTTCCTGTCTCGGCACATCGCCGCCGCCTCAGCGGCGGCCGAAGCCCCGTCGTACACCGAGGCGTTTGATACGTCCATACCCGTAAGGCTGCAAATCATGGTTTGGTATTCAAATATGGATTGCAACACCCCCTGGCTCATTTCCGCTTGATAAGGCGTATACGCGGTGAGGAATTCCTCCTTTGCCGCGATGTACTTGACGATCGATGGTATATAGTGATCATAAGCACCCGCCCCGCGAAGCACGGTGGAAAACACATGGTTTTTTTCCGCCAGCTCCGTCATGCTAGCGCGCGCCTCCATCTCGGAAAGGCCGGATGGCAGATTCAGCCCGTTTTTTATGAGCATGCCGTCCGGCACATCTCCGAACAGGCTCATCACATCTTCTATTTCAAGCGCCTCCTGCATTCGCAGCCTTTCCTCCCGGGTGGAAGGTATATAGCTTCCCATTTAACGCCCTCCGTATCAGCCCTGAATGAATTGGGCGTATTCTTTAGCGTTCATCAGCTCGGAACGGCCCGAGATGTTTTCGACCTTAATAAGCCATGCATCATAGGGGGATTCGTTGATCATCTGCGGGTTGTCAAGAAGCTCCTCATTAACGGCGGCTACCGTGCCGCTTACGGGACAATACAGATCGGACACCGCCTTGACGGACTCCACATCCGCGAACGCCTCGCCCGCCGTTACCTCGTCTCCCTCGGCGGGAAGGTTCACGAACACGAGATCTCCAAGCTCCTGCTGCGCGTAATCGGAAAGGCCCACAAGCGCCGTGCCGTCCTCATTGATGAGCGCCCATTCGTGGGATTTGGCGAAAAGCCTGTTTTCGTTGTTTGCCATTTTTCAATCCTCCTGATAAATAATTCATAATAATCCAGGCGGCGCCGCGCCGCCGCAGCTTAAATAACCGGCCCTTGATTTTTTTTAACTTCGTATTAGCTTCGCGGGCCGCATCCCAAACGCTTAGTTATTTCTTTGCGGGCTTTTTATATAGAGGAAGGGGAACTACCTGAGCCGGAATCTTCCTCCCGCGTACGTCGATTTCCAGCTTGGTCCCCACCACGGCATGCTCGCTTTGAATGAGCGCCATGCCCATCGGCGCGTTCAAATACGGGCAGTGCGTGCCGGATGTTACAACGCCGACTTTTTCACCGTTAACATACGCGTCGCACCTCTCGCGCGCAATTCCCCGCCCTGTCACGGCAAATCCAACGCGCCGGCGCTTGGGCGCTCCTGCCTGAACCAGGGCGCTTTTACCGATAAAACCCTCTTTTTCCAGCTTGACGAAAATATCTAAATCCGCTTCAAGCGGCGTGACGGTTTCGTCCATTTCATGACCGTACAGCGGCATGGAGGCTTCCATGCGCAGCGTGTCCCGCGCGCCGAGCCCGCAGGGCGTAAGCCCCTTATCCGCGCCGGCCTCCAAGAGCGCATCCCATATCGCGGGCGCGTCCTTTGCCGCGCAGTAAATTTCGTACCCCATTTCGCCCGTATATCCCGTGCGTGATACCAGGCACGTTTTCCCGGCTATCCGAGCTTCCTTTGTAAATGTATAATATTTTTTGGGGCGATCTTCGTCGGCCATAACCGCTTTCATGACTTCAGGTGAAGCCGGCCCCTGCACCGCGATCTGCCCGATGGAATCAGAGATATCCATAAGCTGCACGTCGCCGCCGACATGGGACTTCATCCACATAATGTCCTTTTCGCGGTTTGCCGCGTTAACCACCAGCATGAAACAGTTTTCATCAATACGGTAGACCAGCACGTCGTCCACCACCCCGCCCGATTCGTTGCACATGGGGCTGTATTTAACCTGGCCGTCAACCATATTGCCGCAATCATTCGTTACGAGAAGCTGCACGTTTTTGAGCGCATCCGGCCCTTTTAGTATGACCTCCCCCATATGGGATACGTCGAACATGCCGCAGGCCGTGCGCACAGCCATATGCTCGCGGATGAGGCCCGCTTGGTATTGGATAGGCAGCAAATAACCGGCGAAGGGTATGATTTTGCCGCCGGCCGCCACATGGCAGTCATACAAAGGCGTTTTAAGTTCCATTGAAAAATCCTCCAGCATCACATAATCAAATGTCCGATTCGTTCGGGAAATAAAAAACAGAAACATATGATTGCACAACACGCCAACCATACGCCTCTGTTATTGAACCTGAAAGTTTCCCCCATACAATATGGGGTTGCCTCGTCGGTGCATCGCTGCTTTCCAGAGTCTCGTCCGGGCCTGGTCCTTCTGCCTGAGAGCTTTTGCGGTTCACCTTCGGCGACGCTTAACATATAAAAAGACAGCCCGCTAAGCTTATAAATAAGACAACGCGGATCTATAACCATAACCGCCGTTTCATACGCCGTGCGTTCTCTCCCAAACCCATCATCCGAACATTCAGTTTTGTTAAAGTATAATATGGGCGTTAAATGGTGTCAATATCAACAATGAATTTTTGGCCGCGGGATGCTATTTTATTTTTCGCATCGCCAGAAAATACCGAGCGGCGAAACCCTTGCCATTGGCTGGTTATATTGCGGAAGTGGCCATAATAGCATTACGTCGGAATTAAACAACGATAGGTCAGCTTTAAGCGCCATTTCTCTGCCGGATGAGTCGCGCGTAAAGCGTCCAGTTTTAAGCGCGCCCCAACTAAGCATAGCGCAGCCTTCTTGAGGGCTTATTGGGCGTTTTCCACGTTGATGCGCGCGAAAACGCCCATGCTGAAAAATTCCTGCGGCTTAAGTCTATTGAGCGCATGCTCATGATAAAGCCGCGGGGGAACTCTTTTGCCCTTAATTCACATAGGTTCTCAGGCAGCCTCATACGCGGCCGACTTAAATAACCGTGTTATGCCGGCTCCGTTTTCCAAAGCCCATGTATGTTGCAATATGCATATACAGCCTCCGCCGAATCGCCGTCGGACAGTAAAAACACAGCTTCCGGGAGCGAATCAGGGGCAAGGCGCTTAAACTGTATGCCCTGCGCGCTTTGCAGGCACACCCATTGTATGAGGTGCTCGCTGGTCATGGGATGCCGCGCGCTTCCCACGTTGACGGAAACCTCCCGGCCCTGCGCCGTAACGACGGGTACGTGCTTTTCCTCCGCCGCGTCCGTGACGTTGGGAATAAGCTCCTCCATTTTCTGTCCGCAGCATACTGGGCGGACGCCGGCGTCCTCAAGCATGTAAATCAAATTATGGCAATGCCTGCATAGATAAAATACCGGTGTTTTCATTTTTTGCTCCTTTAATATAATCTTTGCTTTTAAAGCGGCCGCGCAAATTTAGCCTGCACGTTATAGTTTACCACGCGCCGTAACTTTCATCCGTTCTTTGGCCTGCCGGGTATTATCTCTATCCAGTATCCGTCGGGATCTTCAATAAAGTAAATACCCATATCGGGGTTTTCATAACAGATTGCGCCCATGCCCTTATGGAGCGCATAGGCCGCGTCATAATCATCCGCCGCGAAAGCGATGTGGCTTTCGTTATCGCCTAAATCATAGCCGCCCGTTTTATCCCTGAGCCAGGTAAGCTCAAGCTGGAAATCGCCCTCCGGATCGGTCAGGTAAGCAAGGATGAACGAGCCGTCCGACGCCTCCTTGCGCCTTACGGTTCTCATGCCGAGCGCCTTTTCATAAAACGCGGCGCTCTTATCCAGTTCTTTAACGTTGATATTTACGTGTTTCATATAAAAATTCATGCAGACCCTCATTCCTCCCTTATACTCGTAAATCCTTTTTATGCGGCACTCCGCTTAAGCTTTGTGTTCCCATACGAAAAATCTCATCGGATAAACAGCGCGCAGCATCCGAACCGTTTGATTGCCCCGCCTCAGCAGGTGTTGCCCGTGGGCAAAATACACAGCGGCCCGTGCCAAAACGTTAGGGCCGCTGAAGGCTTAATCCGTTTCAGGTATGATTATTCGCGTGCCGGCCGGTATACCGCGGTAAATCGCCTCGGGCGGGCAAAGCTTACGCACTCCAAAATGCATGGCGTAAAGCGTATCCGGGCGCATTTTTGCCGCGAACTGAAGCGCGCCTCGCCAGTAATCCGTGCCTAAGCGCGGGTCCAAGGGAAAAAAAGCGTAATCAATGTGGCTGACGCGCGCGCGGATTTCATCAAGTATCTTAAGGAAAGCGCGTTCCGCCTCGTCCGCCTCCTCAGCGGTGGATTCATCCCGCCAGTGCCAGTTGTTCAAATCCCCCGCGTGAAACAGGCTTATACCTTTCCAGAGTATGTGAAAGCTCACGCCCGCATCCGTGCTGCCGTACGCTGTTATCGCCATGCCGTTTACGTGAACGGTTTGTCCCTCGCTTATTTTGATAACGCTGCCGCAACCCTCTATATCGCTGCTAAAAACGTACTGCACGGGATATTTCCCCGCCCAGTCGAGCACGCGCGGACAGAAATGATCCGCGTGCGCGTGGCTGGCGAGTACCGTGGCGTTTTGCGCCTGACTCAACAGAGGAACAGCCGCCTTAGGGCGTATACAATCGATTATCAACAGCTTTTCTTCATGCGAAAGGGCGAAGCCGCTGTTTCCAAGATAATGGATATCCATAATTTAAGCGATAATATCTCCCTGATGGCTGATGAGCGTTGCATCGTATATGCCCTCTACGCGGAGGAACTTTTCAACGAACCCAGTTTCTTCCTGCCTGAGCCTTAACTCAATGGTCATCTCAATGCCGTCTCGCTGAGCGGTTTTGCTTTTAAGCCGCCCGCCGGGAAGCTGCTTGACAAGCTGCTTTACCTGCCCGGAAGCCGCTTCGTTATAATGAAGTATTAAAAGGTAAGGCATGGTGGCCTTAGTTTTAAAAACGCTGAGCATAAGCAGGATCAGGCTTATGGCGATGGCGGAAATAACGGCTACGTCGTAAAACTTGGTGCCTATCGCGATGCCTTCACCGACCGCCCAGAACATGAACACCGTATCGATGGGATCCTTGACGGCGGTGCGGAAGCGGATGATGGACAGCGCGCCAACCATGCCGAGGCTCAGCGTGAGGTTGTTATTGATGAGCATGAGCATCAGCGACGTGACCAGCGTGAGCATGATAAGGCTGATGTTGAAATTGCGAGAATACATCACGCCGGCAAACGTTTTTTTATAAATCGTAAATATCACTATGCCGATAATCAACGCGATAATCAGCGTGATAAGAACCTGTAGCGGGTTCAGTGAAATAGAAAAAATGTTGGATAAGGAAAAGTCGTTCATGGTCAATCCTCCTTGACGTTGCGCTAAGTAGAGCGCGTTCATTTTGTATTTAAAGCCCAGGAACCGCGCCCATGGGCATTAAACCTCATACTGCCTGCACAGGCAGTACTTGCTGATAGCGCACCTTTCCGGCGCGGCAATCTGCAAAAGCGAACGGATATAGGCGGGCAGATAACGGTTATACTTGATCTCAAGCACCATATCCCGCCCCTCCACAGCCGGGTACGTGACCAGCCTGCGGTTGAACAGATCGGTAGCGCGGTATGCTGTTCGTATATTTTTATCAAACGTTACGCGCACTTCCTCCAGCGGAAAAACAAACGTCTCGCGCGTATAATCCACGACAACCGCCGGCTTGAGCCGTCTGGACGAGAATTCGGCGAACATCCTGCGAGCAAAGCGCTCCGGCCGGTTCAAAAGGAACAAGTAGCCGCCGGACAAGAGCTCTTCGCATTCTGCGCGGTTCAAATTGATCGATTCCTTGCGGATATATCCCGCGTCCTTATTCTTGCATTCCAGCTTAATCAGCCTGTCGGACAGGTTATATGTCCGAAGCCGTATTTTTAACCTGTTGTCCGTTCCGTAAAGCTTCTCTGCGAACGCTGAATTATACGCATCGTCAAAGTAAAGGCTGCGTATGAAGTATTCGCCGCGCTCGTTCGCGTTGGCGTCGCGCTCCATAGTCATGGCCAGCTTTCCGGAAAGGAAGATATAATCCCCCTGATTCATGTAATACTTCAGTTCATGCCGGTATTTCGGTTCGCTCATATCATACCTCGTATCGCTGATTGTGCCGGTTGTGCCGGCGTTACGGTTAGTTTATGTGGAGGGCCTGGAGCCGTCCGCTCCGAAAAGCTTCGTGCATGTGTCCGAAGATTCGTTGAAATACGTCCGGAACTGGTACGCAAACCATGCTTTGCGGTTTTGCGCGAATTCGCGCAGGCGGTTTACGCTCCGCTTCCATCCTTCGTGGCTCATCCCGCTCCAAAGCTCCGTATCCCTGACCATTTCCTGGTCGATGTTCGCTTCAAGCTCGTTAACGCGGTTTATGATATTCTCCTCGGTGAATACCACGTTGGCCATATCCGCGCAAGCCTGATAAAAAAGCTTTTTAAAGTCCGCGTTCTTCATCAGGGCCTTTATAAGCTTATTGGAGAAGCCGTTTGCCACCCCATGCCCCTTCTCGTGGAAGTACTTGGCAAACGAATCCCACTGATAACCCTTCATTCCGTTGATGCTCGCGTTCATAGCCCAGCAAAAGTCGTAGGTTATCCACTGCCATTTCCTGCCGGGGGCTTTCCAGAACTTGATGTTGCCTGTATCCGAGTTGCCCACGTACAGCTGCATGGCCGTGTAGTACGCAAGGTTTTCAACGTCGATGAGGCTGGAGATATAATCGTAATGCTCCTTCTGCGAAAGATCATGGCTGACCGCGTATTCGAGCATCGCCTTATAGTCGGCGTCGCTTCCGGATACGATTTTCCCATTTCCGACGAGTAGGTCGATGGTGTCCGGGTCCTCGATGCCGTAATGCTGCGCGAGATAATGCTTGTTTATTTTCTCCTTGATGTTATACACGCCCCAGTACTCCCCGTTGAGGTATACCACGCACTGCTCGTACGCCTGCGCGACCAAATCCGTATGCTCGCCGACAAGGCCGGTGATGAGCACGTCCCTTATCCTGGAAATCGTGCTTTCCTGCCCGGATGCGCGCAGAACAAACGATTTATAATCTTTAAACTCCCGGTTGTCAAAGAGCGGATAATTAATCCTGGAGCCGCCGTAGCCCGCCCGGGCGATTACGGCCAGGCCCTTTTGCTCCTTAGCCCGCGAGTAAGCGCCGAATATGCGGAAAATCGCATCCTGATCATACTCGTATTTGCCGTTCTCATCGATAATATCGAAGTGAACCGGGCGTTCCCATTCCTTCCAAAAGTTCGCGCCCGTCTGGAGATCGTCGTCCTGGGCGTTATTCCCTCTCGCGTAAATACCAATTTCACTGTCCCACAGGTTGGCGGGTTCCGTAACCAGCGACACGACGCGTACCGTATGCGGGCTGTCGATGAGGTAGGTTGCGGTGGCGATATCGCTGTTGTAAAACCCATCCTTTACGGCGCGGGCGCGCATAATGGTGGTTTTTGAGATGGCGATAGGCCCAGAGTACGGGGTATCCGAAGCGTCGGGCTCGCTGCCGTCGAGAGTATAATACACGCTGCTCCCCTCCGGCGCTTCTATTGATACCGTCACGCTCCCCTCATACGCGCCAGCCTGCTGGGAAAACACCGGCTTAGCGGCAAACCCGGGCTTGCCCGCTTCGTTCGCTTTACCGGGCGTGGGGGTCAGGTATTGCATCACGCTCCCGTCCTCATTGCGGCCATAGCTCACGTCCGCGTGGAACATGCCGGCGCGCATTCTATCGAGAAGCTTGCCGTCGGGATCGTAAAAGTAAACCGCGTCCCCGTCCGCGCTTATGTTAAAGTTGGTTTCAAGATTTTTTTTTTGCGAGTCCCTAACGTCGTTTCCGGAGGCGAAAACGGTTATGTACCCGCCGGCGGGTATTGTGGTTTCAGGGAAAATCCATTTGGCAGGGTTTTTGGGGTTGTTCGTCAGCGAATATCCAGACAGGTTGACGTCCTGGCCGGAAGCGTTGTGTAGCTCGATCCAGTCGTAAAATTCGCCGTCCTCGGCCTTGAGAAAGGAATAGTTCGCGCCGAGCATTTCGGATATATACAGATCGCCCAGCGCCAGCACGTTTTTCGCCTCAAAGTCGGACCTTCCCTGCTCTGTATTGGGGTAGCCGGGCGTAGGAGTTGCGGATTGCGAAAACTCCCCGGTTCCGTCAGGGACGCGAGCCATGGACTGGTCGCTCTCCTGCCGCGAATAGGAATAGCTATCGATAATTTTACCGTTTTTGGCGGTCAAAACAACGTCTTCCTCGTATGCGCGAAGTGAAAACGGCGCGTGAATCTCGCCGTCCTGAACCGCGTCGTTGCCTGAACAGAAGATGACAAGATAACCCTTCGCGGGTATTTTCGTCCCCTTGGGCAATGTATATTTTCTGGGTTGGGCCAGGTTGTCGGATATGCCGAACCCGGATAAATCCATCTCCTCGTCGTTTGAATTGTACAGCTCGATCCAATCAGAAAATACGCCGAACGCGTCCATTATCGTGGTTTCGTTGGAGGCCATGAACTCGTTGATGTATAAGCCTATATCCTCGCCGCCGCGGAGCGTTTCCTCAAAGGCCGCAGCCCCTTCGTCCGTATTGGGATAGCCGGGGGATGGCCGCGTGAACTCGCGCCATTTCTGGCTGTCGGCAGGATCGCGGCCGAGCGTAGAGCCGGAGGCGACGGATCTGAGCGTGATGGAATCGAGAACCTTGCCCGTAGAATCCATGAATATTAAATCATCCGTTGAAGACAGCTTAAAGTTGGCGTAAAGGCCCTGACGGTTTTCACCGCAGCAGTAAACGACAATATAACCTCCGGCCTTAATCACGGTGTTATCCGGGAATACAAATTTTGCGCCTGAGAGCAAAGAGTCGCTCAACGCGAAGCCGGAAATATCGGCTGCGTCGGATCCGCCGTTATAAAGCTCCACCCAGTCGTAATAATCGCCGTTTTCATCGGGAACCGAACCCTTGTTTGAGGTCATCACCTCGTTAAGCGCGACGGCGCCCGTCCCTCCCGGCTGGGCCTGTCCGGCCTTGCCTCCGAAATAGACAAGTAAAACTATCAAAACCGCCGCTAAAGCGATGATTAATACAAGATTTATCAGCTTCTTCAAGCGAACACCTCCTAAACTGCGCCGCGACTGATTTGGCCGCAGCATTCCTTATAGTTTATCACATGCTTTTCATGTTTCAAGTACCGGGTGAAAAATTTACCGTTTATTCATCCTGTCACGCGCCGCGCCGCCTTCATAAGCAGCTCATCGCATGGCAGCAGCGCGGCGAGGCTTATCAGGTTAAACGCGGTATGGAAGTTGGCCAGCTGCCGCGGAGCGTCCCCGGGCGTGAGCGATTCCAGGGCATTTAACAGGGGCAGCCGGAGAACATAGGCGAGAGCGAGAAATATGAGCGTACCCGCAACCGGGAACAAAAAAGCCGCGGCCGCCGTCCTTCGGGCTTTTTTTCCCGCGCCAAGGCTGTACAGCACGGCCGTGACCCCCGCGCCGATGTTCATGCCCGCCACAACAGGCGCGGCGGCTGCAAAGCCGATTAATCCCCTCCCGGTTAGCGCCTGGATTACGCCTACGGAAGCCGAAGAGCTCTGGATTATGGCCGCTGCCGCAGCGCCCGCGCAAATACCTAGAAGAGGGTTGGACGACAGGCTGCGCGTGAATTCTTCAAACCAGCCTTCCCCGGCAAGCGCACCCATGCCGGCCCCCATCATGCCCATGCCGATAAACAAAAACCCGAACCCGCCCACAGCCTGCCCGGCCGCGCAGATTTTGGGCTTGGAGCAAAACACCATCAGGCATACGCCGAAAAGGGCTACGACAGGCGCGGCGCTTGCAAGATCCAGCGCCAGCAGCTGCGCGGTAACGGTCGTGCCGACCTTCGCGCCCATTATTACCCATAATGCCCGTTTCGGCTCCAATATACCCCTGTTTACCAACCCCACGGACATGATGGCCGTCGCGTCCGAGCTTTGGATAACCGCCGTAACGCCCGCGCCCACCGCCACAGAGGACGCCTTGCTGCGCGTGAGCCGCCTTAAAAGCGGCTCCAGGCCTGAGCCGGCGAGCGCTTCAAGCGCCTGCCCCATGGCCTTCATGCCGAATAAAAAGAGCGCGAGGCCAGTTATGATGCTAAGATAATCATTTGCCGTCAATAAATTACCGCCTTTGCGCAGGAAATACTGCATTGCTTCATTGTATCAACGGGGACGGCGGCCTATGAATAGATTGGCTATCCAAAAGGAACCCACACCGCGCGAACCGAGTTTCTTTTCAGAATGTACATGCGTTTGGCCGTAAATTGCGCGGGTCTGTACCGGGTTTAACGCGCCGCGCCTTTCTTTAAACGGCTACAGGGTTTATAATAAAAATAACGGTACACTTTATTTGAGAAAGGCGGGACTAAATTATATGAAAAAGCTGGCGGTCGTCTATGCGTCGCGTTACGGAAGCTCGCTAAAATACGCCCAATGGATTGCGCAAAGGGCGGGCGGGCAATTAATTGAAGCGTCGCGGCTGAAAAAAGGGGATCTGAGCCAATACGGCGCGATTGTGTTCGGCGGCGGCGTTTACGCCGGGTCGCTTAACGGGATTAATCGGCTTATTAAGTTTAAGGAAGAGATTTGTGGAAAGAAGCTCATCCTGTTTTTTGTAGGCATAACGGATACGGAGGACTCGGGTTCGTACAAAAAGGCGGCGAAAGAGTCAGTGCCGCCTGCAATCTTAGAAAATGCCTCGCTTTATTATCTTCGAGGCGCGCTGGATTACAATAAGCTCAGCTTTTTGCATAAGGGCGTTATGCGCGTTATGCGCGGCATGCTTAAGAAACTGCCGGAGGAAGATGCGGCCGGTGCCAATAACGATTTTATAAATATCATGGAATGTCCTGTCGATTATGTCCGGCCCGAATCGGTTGAGCCTATCATCAACGAGCTTTTGGGAGGCAGGCCCGCATGACCGCCGCAAGGCCCAAATTACGGGGCGTCGGCTTGATGCTTTTTTGCGCGGTGCTGTGGAGCCTCGCGGGGCTGTTTATTAAGCTGGTTCCGTGGCATCCCGCTGTTCTGGCGGGGTGGCGCGCGTTCGCGGCGGCTGTTACGCTGTTAATTTTTATGCGCTTTTCCGGGTTCAGGCCGAGGCTGACCCGGCGGGTGGCTGTGATCGGCGCGTTCGTTTGCCTGACGTCATTCGGCTTTATCGCGGCGAACAAGCTTACCACATCCGCCAATGCTATTGTCTTACAATACACGTCGCCTATATTCCTGCTTGCGCTCTCCGCGCTTTTTCTCAAGAAAAGGTTCAGAACGGCGGATTACGCCGCTACCGCCCTGACGGTAGCGGCCATAGCGCTGTTTTTTTTCGACGAGCTGTCCCCTGGGAATATGCTCGGCAACGCTTTCGCCATTTTCGACGGGCTGGCATTCGGGTGCGTTTACCTTTTAACGGGGGAATCGGATATGCAGTCCAGGTTATCCGGCGTATTTTGGGGCAACGTTTTTACCGCGGCGATAGGCATCCCTCTCACAGCGGTATTCGGCATTGAGCTGAGCGCGGCCTCCGCCGGGTTCGCGGCAATACTGGGCGTGTTTACGCTCGCCGCGCCCTACATCCTGTACAGCCATGCGCTGAGCGTATGCCGGCCGCTTGAATGCGCGCTGACCGGCGCGTTTGAAATCCCGCTCAACCCGCTGTGGGTTTGGCTTTTCATTGGAGAAGCGCCCGGCGCATGGGCAGCCGCCGGAAGCGCGCTGCTGTTTATCACGGTAAGCATTTACACCTGTTACAACGCGTTAAGGCCGTATATCGGCGGCCGGGTTTCGCGGGATAGAATTGGATCAGGAGGCAATGCCGAAAAGGGAAGGGGTTCCGTATCCAGTGAGATTAACTGAACCGCTCCGAGTCGCTTGTCGATTACAGGGGAAGGTTCGGTACATAAATCGCTGGCCGACCTGGGAACCTTATCGTTAAGCGCGGCCAGCGGCGGGGCAGGCCCGCCGCCATGAGTGCTTATGAAAGGCAGCGCTTTATTCAGCCGGCGGCAGATACGTCGTTACGAAATCTATCATCCTCTGGTTTACGCGCGCCGCTATATTATAATCATTATCGCCTACAATATTGCCATAATGAACTCCGACGATAAAGGATAATTCGGTTTGCTGCATAATAGGCCCGCCTGAATTTCCTTCTGTGGTATCCATTGTATGCTTGAACCATTCGGCTGTCATTTTACCGGCGACGCCGTGGCTGCTCCACAGGGTACCTTCCGGCTTATCTCCGGAGTAGCCAAGATGCATCAATACCGCGTTGGACAGCGTTTCATCAGTCAAGGAAGCAAGCCCGAACACACCGGCATTAAGGCATTTATCAACCTCTATCAGGCCGTATTCATATGTCGTTAGTTTATCCGAATCGTCTACCCATCCGAAGGTTGAAGCTACGCTGACCGCCGAAGCCGTTTCAAAGCTGGAAGCGCTTCCTCCGGGTTTGGCGGTTATCGATTTCGCCCAGCCGTGTTCGGGATTATATACATTATGGCCGGCGGTGAGTATCATGGTATCCCCGACAAATGCGCCGGAGCCGCTTGCCTTCTCGCCGTCCTGGTATTCGATTTCCAGATAAACCACCGCGCTGTTCGGGAACGCGTCCACATTGGTTACCTCGATACGGTTATCCTCACCGATGATATTCTTTGACGGCTGCGCGATCTCAAGCCCTTCGGGGATGTGCGGTTTTAGTTCACTGGCTTTTTGCCGTGCGCGCGCTTGGGGCTCCGTTACGGTGATTTCGCCAGTACGCAGATTTCTGGCTACATAAACTCCATTGTTCATGCTGCCTGATTGTTCGGCGGCGACATTCCCTTTAGCCTCTATTGAAGAAAGGGCGCTAGCCGGGTTCATCAAAATCAGGCTGCACAGAAGCAGCGCGGCGCAGATATAGCCGCCAAATTTACGAAGGGATTTCAAGCCGATTTTCATCTTTTTCGTACCTCCTTAATAAAACAAATGATTAGTTTTGCTCGTGCTGGTGGGCAGCTGGAGCTGCCCACCCGTCTTGTTCCGCTCGTTTCGGCCATCGCCTAATACAGCGAATAGGCGTTCATGCTTCCCGTTAGGGCGTTATTAGGCGATGTCAACCGCTATTTCGTATTGGATGTTATAAAGTTCAATACCCTCTGCGTAATTCGGAACGCGAAATTGTGATCCGCGTCGGCGTCTCCGCCGTGAACGCCGACAATCTTATCGTGCTGAGGCTGCATTATCAGCGGGCTTCCTTCGCCGCCATAGGCGACGTCCGCGTCATGAAGGAAACGTGACGGGGTAACGGAGCTGACGGCGCCGGCGCTGTGCCACAGCGTGCCCTCATCCTTGTCGAACGGGTATTCGTAGTTGGTTATGACATGTCCGTCCAGGTCCTCATCCTCGTGCTTAACTACGCCTAAATGCCCGGTGTTGAGCGAGTCGGCAATCTTTATCAGCCCGAAATTATAGTTGTCGTCGGAGTCGCTTATCCAGCCGTTGAAAACGGTTACGCTGGACGCTTTGCCAGAGTCAAATGTTGAATTTATACCGCCGGGGTATATTTTAATTTCTACCGCCCAGCCGCTTAAAGTGCTGTAAATGAGTTCGCCAACGGTAATAAGCGCGGTAGGTGAGACGAACGAAGCCGTCGCCTTTGCGGTAGAACCATCCTGATAAGAGACTTCGATCGATGCGATGGCGCAGAAGGGGAACGCGTTCACATCGGTGATTTGCACGCGATCGTCGTCGCCGATTATTTCCTTGGTTCCCGTTTGTGGAGGCTCCGCAACCTTGAGCCCCTCGGGAATATACGGGCTTATCTCGCCCACTTCCTTGAACGCCTTCGCGTCGGGTTCCGTCACGGTCACTCTTCCCGACGAATCCCTTGAAACATATGCTTCCCTGCTCGCGCTTTCAAGCAGCTTAACCGTTTCCTCCCCCATTGCCGCGCGCGCGTCAAACGCGGAACCGGAATTAAGCGCGTATGACGGATTCAGCATGATTGTGCTCAATAAAAGCATTGCCATTATGACGCAGCAGCCGAGGGTTCGCAGTAACTTTGTTTGCCTTTTCATCTTTTTTATCCTCCGTTCCTTGGTTAAATGAGGTTGAGTTTTGAGCTGGTAAGGGGTTTGCGCGCATATGGCGCACCGTAAGCTTTATGAGGAGCTTCCGTTTATTAGGAAGATCCGAGGGCGCGGCTTGCGGGCCGCCCTGCGGCGGGCTTTATTAAAGCTCAAGCAGGGCGAAGGGGAAAGGCCATAACGCCCATTCGCCTTCTCGCTATGCAGCGTCAGCTTATATAGCTTGTGACAAACGCTATTACCTTTTTGTTAATGCGGGCGGCATAATTAGCACCGTCCGTTAATTTCCCCAGATGAACGCCCGTTATAAATGTTGGGGCCGTCTGCTGAACAATCGGCCCGCCGGACTGGCCGCTCACAGTGTCCATATCATGCTCAAACCATTCTGGATAATAGTCAACGGCAACTCCCGCCGAATGCCACAGCGTACCCTCATCTTTATCAATGGGGAAGCCGTAATGGGTCAAAACCGATTCGTTTAATGACTCGTCCGTTATATCCGCAAGGCCGAACGCGCCGGCATGTAGACAGTCGGCGACTTCAACCAAGCCATATTCGTAATTGAGTTCAAGGTCGGATATCCATCCATTAAACGAGGAGACGCTTACGGCCGTGGTGGAGCCGAAGCTTGACAAAGTGCCGCCGGGATAAGCCGTAACGGAGGTTACCCATCCCTGACTCGCCCCGTAAACGACATGGCCAGCCGTTAATATCAGGTTATCCCCCACGAAAGCGCCGGAACCTGCCGCAATCGTGCCGTCTTGAAACTCGACCTTCAAAAGCACCACGGCGCTAAAGGGGAAAACGTCTACGGAAGGCGCCTGAACGCGGTCGTCGTCTCCGATAATCGCTTTAGTCCCGGGCTTTTGCGGATCCGCCGACTCAAGCCCATCGGGTATACGCGGGTTTATCATCTTGACGTTTTTTGCCGCGCCGGGATCGGGCTCGGTCACTGTTACTTCCCCGGTAGCCAAATCCCTTTTTACGTAAGCGTCCTTACTCGCGCTCTCAAGCAGCTTAACCGTTTCCTCACCCATTGCGGCGCGCGCGTCGAACGGGGCCTCCCCCAGCGCGCCGGAAGGGTAAATCAATATGGAACTGCATAATAGAAGGGCCGCGCAAAGGCACATGCCAACTCCTCGCAGTAAGTACTTTCTTATTTTCATCTTATCATACCTCCGTATAAATTTTGCGACGTATGTAATCTGTGCAAAGAGGCAACTGACGCTGAATAAACGGTTTTATGAATGGCCGCGCCGTTTCATATTCGCCCGTAATCCGCGCGAACAGCCCTTAAAGGTTCCCTGCCGGAGCCTGATTAACAATACGGATCCCGCTAACCGTTTTTTCGCGCCAAAACCTCAGCGCCGAACCCCTGGGAATATTTGATTTCATGTTCGCCTTATCTCAAGCCGGCCCGGGATAAGATAAAATTAGGTTCAGCAGCCTTTTTGTTGCGCGGTACGCGTAATTGGTCGATGGGTCGGGGCTGCTGGAGGCGTATATGCCCACAATGCTGTGGGGGTCCGTTTGAAGCACGATAGGGCCGCCGGAGTTGCCGTAAACCCCGTCGGCGTCGTGCTTGAATTGCGCGGGAGTTACCGAGAGGATACTGCCCGCGCCGTACCACAGCGAGCCCCTGTCTTTATTGATATCGTATGGGTATCCGTAGTTTAAAATAACGTGGTCGAGCAAGTTATCGTCATCCTGCATCTTAACGCCTAACGCGCCGGTATCAAGGCTGCTGGATAATTCGATCAGCCCGAAATCATAAAAATCGTCCACATTGCCTATCCAGCCATTCAATGTACGGATGTAACTCGCTTTTGTTATCTTATCTGAGCCTGAATCAAAATTTCCGGGATAAACATACGTATTGGAAGCCCAGCCGCTTAATGGATGGTATATTACGATTCCCGAGGTTAGTATCGTCGTTGGCGTAACAAATACCCCAGACCCGTAGCCCATAGTGCCATCCTCATACCAGGCTTCGATATATACCATAGCGCTGAATGGGAAAGCAGCTACGTCGCTTATCTCAAACCGGTTGTCGTCGCCAATTATCGCTTTTGAGCCGGGGCTTAGCGGTTCCGCGATTTTTAGCCCCTCGGGAATGTACGGGGGTATTTCCGTTATGTCCTTAAACGCAGTGGGATTGGGCTCCGACACGGTAATCTCCCCCGTTTGCATATTCCTGGAAACATAAGCCTCCTTGCTTGCGCCGTCAAGCATTTTTACGACGTCTTCTCCCATCGCGCCCCGCGCGTCGAACGGGGGATCGGTATCAAGCGCGTATGACGGGTCCAGCATGATTGAGCTGCAAAATAGCAGCGCGATACATACGCAGAAGCCCGCTAAACGCATTATTTTTATTCGGCTTTTCATTTGAATAATACCTCCGCTTCATTGTCGTAATTAAGTTAAAGCCGGGTTTCTCGGCATAGGGCGGCGTGCGCCCCGCTCGCTTTAATAATTTTGCCTAGCCGTTTATAGTCATGGTTAACGGCCGCGCTATATTGAGTGAGGAGAATCGCCGCAAACACAGAAAAGCGGCTTCATCTTTTCTCGCGCACGAGTCAGCGACTTTTTCATAGCTGAGACGCGATTAGATAAAACCAACGAGAAAGCGCACAGTCCGGCTACGCGCCGGCCTGTGCGCAAAGAAAGCGAGCTTTAATCGCCCCCTCCAAAACTGGCGGACGCAAAACGGCTTTGCTCGTTTGATACGACGTTTTTTCATAACCGCCGAAAGCATCGTTGCACCTCCAATTCTATTTATTATACAATTTTATACAATTATTGCCATATAGTCAATAGTCATATATGCTTTTAAATTTTCTTAAAAGATCTAATTTTCGTCACGCTATAAAAGATGAACTTTTTTTGAACTTTTACAACTCAAAAGAAAAAACGTAATCCCGCCATAACTTGGCGGGATTACAGGCTTATTGAAATTTGCGCGTCGATATCTTAATTGTTAGTTCAGCCCGTATATGGCCGAAAACTTGTTTACTAGGTATTCGGTATAATAGGATGGATCAAACGGTTTGCCGCAGCATTTCTCAATAGCCTCCGCGGGCGTAATGGCCGTTCCGTGCCGGTATATTCGTTCGGTAAACCACTCAACGATAGGGGCAAGCTCGCCCTTGTATACGCAATCCCACACATCTACATCCTTCTTAAGGGAATCAAGCATCTGCGCGGCGTATGCGCTGCCTATTGAATAGGAGGGGAAGTACCCGACCAGGCCGCCGCTCCAATGCGAATCCTGAAGCACGCCCCGGGCGTCGTCGGGAACCTTAACGCCAAGATATTCCTCGTAAAGCCTGTTCCAGGCTTCCGGCAGATCCTTTACTGCCAGCTCGCCGCTCATAAGCTGCTTTTCAAGCTCATAGCGTATAAGAACATGAAGCGAGTATGTCAGTTCGTCCGCCTCCGTACGTATTAGGGACGGCACGCTCTTGTTCACCGCAAGATAAAAATCATGCGCGGTAACGTTGTTGAGCTGCTCAGGGAACAGTTCCTTTAATTTGGGAAAGATGTACTCCACAAACTCAAGCGAGCGCCCGATGATATTCTCATAAAAACGGGATTGGGATTCATGAACGCCCATTGAAGTGCCGTTTGCGAGCACGGAACCTATCAGATCGTCGCCCGTATGCAATTCATACAGGGCATGCCCTCCCTCATGAATCACGCTGTACATGTTGCTGCCCAGCATGTTTGTATTATAATGGGTGGTGATACGCACGTCATGCTTGCTGAAGTGCGTGGTAAACGGATGCTCGGTTTCGCCGATAGCGCAGAAATCCGGGTTTATCGTCAATACCTTCATTAAGTAAGCGGAAAGCTCGCGCTGCTTATCAAGGGGATAATCCTTGTTTAAGAACGAATCGTCAATCGGCCTGCCTTCCGCGGCGATACGGTGAATAAGCGGCACAAGCACGGCCTTTATGGTGTTGAAATAGCTGTCCGCGATATCCTGGGTAAGCCCCTTTTCAAACTCGTTAAGCCATACATCGTATGGGGCCTTGTCGGGGTTATAGTAGCCTGCGAATCTTTTGAGGGTTTCAAACACCCTTTCAAGACAGGGCAAGAACATTGCGAAATCGTTGCTTGCCTTGGCCTTATGCCACACGTGCTGCGCTTCATTCAACAGCATGGTATAGGCTACATATTCCTCCATGGGGATCAGCCTCATTTTGCGGAGCTGCTCGTCAAGCTCCTCCGCTTCGCGGAGGGTGATGAAATCAAGCTCATTTTTACGCTCCAACAGCTGTGCAATCATGGTTTCCAGCTCGGGGCTGGAAACCAGTTTATAGATCTCCTCTGAAAGCGCGCCGAGCGTTATTCCAGCCTGTTCGGACGAGCCGGGCGGAGCCGTTGTAACGGAATCGTAGTAAATGAGGCCCGTGGCGTGCTCATACGCGTGCATTTTTGCCTGATACTCTCTGAAACGCTTCTTTAACTCATTAAGCTCCATCTTTTATAAACTTCCTTTCTTTTTTTCGGTAAACAGTCAAGGGGCGGCGGTTCAATATAACGGCGCCGGCCCCAAAAGCTCTATTCGCCATCCCCGCCTTCATCCTTTTTTTCCTCTTCGTCGAATTCGAAAGCGGCTGAAATATCGGGTTTGCGGCTGAGAGAGGATTTAAATTTTTCCTTATCGGTCATACGGTTTGTGAAAATCATCATGAATACAAGTATTGCGATGCCGATGAGCCAGATGATTGTTTCCCATATGCCAAGCCTGACGGATACGAGGTCAAGTACGCCCATGATGAGCAGCAGCAAGCCAACAGCCCCCATGCAGACGCGAATGGTCTTTTTAAACACCTTCTCCTTGCCCTCTTTAATGTTTTCGTTCTTATACATAGATCCCCTGCCCGTTATGGCGCTCACAAGCATATATATGCCCGCGCCCACATACAGGATGGAGAGCAGGGAGAAGCCCGAGCCGGACGTTTGCTGAGGGCTGGGGGACTGTTCCGCGCCGGGCGTGCTTTGCGCCGTTGGAGAAGCCGCGGGCTCGGCCAATACGGGCGCGGCAAAGAGCATGAGCAGCAGGCATAGCGCGGCTAAGGCGGTAATTAGGCGAAGTTTCTTCATTTGTTAATCTCCTTTTTCTCAATTATACGCCGATACGGCGGGCGGACGAAATGCGCAAACGCGCATATCACAATGGATGTAAGCCTTATCAGGTCTTTGACGGTTGTGTGGTGGGTTGAATAAAATTATATTCAAGCCTGTTTAGCGGTTGATTGCAGGCGGCGCTGACTATAACCGCCTGAGCTTTGCGCCGCCCTTCCCGTCTTCAACGGCGAAGCCCATCCCTTTTAGCTCATCGCGAATAGCGTCCGCGCGCGCCCAATCCCGCGCCGCGCGCGCAGCGGCGCGCTCGGCCAGTAGTTTTTTCGCGTCATCTGGGAACGCCTCCTCCCGCTTATGCTCCAGCAGCCCCAGTACGCCGGCCATCTCGTCAAACAAGCCCGCCGCTTCCGACAGGGCGGAAGGGCTTTGCGGATGCTCCACAAACGAGTTGGCCGCGCGCGCGAAATCAAACAAAACGCCAAGCGCGTCCGCGGTGTTGAGGTCGTCGTCCATCGCCGCGCGGAACCTTTGCCTGTACCCTGCTAAATCCAGTGGAAGCTCCCCTTCCTTCTCGCCGGAGCAAGGCGCGTTCTCCAACCGTTCCCGAGCTGTGCGGATGCGTTTGAGCGCGGCATCCGCCTGCCCGAGCAGCTCGCCGGAAAAGTTTATGGGGTTGCGGTAGTGCGCGCTGAGCATAAACAATCGAACGGCCTCTAAATCAAATTTTTCGCCCAGCTCGCGTATGGTGAAAACATTACCCAGGCTCTTGGACATCTTCTCGTTATTGATGTTCAAATAACCGTTATGCATCCAATACCTTGCGAACGCAATGCCCGTGGCGGCCTCGCTTTGGGCTATTTCGTTCTCGTGGTGAGGGAATATCAAATCCCGTCCGCCGGCATGTATATCAAAGCTTTCGCCCAAAAGGCCCATGCTCATGGCGGAGCATTCAATATGCCAGCCCGGCCTCCCCTTTCCCCACGGCGCATCCCAGGCAGGCTCACCGGGTTTTGCGCCCTTCCAAAGCGCGAAGTCGAGAGGATCCCTCTTTTGTTCAAGCGGGTCGATACGCGCCCCGCTTTCAAGCGCCTCAATGGATTGCCCGGACAGCTTGCCGTACGCGGGGTAGCTCCGTACGCTGAAGTAGGCGTCCCCGTTATCAACGGCGTATGCATATCCTTTATCGATTAATTTATGTATCAGCTTGATAATCTCTCCGATATGCTCAGTCGCCCGCGGATTTATCGTTGCGCGCTTTACGCCGAGAGCATCCGCGTCCACATAGTATTCCTGAATATACCTATCAGCTATTTCGGGAACCGTCAGCCCCTCCTCGTTCGCCTTTTTTATGAGTTTATCGTCTATATCCGTAAAATTCTGTACAAATGTTACCTTGTAGCCGATGTATTCAAGGTAACGGCGGAGCGTATCAAAAACGATAAGCGGCCTTGCGTTGCCGATATGGAAATAGTTATATACGGTTGGACCGCAAACGTAAACGCTCGCCTCTCCAGGGATAAGCGGAATAAATTCCTCCTTGGACCTCGTCATCGTATTATAGATCTGCATGAAATTCCTTTCCGGCGTTCCGCCCGGCCGGGCGGCGGAAACCCGTTGATTTACCGGCGCTATCCCTGCAGCGCCCCGGCTGAAGAACGCGCGAGAAGCACGCCTTATTAGTTTATGCTCGTTGTATAGAACAATCGCCCGTACCGCTTCGCCTGAAAGGGAAAGCGATAAACGGCCGACGCTTTACCGCGTCGGGCGCCATACATACCAGATTATGATAGCATAAGCCTTAGCGGCGCCGCAATACGCACGGGGCGCGAATCGTGTAAAAACAGGGCGCTACATACCCTTCTACGCATAATTCAAGCGTGAAAATTTTCTTTGAGGCCTCAACTCCTGCGTATCTGAAACGCCGGGGCTCATAATATGCTAGATATGCCCCTTGCCTTTGGTGAAGCGGAGGATGAAACCGTATAGATGCATAAGAATAGCCATAAATAAAAATATTTACCATTTTCGACTTGACAATACAATAAATTAGTGTATCATAAACAATAAGTTAAACATATTGATAACCCTTGAACTTTACAAAAGCACAATAAAGAAAGGAGATAAGTAAACGGATAAACGCTTTTCATAAGCCGCTTTCCAAAACAATAACGGGTTATGCGGCAACAACAGTACTTTCTCTGCGAACAAATAAAACACATGCCAACATTAAACATCTATTTATGATACAACTGGAGGATAGAATATGCGTAAAATATATAAAATGACTTTATTACTCTTAGTTATGATATTTCTGGTATCCGTGCTGATGCCGTTAGGCAATAGCGGTAACGCCGCGGCTGTGGAAGATAGCGATACCTCAGCGCAACGGGTGACCGAGCTTACTGAACTAAGGAGTGAGACGAGCAAAACCTATCTGCTTGCGGATCAGACATATGAAACCGTTGTGTCCGCGGAGAAAATTCATTACCAGGATTCTAATGGGCTGTATAAGGAGATCAAGAACAGCGTATCGGAAGATGCTAAAGCGATAAAAAACTCAAATTACCAGTATAAGAATACGGATAACGCTTATACGGCCCGCTTTGGCGATATGGCTGAAGAGCTGCCCGTATTGATGGAGTACGGCGGCGGGTCGATAGGGTTCAAACCGATTGGCGGCGGACCCGCTTCCGCGCAAAAAGGCCGGGCGGCAGAGGCGCTTAAAAACATAGTTCCGGAAGAGAACGCGGTGTCATACTATGATGTTTATCCCGGGGTGGATATTATTTATGAAACCACAACAGATGGCGTAAAAGAGTTTATTATACTGAATGATCAGGGCGCTTCAAATACCTATGAGTTTGAGCTAACTATGAACGGTTTACATATTCATGAGGAGGAAGGCGTGATTCAATTCCGTGATGAAACGGGCGAAAGCGTGATGGAAGTATCGGGATTAATGGCCTTTGACGCTAATGGGGATGCTACGGATAAGGTAACCTGCCAAGTTATAGAGAATAAGGGCGGCACGCGGCTGAGGGTAACTCTGGATGAAGAGTACCTAGCGGATGAGGGCCGGGCATATCCGGTGGTAATCGACCCCTCCGTGATGATAACCGGCAGCAACAGCACGTTTGATACGTTTGTGAGTAAAAGCAAGCCGAACACGAACTATTACATGAACAATTATCTGCGTGTGGGCTATGATTCCACCTATGGTATTCAGCGGACGCTGATAAAGTTCAATCTGCCGTCAACTATTCCCGCCAACAATGTAACGAGCGCCAAGCTGCGGATAAAGAAATACAGCGGTAACAATATCGCCATCAGCGCGCTGCGGGTAACCATGGGATGGACGCCCAAAACAACGACGTGGTACAAAATGCCGACATACTCCACTGCGGTGCTTGGATATATGAATATTGACGGCTCCAATACGTCATGGTATCGCATAATGGTGACGGATCAGGTGAAAAACTGGTTGAAGGGGACGCAGAGCAATTATGGTTTCCTTTTAAAGAGGACGAATGAAACAAACAATGCGACGGTTTTCTATTCATCGGATGCGCCTTCCCCGAACAAACCGGAACTTGTAATAAATTATACAGAGAATTATGGCTGGAGAGCTTATGAAGATAATAAAGATTCAGGACAGAATTGCATGGGCTATGCGCTGAAACAGCCTAAATCAGTAGAATACCATCATGTTGGACTTACACTTGATGATGCGAAGGATAAAACCGCGAATCAGTTTATGGATAATTTTTTAACAAGGTGTATTGCCTATATGCAAAAAAAGGGCATTAAGTTCAGAAGGCTCAGCGCTTATAATTCGCCCATTAATGAGAATGAGTATAGGGTTGTCGCTCGCGTTGGATTTACCGACAGGTGGCAAGGTAAAGGCGGAAAAATTCCGCCTAACGGTACAATTAACACTACCGGTTACATAGATGGAGTAGAAGACCCAGTAAATGGCATATTTGAAGAAAATCCCGGATTTCACTGGTGGTACGAAACCAAAACCGGGGTGTGGGCTGAGAAAAATGGCTCTAATAATTCACGGTTGATTCCCAATGTTAGAAACCCTGCCAACGGTAATTGGTCTTGCATAGGAAATAACCTTAGTTATTTGGTATATTTCGCTATAGCAAAATAGCGTGCCGGGGAGGTTTTAACAATAACTCAATGGTTGAATTATGTCTTTTGCGGGGCACTACATGAGATGAATGCGTGCTAGCTTTAGGCGAATATGCGGTATTTTAAAGCAAACAGGCGTTGATTACGCCAAAGCTGAGTTAAGAAGCATTAAGATGTAATTCGTTACGGATGATGTGAATGATGAAAGCGCTTGCTATTCCGGCTTTAAATACCGGAATAGCGAGTGTTATATCAAATCCATGGCAGATAAGCGCCGTAATATTATGACGGCGCTTATCTACAATATAGGTAAACAATTCTGCGGATGTATGGAGGTAATTGGTCAATTCTCGATGTATCGTTTCACAAACGCTTTACCGCGTCGGGCGCCATACATACCAGATTATGGTAGCATAAGCCTTAGCGGCGCCGCAATACGCACGGGGCGCGAATCGCGTAAAAACAGGGCGTTACATACCCTTCTACGCGTAATTCAAGCGTGAAAATCTTCTTTGAGGCCTCAACTCCTGCGTATCTGAAACGCCGGGGCTCATAATATGCTAGATATGCCCCTTGCCTTTGGTGAAGCGGAGGATGAAACCGTATAGATGCGCGTTTTGATATGGCCTCATCCTCTCCGGCCGGCGTTCCCAGTTGACAAACATTAAAAAATCTACCGCGCTTTAAGGCGTAAAGGAGGGGGCGGGCGGCGGAGCGGCAGCCGTGTAAACCGGGGGGGAGTGAAATACATTCAAGCCGTTCAGAACCGCCGAATTGGAACGCGGCGATTAAAGGCCGCCTGAACCGGAGGAAAAAAGGAGGTATATCGCCGCCGTGGCCGCCGCCCACACCAGAAACAATATTAAAAGAAAAAGACCAAAGCGCCGTTTGCCCGCGATGGATTCGCCACCGTTTTTTCCTCCCGATCGTATTGGATGACTTATGTTAACATATTTCCGGCGCGCCATGTTGAGATCGCGGCATAGTTCACAGATAGATAAAACAATGGTAACACAATAGAAATAAAACCAATATCATATATAGGTTAATGAGATAATTCGCATAAAGTTCCGCGTTATCCGAATGCGTTGAGTGAGATTGACGCTAATCTGTTCCATCCCGCGTAAGCCACGCGCGTCTAATAATTGAGAAGGCAATAATATTTATTTTAGCGAATATCGCTCCTTAATCTCCTGAGAACACCGGCAGACGCCGTAAACCTTGATTGATTCCACAGCCTTTTCAAGCAATTCGAGCGTTATGTTTGCCGGAAGACTGAACAATCCGATGAAAACCACGTTGGCGCGCCTGCCCTGGGCAGCCATTTTCTCCAGCTCAGCCTTAGTAAATCCTCCGACGCCAACACTTACATAAAATTCCGGTTTCTTTTTTTCAACCGCGTTTTTAGTATCCGCCGCGTGCGTATCCAGCTGCCTACGAACGGCGGACTTAATAAAATCCGACCTATTGGAATAAAAACCTTCGCTCACCAGTATGTCGATGTACCCGATTTCTACAACGTTTAAATTCACTGTTATCTTTTCAACAGAGCTTTGGTCCGCCTTGCCATAATCCATTGCAATACCTCCTTAAAAGTTGTTATCATCCCATAACCATCCATGTGGATTCTGCACAGATGTTATCATAGCGCAAACAAAAAGTCAATCTATAATAATTCTATTTTTTTAAAGATATTCACCTCGAGAAATCTTCATTTATTGTACAGCGCGAGCGCTTATGGTATCCTATAATATATAAAAGCAAGCAATAGATGATAGGCGGCGTTAATATGTATGAAAAAGTCGGTTATGGAGGTTCACGTATGAATTTAACGGTTTTAAAAGCGGTTCCAGAGGATGCGGGCGAAATAATCGAATACCTCAAAACCGTTGGAGGCGAAAGCGACAACCTTCTTTTTGGTGAAGAAGGGCTTCCCATATCCATAGAGCAGGAGGAGGAGCTTATCCGCCGCGTTAACGGCGGGGAAAAAAGCGCGATGCTCCTCGCAAAAACAGATAGTGAAATTGTTGGCGTTTGCCAAATGACCGGCTTTAACAGAGAGCGTATCGCCCATAGGGGGGAAATCGCGATAAGCGTTAAAAAAGAGTACTGGGGTCGCGGGGTCGGCTCCAGAATGATGGAGGCGCTTTTAAGCTTCGCTAAAGAAATAGGATTGGATGTTGTTTCTCTTGAGGTAAGGTCGGATAACCTTAAAGCGATCTCCCTATACAAAAAATACGGGTTTGAATCGTTTGGTACCTTTAAAAAGTTTTTTAAAATCAATGGCCGGTATTATGACGCCGAGTTTATGAACAGATACATGTAAGCGCGTTAAACGCGCCGCAAGCACTCTTGATCGGTTTTCCGTAAAGATTTTGCTTTTACGCCGTTATCCGCTGAGCGGCGCCGGCTTGCCCCGCGAATAGTATACACTATGAATTAGGCGAGGCGTATTTTAAATATAGGCGGCATACAGGCTAAGCGCGGTGCGTAGTAACTGACGTTTTTAATGCGATTTGTTTCTTACCTTGCAGCGCTCAGTTTTGCCGAAACGCAAAACGGACGTCCATATTTTAAACTGAATCTTTATTGCGCCTGAGATTATATAAACCTCAGTGAGAATATGATTCATTTTTTCAGCGTGCCGTTTTGGCAGCGGCAAAATCCAAGGCTTTTATAGCTCTAAAATTAAGCATTCTGAAAACACTCCGCTTAAATTATGAAAAATTACGGTCATTACTAAAGCATACAGCAATTATACCATTGCTATGAAAGTCTACCGAAAGCCCCGCGTTGTGGTTTTACTATATATTTATGTAGTCATCGCATTTTCAGCTTCGCCTATTGAGCATAGGGCTTAGCATTAAATTTGATGCATTAAGCTTATTGAAAAGCGCTTAACGCAAGATTTGTTTTAGCCTAACTAGTATTGTCCGTATCTATCGCCTTTTGGCGGCAAGCCCATATCTCGCGTATATCCGCTATTCTTTTCGATTGCCAGTATGCATAAACAAACGCATAATAAGCGTACGTCAATTTTACTTTAGTTCCTGGGAGGTGCTTTCAAATGATGAAAAGGTGGATTTACGCAACGGTTGCCGCCGCGCTTTTTGCCGGCGCCATCCCGGGCTCGGCATGGGCGCAGGGGGATCACGACGCATGCATACATGTCGGCGGCGTATGCATGGCGATGAATAAAAACAGGCCGGTTAAGGATGGATGGGGTTGGGAGGCTAAGAGCAGTACGCTCATACTGGATAATTACGGGCGGGAGAAGGAGCCGGGGGGTGCGGTGAGCGCTCCGCGCTCCATCAGCATTTGCGTGCGGGGAGAAAACTACATAGCGTCCGATCAAGAACGCCGGGCCGCCGTATCTTGCGGGGGAAACATAACCATTTATGGCGACGGCGAGCTCAATGTTTTCGGCGCGTTTGATCCCATCAACGAGGCGTATACCTCAATCGCTATTGCAGCGGACGGCGTTGCGCGCGTACAGGGGGCTGTTCTCAACGCGTATGGCACAAGAGCCGTTTCAACCAACGAGGGCGTAACGCTTAAGGACTGTTCATTATTGCTGTTCGGTGAAAAAACAGGCGTTTCGACGGACGGGCCTATTATGATATCCGGCGCGGATATCGTATGCTCAGGCAATACGGCGGGTATGGAATCCGGCGGGTTCGAGATGGAAAGCGGAAGCCTGATGGTTATCGCTGAAAAGTATGGGATAACCGCAAATTGGGGGGAAAGCGTTGTCATTGGTTCAGGCGTTTCTGATCTAAGCGTACGCGCCGACGCGCCGGACGGCGCGGCGATAGTCACGCTCAATGATTTGGATGGTCAGTTAGGAGGGGCTATCCTTTTATCCGACGCGCTGTTTATGCGCCATCCTGAGGCAGGCGCCGTTGCGCATATTGCAGGTATAGGATATACGCTTGCCGCCGGAGGAGGTGAGTTACAAACGATAAATCAGGCGTCCAAGCTGGTTATGCTGCTGCAGGAGCCGTTTTCAAGCGTTTCCGCGCCAAACACCGGGGCTCCGTTTACGAGCATATCGGCAGGATGCCTGCTCATACCGCTCCCCGCATTCATTGCGGGAAGAAAGAAGAGGGCGCGGCTGAGCGCGGCTCAGTTTTGGCAGAGGCGTATGGATTACGGCGCAAAGCCGGATCGACGCCGTTCACAAGCGGAAACGCTCTAAACCCGCGCGTCTACACCGCAAAGCCAGCGCGATAAAATGAATGCCGGCTTACAGGCATGACTAGAAGTTACATTAGAAGAATGCGCCTTATATAATGGCCTCCCATTAATAAACGCGCGTATAAAATGACTGCCGAATTAAATCGGCAGTCAATAGTATTTTATGGCATGACATGCATTTCTTAGCGATTATTCGAGCGGACTTACAATTGTGAAACAGATATTTTCGGCGGATTTGAACCGGCTCAATACCGTTATTCGCTACCTATCCTATCTTTGCTTTAATAACTCCCGAGTCAGGTTTAAATATATTTTAATTTTATTTAGATATTGCGTCAATCGCGCGATGCGCATGGCCGGGGCTTGCGCGAATAATTTGAGTCATGACGTTATAAAAATTAGTATTCTTATTTGGCGGTCTGCGAAACGAAAAAAACGTCAAACCCCGCATGAATACTGCGTTATTACCATTATGTAAATTTTTAATGGTGCGAATTTTGACGCTCTGGCGCCCAAATGGTGCCCGGATTCCCCTCACGGATATAAAGAGATACGAAATAATATAAGAAAAAAATTATGTTACTGCTCATCTTTTACCTGCCCATGGTCACGCAGTAGAAACCCGCTTTAACAGGCGTGAATATAAAAGCTTGACCTTATCGTTCTTGTGCCTAAAAAGCCTTGCCACAGAGAGATTTAACTGCGTCTACTTCGTGACAGTCACCATGATGTATAGAGGACGAAAGCACTCGTTGCTTTCACCCTCTTGATTACCCAACAAGTGGGGACAGACGGGGTTGTCAACGGCGGCGAAGTCTTTCATTTCATCGTTGACAAAAGCGGCTGGCTCTGCTAACTCCCTGATCGTTGTTTGCTCACACGTTCACCAACAAACCGGAATTTTACACTATTGGTGTACTCATTAGATGCGCTTAGCATATATTTCCGCATTTATATACCATTTGCCATCGTTTTTTACGGTAACATTTTGCCAGTGAAAATGATTATTCTCGATTTCGGCAAAAACCCACTTTCTTCTTTCATCATCAATGAACGTAAGAACTATGTTGTCATCTTGCTGCTTTGCTTCAAGTCGTATTATTTTTCCTGCATAACCATAAGCGACATCCCATGCGTGTGTATCAGGATTATAGATACGCAGTGATGTTCCATACTCATAATCGGGCAGGATAATAACATCCTGAATTGCCATTCCTTCAAGAACCCATGAAAAATGCCATTCGCCTTTTATCACATGAGAGATGCTACTGTCCACATAGTCGATTTTCCAACTGCCGATAAGTTTCTCAAAATAATTAAATTCTTCAGGTATTGCTATGCTTTTTTTCGTGCTGTTTAGTGCTTCATAAAAATCTTTCATACATTACTCCCTCGTCTAATATACCTTTCGATTTGTTGATTTCATTATACCACACATTTGCAGAATTTCTATTAACGGTTTTGGCGCAGCCATTTTATTAATCGGTAGAGGGTTTAGGACACTTCCCAGCAAGCTGTTTTTTTGAAGTATGGCCACACTTCCTATGCTTGCTACGGAACTTTTAAATTCAAAATTGAAAAAATAGGTAAAAAAATTGTACGGATAGCGGCCTCTAATAATCGTATTCTTTTTGGTGCCGAATGGGACCCGACTATCCAAAACCACGCTGTAAAGATTTGTGGCGAGAAATAAGAAGATTTGCGAAATCTCTTGTTTTAAGCCGCTTTCAAGCACTTCCTACAAACACTTATAAAGTCTTATAAGATGTTTTGCGGCTCTAGAATCAATAAAAAATAGAAGCTTATTTAATTGCCTGCTTGTGTGACATGGGTTACTGAACGCACCAAAAGAAAAAATGTAAGATTTATTACATACTTGAAGAACGGAACGATGCGTTGAATGTGAGATGCCGCAGGCGAAGCAGCGAGCGAGCCTGAGGGATTTTGCTCAAGCCGGATGTGACGGCTGCCGGATGACGCATATTTCAAGAAAGGTTCATCGCATGTAATGCTTCGGGCGATCGGGCATGGCGCTCTTCCTGTTTTCGCTCGTGAACGCGTCTTGAGCAGACAAAGAGTACTCTTGAGGAACACGCTTCGTCAAGCGCGCGTGCGGTTAATCCTTAATACTTACCAATACGTCCCGGCGTCAATCCAGTTCATGCCTCCTGAACCCGGTATCAGGTATAACGCTTAAGTATCCGTTATGTAGTCTACGGCATTGCATTTTTATTGTTTGAGCGTATAGGCGCGCGGCGCTTTGGCCAAGATAGTTAAAGCCATAGCTTTGATTATATCCAAATTTTGTATGAAAAGGAGACGAGAGATGAAGAAGAAACCACTGATTGCTGTAATTGCTATTGTGACGGTTTGCCTGTTTGCGGCGGGAGGGACGCTGGCATGGCTGTTTGCCGTGTCGGGCCCGGTTGAGAACACGTTTACCGTGGGCGATATCAACATTGTATTAAACGAGGCGCTGGCGGATGAAAACGGGCAGGCCGTTCCTGACGCCGATCGCGTAACGGAAAACAGCTACCACATATATCCCGGCGCCCAGTTTGACAAGGATCCGATGGCGACTGTTCTTGAAGGAAGCGAGCCCTGCTACGTATTCATTTGCGTGGATAACGGGCTGTTGCTTGCCGACGGAACAGAGGTGAGCGTGCTGGATATATATGACGATTGGGAGGCAATAGCCACAGATGGGAGCAAAACGCTTTATCTGTATGCGCCCGCTCAAGCCAGCGGCATTGTTAACGCAGCTGACGCCGACGTCGCCCTGCCGCCCATATTCACGCAGGTCCAAATCAGCGGCGAGCTGGTAACAAAGGAAAATATTAACGAGCTGAGCGGCAAAACCATTGTTGTTGACGCATACGCTCACCAGGCCGCCGGGCTTACCGGGGCCGAGGTTATTGCTGCGGCCGGGGAGCATTTCGGCTTTTAACATTGCGCGCTTATTAAGCGACGTTTGAGCTTAAGCCGGAAGGTTGTTTGAAATGAACCTGCCCGGCGAAAAGATAATCAATCAATTTGGAGGTAATTACGTATGAAAAAGAAGGTACTCACCATTGCCCTCTCGGTTGCACTCATTGCCGCCGCCGTTACAGGCGCGACGCTTGCGTTTTTCACCGATGCGAAAACGGCTGAAAACACCTTTACCGTTGGGAATGTAGCAATAATTTTGGATGAAGCGCCGGTTGAGCGTATCGCCGACGAATATGGCATTGCCGAATGGGTAACCGACGACGGGTCAGAACGCATCACGGCGAACACGTATGAAAAAGTATATCCCGGAGCTGTCCTGCCTAAAGATCCTATCGTTTGGAACACCGGCGCCAGCCCCGCCTATGTGCGCGTTAAGGTCGTTATCTTAAACGCCGCGCAGTGGGGCTTAGATGATGTCTCCGCAATCCTCAACGGACTTAATATGACGGATTGGACGCTGGACGGAACCCAATCGAGCGAAGGCGCCGTGACATTAACTTACAGCTACAATACTGTGCTTGCGGCTGGATCTGATACGGGCGCTTTATTTACGGCTGTGTCCATTCCCGACGAAGCCGAGGCGCTTGAGAACTTTAAAATCAACCTTATGGCTGAAGCGATTCAAGCCGAGGGCTTTGCGGACGCTGATGCGGCTTGGGCCGCGTTTGACGAGTAAAGAAGTCCAAACGCCGACATTTCCGAACCTCCGCGGAAGTTTCGTCGCCGGGGAGGTCCGGCTTTCGTTTATACCGGGGCGTTGACCCCGTATGAGTATGCAAACAATCCGCGGGAATTTGCGGTTAAAATTACCTACTTTTACAGATAGGCGGTGAAATTCAATGAAGAAAAAGCTTTTAGTGGTCGCCCTGGCCGTCGCTTTCGCATCGATAGCGGCTTTGGGGTCGTTGGCCTATTTTACATCCAGCGGCAGCGCGCTTAACGTTATAACGGCGGGCAATATAAAGATTGAGCTGTTTGAAGATTTCCCAAGTGAGGGCATAACCGGCGTAATGCCCGGCACGGAAACGTTAAAAAAGGTGTACGTGAAAAATACGGGGGATAACGATGCGTGGATTCGCCTTAGCGTTGATACGCTTATCGAGCTGAATCCCGCTTATGCGGAGCCCGGGCAGGATGCGGACGCGGGACTGGTGGGCTTTGACGTGGATGAGGAGAACTGGCTCTATTCGGATGGCTTTTATTATTATAAATCGGCTCTGCCCGAGGGCGAGAGTACATCCCCGCTCTTTACAACAGTTAAGTTCAGCCCGGATATGGGCAACGCGTATATGGAATGCACGGTTAACGTTGATATAACGGCCGAGGCCGTGCAGGCCGCGAACAACGGAAACGGGGCGACGGAGGCTGCCGGCTGGCCGGCGCCCTGAATGGGAGGTTTATAAGCATGAAAAAGAAACTTGGATACAGGAGCGCCGCCGTTTTGTTAGGCGTTTGCCTGCTGTTTGCCATCGCGACCCCGGTCAGCCTGGCGATAGCCATGAACGCGGCGGACGGCGCTCAAGCGCCTCAAGATGGCGATCAAAGCTTTGCTTTAGCGTCTCTTGACGAACAATATCAATGGCTTAAAGGGCTTGATTCCGAAGCTCAGATACAGGCGCTGCTCAATAAGCTCAGCCCTGAGCGGCTGGCGGAACTGGAAGCTTATGCGCAACAGCTTGAAGGCTCTCAAGATCATGGCGTTGATGACGAGGCCGCGCCAGCCGCCCCTCCCGCGGCGGTGAACTTTACGGCGGCAGGCTCGCTGCTCTCGCCCATGGTTTTGCCTGGCGCTGATGAAGACGACAACGGGCTTATACTCAATAAAACGGCCTTGCCGGACGGTAACGGCGGTTACGTTATAACCCTTGACGCCTTTACAACCGGTACGGTCACTACGGAAACTACCTCCCTGCCAACCGATGTTGTTTTGGTGCTGGATCAGTCAGGCTCAATGGCGTACGATTTTGGCAACACCACCAGGCAGGCGGCTATGAAGCAGGCGGTAACGGGTTTTATCAACAGCGTGGCGCAGAACGCCGGTGAAAACAAAGTAAACCACCATATCGGCATAGTTACCTACGGCTCCAGCTCAGCCACACTATCAGCGCTCAGGGACGTTAGCGTACAGGGAAACGCGCTGGCGCTCACACGTGCGGTGAACGACCTTCCAAGGTCGCCTTCCGGAGCTACCCGGATAGATTATGGCGTAAGCGCGGCTCAAACGATGTTTCGCAACTTCGGTATTCCCGCGGAGGGCCGCAACCGGGTGGTTATCGTATTTACGGACGGCGTTCCGACGAGTTCCAGCGACTTTAGCACATCCGTTGCAAACAGCGCGCTGTCCACGGTAAAAGCGATGAAGTCGCAGGGGGTTACGGCTTTTTCCGTCGGTATTTTTGCCGGCGCGGACCCGGATCAGGTTCATGGGGAAAAGTATATCGAGTATTACCGTCATGGCTTTTGGGATTGGAGAGAGCGGGAAATCGTATGTACCGGCGATATAGGTAGCAAGTGGGGCTATGACGACGGCGTAAGCTACGGCAGCCGGTTTGATGTGGACATTGCCGCGGCAAACCGATTTATGAACTATCTTTCCAGCAACTTCCCTAACGCGGGTTCGTTAGGAATCAATCACCTAACGGGATCACACAACGGCTACAGCATCACCTCAAACGCAGCCCGCGCGTATGACAACTATTTCCTCACCGCGTCGGACAGCGAATCGCTTAATAAAATTTTTGAGGAGATCTCAAACCAAATAGAAACGCCGAGCATTGAGCTTGACGGAAAAACCGTAATTCGGGATATCGTATCGCCTTATTTTACCCTGCCTGAAAGCGCTCAGGTCAGCCTTTACGAATCGGCTTACGACGGCAACTCGTTTGGCCCGCGCCTGAACACGACAGCGTCTTATCAGGTAGTGAACGGCAACACGATTGAGATAAAGGACTTTAACTTTAACGCGAACTTCGTATCGGAAAACATAAAAGAGGATGGGACATACGGTAAAAAGCTAATCGTTGAGTTTACCGTCAACCCGCGGGCGGGCTTATTCGGCGGGGCTGAGGTTCCGACGAACGGCAGAGATTCCGGCGTGTACTCCGGCGGCGAGTTGATAGAGAGCTTCCCAATTCCTACGGTTGACGTTCCAATCCGGTATGGAATATCCGCGCAGGATCAATCCGTTTTTCTGACCCAATCGGCTGATTTGGAGCAGATATTGCAATATTCCGCCGCGTTCAGGCCGAACGGAGAGAACAACGCTTATGTTACCATTGCGTATACGCTGCGCCGCGGGCAGGATGTGGTAGGAGTTTACACCATCCCTGCAGGCCGCGCCTCGGGAAGCTGGGATGTTTCCGCTGATGAATTGAGCGTGCTAATTGAGGAGGATACGGCCTACACGCTTGAATGCGAGGTAACAAGCGGGGACGTTACGCCATGGACAGGCTCCGAAGAAGCAACGGTTCATGTGTTTAAACCGGAGGTTACGTTTGTCGACAGCGTAATATATTATGGACAAGTTCCGAATTACGCGGATAACTTGCTGAGCGAGAATTGGGTATGTTGCTCCGCGAATGTGGAGAAGCCCGCCGGTACCGCTCCGGATCTTACCTATGCGTATGACCCGCAGCCGAAGCTGATGCTAACGGATACGCACGTGGGCGTGCAGGTTTTGTGCGGCAACCGCGATATTACGCGTCAAACCGTGATAAGCAACGACAGGGAGGGCTGTACGCATGAGGGCTGCTCATTCGACAGCGAGCTCGGCGCGTTCATGGTACATGTCAAAACCTGCTCTCTGACCGTTACGAAAACCGGAGCAAGCGCGGCCGACGCGGGACAGAGCTTCATAATGCGGGTGCGCGGCGTGAGTGATACGAACAACGGCGTCGATCTGACCGTAGCTGTTCAAGGCAGCGGTTCCGTAACCATAGAGGGGCTTCCCACAGGCAAATACGTTGTAGAGGAAGATGAAGGCTGGTCTTGGCGTTACAGCGCGGCAGCGGCCGAAGCCGTGCTGACAGATGAGGAGCCTCAAGGTTCCGTAACGGTATCCAATACGCGCGTATTTACGCGCTGGTTAGATGGAAACAGCTGGCTTAACAACCTCTTCGGATGGTTAAGCAAGGAGGGATAATGTATGTTTAAGGATAAACGCGGAGCAACGCCAAGGGCGCAAAGGAAAGCGCTACCGTTGATTATCATTGTCGCGGGCTGCATGCTGCTCGCCTGTACCGTAGGCGGCGCGTTGGCTTGGCTGACTACCGGCGCCGCGCTAAATAATGATTTTGGCGTTAAAGAAGTGAACTGTGCGGTAACGGAGGGCGCTTTTAGCCAAGGCGAGAGCTTGGAGAAAACAGACGTCGCGGTTCGTAATACCGGAACGATGGATGCGTATATCCGAGTAGCGTTAATTCCGGCGGTTAAGATTGGCCAAAGCGTTTTAGCAAGCGATGTTGCCCTTGAGGATTTTACGATTGAATGGGGCGACATGACAGGCGACTGGCTCGCGGGTGAGGACGGTTACTATTATTGCAGGCTGCCTTTCGCGCCAAATGATTCGACGCCCGTGCTGATAACGCGCTGCGTTGCGCCGGAGCCGCCTGAGGGCGGACAGCTCGAGCTGCAAATTATCGCCTCCGCCATACAGGCGCTGCCTAAAGAAGCCGTTGAAGGTTCGTGGGGCGTTACGGTTAACGGCGATGGAACCATTACCAGGTAGAAAGGAGGAGCCGCAATGAGAATTATAAGAGCTTGCGCCGTGATGATGGCTGCGGCCGCCTGCCTCTTTACCGCAGGCGCTTTTGCGGAGGGATCCCAGATAAGTTACGAGGGCGGCGCGGAGGGCTTCATATTCGTGCCTGAAAACGCCGACCTTTTCCAGAGCTTTAAAGGCGTTATGCCGGGGGATGAGCTCGTCGAGCAAATTACGGTTAAAAACGACGCTTCTAAAGAGGTTAAGGTGAACCTTTATTTAAGCGCGCGGGCTGTTGACGAAAAATACAGGGATTTTCTTAATCAGTTTACCCTAACCGTTAAACAAGGCGACAGGACCCTGTTCCTCGCGCCCGCGGGCGAGCAGGAGGGCCTTAGCCAAAGCGTGCTGTTGGGAACCTTTTATTCCGGGGCCCAGACCCAGCTGGAGGTTACGCTTCATGCGCCTGTGACCATGGAAAATGAATACCAGAACAGCCTTGGCGTGATTGAATGGGTATTTACAGCTGAGGAGATGCCGGTATCCCCGGACGACCCTTCCCCGCCTTCATCCGGCGGCCCGGAATATGCGGCTTACGCGTTTTGCGCTTTGGGCTTAGCGCTTATTGTTAGCGCCGCCATAATCGGTCGCAAGAGGAAAGGCCGGATTTACGAGTAATCTAAGAGCATAAATCAACTTGCGGCAGAGGCTGTTTATTCAGCTTCTGCCATTTTTTAGTTATTTAGCAATAATGCTCATTAACTCAATAGCGGGTGTTTTTTGGTTTTTTCATCGTTTGCGGCGGGCGATTCACCCTGTTGTCTTCAATGAGCTGGTCAACGGCCACAACTATACCGACTTCGCCAGCACTCCCAGGGAGCTTGCCTTGCAGGTGGAGCCGAAATCCGGCCCGGTTGACCAATACTACCCTAACGACGTGGCGGTATCGGCTTGTTCGGCTTACATTTCATTGTTTATCAGAAAACAGGATGACAGTCACGTCGAAAAGGCGTATAATAAGTATGCCCGCGCGGCGGTGCTGTGGTGTTGCGCGTTTAGCGGCATTTGTGGGGAAAGCAATGGGGACGTGTACGTTCGTATGTGCCGATAAATGGGAACAGAGGATAACAGCGAAAACTTATAGCCGGATGAGGTGTATATAATAAACAAAGGCTTAGGTTGAACCTCAGCCCTTACTTTTTTAACATAACATCCCGGCGTTAATTTCATGGCGCGTCGTTTATGGTAATCGCGTATTTTCCTAAAGAATGCCGAGTATATTCTTCTATGAAATACAGCTATATGAATAAAGCGCTAAAAGCGCGGGAGGCTGTGTGAACAGCGGTTGGTCATAACGGATTTGGATAATGCTCAATAATCGTATTATGGAGTTAAATTATAGGGTGTTTGCGCGAGTAAGCGCGTGATAAAGACAGATGTGTCAAGGAGGAATAATTAAGCACATGAAAAAAATGATTAAATCAGCCGCGCTGGCGCTCGCGCTTTTAACGCTGCTTTTGTTCGCCGGGTGCTGCGTTCCCGGCAAGCCCGGCTCCACCCCCGGTTCTACGCCTGAGCCGCAGCCTGTTCATTCACCCGAACCGGGAAGCGCGCGGAGCCTGTTTGCCGAACTGGATTGGCAGATATTCGCCGATTCGGTAACTGAAAACGCGCTCACGTTCAGGCTCAGCGTCGGTTCGCCGGAGGCGTTAGGCCTTGAGTATCCGGAAAACACATGGGGCGACTTTTCTAAACAGGCCAATGACTTAGGCATAGCAAAATGCAACGAGTATCTAACAAAGCTTAATCAGATAGACAGGGAGCAGCTTTCTTACCAAGAAAAATTCTCGTACGACGTTATCCGCCAATACCTCGAGGGATGCGTCGCCATGGGCGATTATTACTACTATTATGAACCGCTGACATCCCTGAATGGGGCGCATTCCTCTTTACCAATGAATCTCATGTTCTTCCCAATACAAAACGAGGGCGATTTGGATAGCTATCTGGAACTTTTATCCGATACGCCGCGTTATATCGGCCAGATCCTGGAGTTCGAGCGTGAGAAATCCGAAAAGGGCTTGTTTATGACGGAGGCGGCCTGTGAGACAGTAATCGAGCAATGCGATGATTTTATCGATAGCGGAGAAGGCTGTTTTTTAATCGCGACTTTTAACGACGCGCTCGCGGATGTCGAGGGCCTTTCCCCCGAACAGATTGCGGCTTATCAGGAGCGCAACGCAAAACTCGTAACCGTCGATTTGATAGACGCGTATAAGGAATTGCGGGATGGCCTAGTTAAGCTCAAATCCACGGGTACCCGCGACAGGGGCATATCTACGTACGGCGATACGGACAAAAGGTATTTTGAGCTGCTTGTAAAGGAAGCGGCCAGCTCGGATATCACGATTGAAGAAGCGTATAATATGCTTTACACGCGCATTATAAAGGAGTTTACATCATTGGCGGGCGTCATGGCCGCTGATCCGAGCCTAGCGGGCCGATATGGCCAGACAGAACTGAGCCTGGGCTCTGTTGAGGAGAACATGGCTTACCTCAAAGAGCTTATCGCGGACGCTTATCCTTCCATACCCGAACACAACATAACCTATACGGATGTGCCTGAGGAACTGGAGGAGCAGTTCAGCCCTGCGGCTTACCTTATTCCGCCTGTGGACAGCGCGGTCGATAACCTGATTATTTTAAATGGAAAAAGCGTCGGGGAAAGCACGGATTTAATCTCAACGCTCGCGCATGAGGGCTATCCGGGGCATATGTACCAATATATCTATCAGCGCAACCTGCCCGGCTTAAGCTATACCCAGCGCTCGCTCGGCCTTACCGCGTATTATGAGGGGTGGTCTACGCACTCTGAAAGCCATTTTGCAGCCAATAACGATAAATTCGATAACCGCTATTGTATCATGATGTTCACGGATACCATGATCAGCGGAATACTCCTGCCCGCCGCCGTCAGTATCGGCGTAAACGGGAAGGGCTGGTCGGTTGAGGATGTTGAAGAATTCCTCTACACCTTGGGTCTGGACGGTAACGGGCTTGACAGCGTTTACTACGATTACGCCATAACCGATCCAGACTATTTTCTTGAATACGCGATGGGATATACCCAGCTTGAAAATCTTATTGACGGCGTAAAGAAAGACGCGAAGGATATGGAGCCTAAAGAATTCTTTAAATTCTACCTCGATTTGGGGCCGGGATACTATAACCTCATTGAGGACAGGGTGAATGATTGGATGGCCGCGCGTTAAGTTGGGTATGAGATTACCCGCCTAATTCTCCTTTGCCCCGGTAAAGCCGGCTATTCGCATGAACGCCGTTTGCGTTTACGCGTACAACCACATAAACTGAGATAAGTTTAAACCCGCCGCGTTATATGCAACCGCGGCGGGCGATCTTGATAAGCGGCTAATTTACGCGCTTGCGCCGGCAAACAGCGTAGCTGTGAAACTTTCAATGTTATGCATCATTTTCACGGCACAAAAGCCGCGTTCATGATTAAAGCTGTCAACGCTTTATGAAACCGCCCTTCGCACGCAATATTGCTTTTAACAGGCTACGGCCCGCTGTTTTTACGGCGGGCCGCCATATGCTTTTATTAAATACCAAAAACATTCCCCTGCCGATAGTTTGAGCGCCGAATCAAGCGCTTTATTGGAGAAGAATGAGCTAAACCCGCTCAACCACGATAGCCTCTCCCATTCCGCCTCCAATGCACAAAGCGGCCACGCCATATTTAGCTGAACGTTTTTCCATTTCATACGCGAGCGTCACCAGAATACGCGCTCCCGACGCGCCGATCGGATGGCCGATAGCGATTGCCCCGCCGTTTACGTTTACCTTCTTATCATCCACGCCCAGCTCGCGCGCAACAGCTAAGGCCTGAGACGCAAACGCTTCGTTCAACTCAAACAGGTCTATTTTGTCCAAGTTCATCCCCGCCTTCGCGAGCGCCTTTTTCACGGAAGGCACGGGCCCCATGCCCATCAGCCTCGGATCCACGCCCGCCGACCCGGTGGCGCATATGCGCAGCATCGGCTTAAGGCCATGCTCCTTCACAAACGATTCAGAGCATACAACCATCGCCGCGGCGCCGTCGTTAATTCCGGATGCGTTCGCTGCCGTAACGGTTCCGCCGTCGCGCTTAAACGCGGGTTTGAGCCGCGCGATGGATTCGCTGGTAACGCCTTCTTTAATATACTCGTCCGTATCCATTATAATGGGTTCGCCCTTGCGCCTGGGTATTGAGACTGGAACGATTTCATCCTTAAAGCTGCCCGCGGCGCGCGCTGCGCATGCGCGCTGCTGGGAAAGCGCGGCGTAATCATCCTGCATTTCGCGCGTTATACCGTATTTTTCAGCTATGTTTTCAGCCGTCATGCCCATATGGTAATCGTTAAACGCCTCCCAAAGGCCGTCGTGTATCATCGCGTCCACCATCTGCGTGTGCCCCATGCGCGCGCCCCAGCGCGCGTTATGCATCACAAACGGCGCGCCGCTCATCGATTCCATACCGCCGGCGACAACGCACCCCGCATCCCCAGCCTGAATTGCGCGGCAGGCAAGCGCTACGCTGAACAGGCCGGAGCCGCACACTTTATTGATGGTGCTTGCCGGAACCTCAACGGGTATCCCCGCGTTTATCGCGGCCTGACGAGCCGTGTTCTGGCCCAGGCCGGCCTGCAAAACATTGCCCATGAAAACCTCGTCGACGTCGCCCGGATCTACCTTAGCGCGGCGCAGCGCCTCGCTGATAACAAGCTTCCCCAGATCCACCGCCTTTACATCCTTTAAAGCGCCGCCAAAGCTGCCGACCGGAGTGCGGCACAGGCCAATCAAGTATACGTTTTCCATGCTTTATAACCTCCACGCTTATATGATAATCACGCAGAATCCTGCTTAGTTCAACTATACATCAAAACAGCCGGCAAGTGAAGCGGTTATATTGAATCAGGCGGAACGCCATACGATTTTTATATAGCATTAATTAAAAGCCGCGCGCAAGGAATGTTTTATCGCCAAAGTTTCCTCATCCGATAACATTAAGCGTAAGAAATGAAGAATCTGTTTAAAGCTATAAAAATACATTACGCATAATATCGGGCTATATTATCGTACGCAAATTGGTTGATGCGCGGGCCAACCCAAAGCGCTGTCTCATAGCCGCTTACCCCATAGGCTTCACTCGCGGCGGGGTAAGCGCAACGCGAGCGGTATTCCTTTTACAGCAATTCATTTTACCTTGGGGTGCAGTTTTCCTAAACTCCTCGAATTCAACCTAAAATGACGCGGCTTTTTTCGTCGTTAAATTAAACCTCATATATCGGGTCGCAAATACGCATGCCGAAAGCTAATGTCGGTTGCGGCAGCCGGGACAGCCTGTTAAAGTGGGGCGTGTTAGCTCAATGCTTATTGCGCAGCTTATTTATTCAGCTCATATAAACATGCTTTTGTGCTTCGCGCCCGGCGGATACTCCGTCCACGCGAAGCCTGTTAAAGCTAATAAATCCCGCGCGAGTTGCCGCGCTGCTTTTTTTCCGCTTCGCCGCGCCCGGGCCATGAATTGGGTTATGCGGCCGCGTTTCCATTGGGTGATGGTTATCATTAAACTACGGCGCGCTGAACTATCGCTGGAAAGGCCGCCCAGCGCCCGGCTGGGCGGCTGCTAAGCCGGCGGAACCGCCTGCCCTTCCGAAACCGGTTTCTTGCCGGCCATGCCCGCAGGGGGCTTTGGCGGCCATACGGGATGCGTAGGCGGCAAGGAGGGCGCGCGCGTTATCCTCGGAGCGGGTGAAGAGGGCTCCATCCTCCTGCCTTGGACGTTGGCGCTCGGTTTGCTTTGCTGTTTGTTCATCTGCTTAGGCCCAGGCATACCGTTCTGCCTTAGCGGCAGGCCTATGCCGGGGCCCGCGTACGCCTTTGCGTGTGCTTGTGATATCTGGTTCTGATTACCCCGACTACTACGTCCGCCGGAAACCGGCGTACTCTGCTGTTTAATCTGTTTGGGGTGGCCTTCAGGCCGCCCTTTACTTATCGGCCCGCTGTTTCCGCTGGCTGTCCTTGGATGCGGAGCATTGGTTTTATGCGTATTAAGCTTATGCGCGTTCTTGGGCGTACCCGACGCTTGAGAAACGCCGGAAGACTTTGAGCGGACGGGTTTATCCGTATCCGTGCGTATGGGCTTAACCGGCGGATGAAATGGAACCGCGGGCGTACCCGCCGGATGGGATTTTTTTGCCAGTGGCCGGGCGCGGTTGCCGCCTCCCGGTTTGTTGTTAAACGTATTCATATTCATACCCTCCTATACATCACAATATGTACAGGAGCGCCGGATGTGCGGGGCGAGAACACAAAAGAGACTAAAAGAGCAAAAAACGAGCCTATCTGCTTTTAATACGCCAAGCCATACTGAGCTTGGCCAGGTTCAAATCAATTGACTGGGAAAGGCTGCTTACTCGGCTGCTAAGGAGCTCACATAGCTACATGTAAATCTATGGATTATCGGCAGCGCTCAAGCACCATATAAACGAAAAACAAATGAAAGGATGAACGCCCCATATGTCCAAACGGCTATAAGCGGGAAACTACGTAATGCTAGCAACGCCATTTAAACGCAGATATTACCTATATGCAATGCAAAAGCTGGCTAAGTTCTATCATCCAGTATTTAAATCTGCTTGAAAGACGATCGCCGCATACCACACCTCCTAAAACATAATTGGAATCAATATGCCATACTCTTTATAAGCCCTGTTTTCGCCATGGATGCTCAGTGGGTCAGACTAAGGCGTACATTACGAGCAATGACTAAACATATTTATAATGGGCAACTCAACATGTCGGTGAAAATTACGATTCAGGATAATACGATCAAATTATGCAAAAGTACCGAAAGCAACCTCGCTTTGGCATGGAATAAATGTTTTTCCTTTTGTATTTATCATATTTAAGGTGTTTAAAACGATGTGAAGCGCCTCCTTTATAGGTATGTGGTTATGGCGCAATGATTCGTCAGACATAAAGCGTTTTAATTCTATCGGGCTAATGCCTTATTGCCAAAAATACTACGTTAATAAGGAATGCGCATAGCCGTAGTATATATGATATTTATTGTGTTGCCTGTTCGTCGCCTAATCTAGCACTATAGCTCACGTCACGCAGATATCGGCAACTTTGCCTTATTAGCCCAGCGCTTCTATAACGAAACATACGGATGAGTATCTCAGCCCTGTTCAAACCCGATCAGTTCAAGAAACTCCCCGCGCATCCGGCGGTAAGCTTCAAATTCCTCCTGCGAAACGGCGACGCAATCGTGCTCAAGCGTATCCGCATACCGCAGGGTATTTCGACGGTCATCCTCCAGAATAAGGGGTTTTTCTTGAAGCGAAACGGGGAAAGGGCCGTAATAGGGGTCGGTAAGAAGATACATCCGCTTATCCTCCTCGCTGTAGCGGTATTCTTCGGGCCGCTCAAAGAACCTGAGGGGCAAAATATAGCTGTTACCCGCGGCCATCAGATTGGACAGGCCATAAAAGTTAAAATCATACCCGACTTCGTTCGTCCCGCTTACGGTAATAGGCTCAAATATAAGAAGCGTATCGCCCCGTTTGACCGAATCCCCTTTATACACCTGTTCTACCATCACTTCGGAAAGGATATCGTCGTTCGTAAACGTGCGGACGCCCGTCGCCCGAACGGATACGACGGCCTCAGAAGCATCCAATAGCTCTTGCGCGCTTTGGGAAGTCGCCTCGTAAAGGCGAATAGTACTCATACCAAACTCATAGCTTAGGATACTGCCGTTGCTAAAATCAAAAACCGGGATATTCGCGCGGAAAAAAGCGGCGAACGCGAACCCGCCCACAACAAGCGCGGCAAGAGCCGCAATATACCATCTGCGTTCTCTCATCCCAGCGCACCTTCTTCCGCCTCGGCGCACTGCCCGTCGCGCATCAAAAACACCCGGTCGCACAGCAAACGTATATCCTCCTTTTGATGCGTTGCTATCAGGCAGGCTGCGCCCCGGGCCTTCTCCTCCAGCATCAGCTCCCGAAACGCCACTACGCTCTCCTCGTCCATGCCGTTGGTAGGCTCGTCCAGTATCAGGATTTTTGGGCGCTCCATAATGGCCTGCGCGAGCGCGAGCTTCTGCTTCATACCCATCGAATATGCGCCGTACCTGCGCTTATCGTCTGGATCAAGCCCCACCCTTTTCATGGCCCCCCGCTGCGCCTCCTTATCCGCGACGCCCCGGATATCCGCCAGCAGGCTCAGGTTTTCCATGCCTGTGAGGTGGTTCCACAGGCCGATATTCTCGATAATCAGGCCCATGCTCTCCGGAAAGGATTTATCCTTGGTAATGGTTTTGCCAAGCACCGTCACGCTTCCGCTATCCGGCACGATAAGCCCGGCCACAGCCCGGAACAGCATGGTTTTCCCGGATGCGTTGCGCCCGTAAAATCCATGTATAAGCCCCTCCTCAAGGGTTAAGTTAATATCCTTTAGCACCTGCCTGCGCTTAAGCGTTTTGTTTACATGCTCCATTACAACCGCAGCCATATCCAACCTCCCTATAGCGTATAATCGCCGTTATCGGCCAGGCGAACGCCCACGGCCGCGACAACGGATATAAACAATATCTGATAAACAGCCGTGAATGGGATTGTGAACCCATCCAAGGCGTATTCAAAGAATTCGGGTGCGGCAAAGGCCAGCGCCGGTATATCGTGAAGAGAGCCCAACGCCTGCGCGGAAGGGTAGAGCTTTATAAGCCATCCGCCGCACGCCCCGCCTAATATAATAAACAGCGGCTGAGCCAGCATATACGCCAGCAGCGTTATTAAAAACGCAGCGTTTTGCTTCATTCTCAGGCAAAGCGCGTTCGCCAGCGTCACAAACCCGGCCCCGCTCAGCCCCGCCGTAAGCAGCAGCGCCCCGCACGCCGCGAGCAGCGTTTTTACCCCGGCGGCGCTTACGCCGAAAAGCAGCGGAACCGCCGCGGCAGCCAGAACCGCGGCCGCGTAAAAGAGCAGCGCGCAAAGGAACCCCGCCAAAAGCTTATGCGCCATCCAGCGTTTGCGGCTGAAAGAGCGTGTGAAAATCAGCGCGGCGGCCCTGTCTAAGTCCCTGCCGACAATGCCGGAAAAGAACATCAGCTGCCCCAGTATGGGCAGAGCAAAGAGGATAAGGCCGATTATCGAGATTTCCTCGCCCGCCAGTCCGCCCAGAGCGATAAGCACAACCTGCTCCACATTCTCCGCGCCCGCGTTGAGCGCGAAAAGCGCGGCCACAGCCCCAAACGGCGCCCCCCATAGGCAAAGCCGATAATACGGCGCGTCCATCTTCATAAATGAAAGCGTTCGACGGCCGCCCCTTTTGCCGGGGGCGGAGGCGGGCTGCGGGAACAGCGCCCCGCCTAACGCCAAGAGTATCAGCGCCCTCAACGCCATTTCTCCTACGGCGGGCAGCGCCTCCTTCGCGCCGCTTACCAAAAACACCTTAAACAGCGGGTAATAAAACAGATTCAACTGGAACTCAAAAAAACCGCTTGCGGACAGCCAGTCCAGCGTCAATATACAAAGCGCGGCGACCGGAGCCGCCAGACTGAGCCCCCATTTCATACGCGCGGCGGTAACGGCGAGGCCGAGCTGAAAAAAACCTAAAAGCAGGTTCAGGCTTACGATAAGCGCGTGAGAAAACGAATATTCCCCGCCGGACAGCGCGCACGCCAGAAACAGGAGCGCCGCCAGCGGAAGGAAGAACAGCGTGGTATCCACGCATAGGAATCGAACGCGCGCCCAGTAAGCGTGGGCCGGGCCGCCATACCGTACATAGCTGTAAACATTGCGCACATAGGTATCATGGCGCGTCGTGAAGAACAGGAAAACCGGGAACAGTATGAACTGAAACCCCTGAAGATGGCCCAACCCCTCCCATAGCGAACCCGTATCCGCCGCGTACAGCACGGAGATAAGCGCGTAAACGCCGTATACGGCGGCCAGCCACGCCGCTTCAGATAGCCGGTACCGCGCCCTTAAGCCGCTCAGCCGCCTCATAGCAGAAAATCCCTGCCCTTTTTCACCTTATAAAGCACGGCCCCAAGGCCGATGGCCAAAAGCACGCCCACAAACGCAAGGTACGGATAAATGCTGCGCGTGCTAGGCATAGTGACAGTTTGCAGGTAATCGTATACGACAAGCCAATCATACCCGGAGGAATTGAGCAGCAGGCAGGCCGCAAAGGTCGCCACGGTGGGCCCAGCCAACGCGATAAAGGCGTTTTTACGGTAAAAGAGCGTCACGGCATAGGCGCAAAGCCCCAGCGCCATGCCTAAAAGCCCCGCCAGCCCCGTATGGGCGAGCGCGTCGAGCATGGGGCTGTTGAAATACAGGCCCGGGAAAAGCGCGTAAGCCGAATCGTAGGCGAAACTGACCGTATAATAAACGCTTCCATCAGGCAAAAGGGCGTGACGGGGAAGCGCGGCAAGGCATAACGCCTGATTGAATAAAAAGGGCAGCATGGCGATTACGGCCGAAAACAGCATCACCGCAGCGGCCTTGCTCCAGTAATACCGGGCGACGCCCGCCTTAGCTACGAGCAGGGCGGCGGAGCGGTTTTTACATTCCCGCAGATACGTATCGGCGCAAGGCAGCGCCGCCGCGAGCGGTACGTAAAGCAAAATCGCAAACTTACCAAAACCGGAGCCGCCTCTGTTCATGGCCGCCTCAGCCGGCGAAAGAATGGTGCGCGCGTCCTCAATCCACGGTTTATTGAACAGCACCTCCGCCAACGCTGCTACGGCGATTGCCGCTCCCGCAATCAGCACAAGCCATGTAATCCGCCTCGACGTCAGCTTTTTAAGTTCATATTGAAACAGTTTAAGCACAGCGCAACCTCCAGCAACCGACAAGTACGTTGGGCAGCGTTTTATCTGAAATCGATTTCACCAACAACCCTTTCCCCTCCAAATATAGAAACAGCTTGGCTGCGCAGCCGTACAGGTGTACCGTCTCTCGGAATCGCCTCTTGATATAACATAAGGATTGATTTGTTTGAGTAAGCCGTGTAATTACTAGTCATAGGCAGCCAGGTCTTTGAAATATAAGCATCTATCCAGCAGATAAACTTCACATCGCAGTTGCCCGGGGAATTTATCGCATGGGACGTATCTGATTTTTTAGTGCTTTGAACCAGCGTAATATGCGCGCCAAATCCCGGCAGCCTTTTATCATAATTTACATAGTCGTCTTTCGCCGCCGAAGCTCCGGCAATCAATACGCAAAACGCCCCCAGCGCAACCGCTAAACATAAAAACCTTTTCATAGCGAAACCTCCTTATTTTTTGATGTGCGTTCATTCCTCATAGCTGTTACTCATACTTGCTCAGACAATATATCTTTGTCATATTTATATTATACAGTGCCGGTATATCCTTGTCAACCAAATTTTACCAGACGCTTTTCCTGGCGCGTGTCACCAGAGGTTCGGTATTTTTTGACGCTCCTTCTATAGCCCATCAAGCCGCCGTGGCGGCCGCGGCTTTGCATGATGATGCAATTGCTATTTACGGCTCCCTCTGATATAATCAGAGAATCATATTAATTGTTAGACGGCCGCTGAATTTGCGGTGCGATGGAGGGAACATGCGCGTAGACGTAATATACACTTTTGGCCGCTTGCTGGATAACCAGATAAGCAACCACACGGTTATTGTGGTAGACGCGCTGCGCGCGACAAGCTGCATCGTCTGGGCCGTAAAAAACGGGGCGGCCAAGGTAATACCGACACAGGATCCGGGAGACGCGGTGGCTGTGGCGGGAAGGCTCGGCATACAGGACTGCGTGCTGGCGGGCGAACGCGGCGGGCTCCCCATACCCGGTTTTAACATTGGCAACTCCCCTCATGAATTCGGCCCTGAAACGGTGCGGAACAAAACCGTTATCATCAGCACCACCAACGGCACGGCGGCCCTTTACGGCGCGCGCAACGCGAAAAAGGCGCTGGTGGGCGCGATGATCAACCGTACCGCCGCAGGCGTGCGCGCCGCGGAGGAGGGTAATGATATCATCGTGCTTTGCGCGGGTACCGCCGGGCAGGTTTCCGCGGAAGATATCGTTGCCGCCGGCGCGATTGCCGAAGCTGTATGTGCGCATTCCCAAGCAGAGCTGACCGACGCAGCGATAATCAGCTTGGCGACGTTTCAGAATTTCCTGGACGGCCGGCTGGACATGGCGCTTACCGGCCATTACCGGGCGCTCACGGCGCTGGGTTTTGAAAAAGACGTTGAGTTCTGCCTGACGCAGGATTTGACCGATGTGGTACCTTGCTATGATAACGGGGTTATACGATAAGGGAATGCTAAATGCGCGTTCGGCGCTGCGCGTCAAGCCGCCTGACTCTTACATTACGTCCGCCTGGTCTTGCGGCAATCATATCATAACCAAAAGAACATACCCGGGCCGTACTATCCATGATGGTGCGCATCAACGTCTTTTTAATCGCGCGCCCCAATACTGATGGGTTTTTAATAGCGGCATGCTTTTCAAATATGGATATCGGTATTCTTCTGCCGGCGAACCCAAACCGGTTCAGGTCCGCGACTTCAAGTTTATACGCGGCCGAACGGAGAATGAGCGCCGTGTGATGAAAGTAAAGCAGGATTTTAAGTTCCGCGCGGCAGGTTGAAAAAAGCGGCTGCGCCGCTATTTTGAGTTTACGTGGGGCGCTTGCGCCGTTGCGCGTATCGCCGCGCTATTTAAAAAAAGCCTTACGGCAGAACGCTTACCGTTTTCGGGGCATATGTAGCCGCGCCTGTATATGAAAGTATTCTTGCTAGTACTCATAAATGAATCGAATTTTGCAAGGGTTGGCAGAAGTATATCTCCCCTGGACGATATTTAAACCCAAAGGCTAATAAACTATAGTTAAAAAGATTCGCTTCCGCGTTTTTATAGCTATGACCAAGCGGCATCCTTCTCAACCCAAAGATAGGGTCAATCGGCGATATTACAGACAAAGTAGTGTAAATTTGTTCCAATATAAAACGGACAGTGAATTACTCATTACCATCCGGCAGGTAAAAAACATAATAAAAATAAACGAATTGTTTATTTATGCAGCCTTATTCTGATACGCGCCCGCGCTGCCCATCCAAACCATCAACACGCAGCCCGCCTGGCTGTCAATGGCGATAACCGCCGTATCCGAACGCACAGCCTTTACAAGCGCCCCGGAAATGATCCACGCGCCGGCCTCTTCGTTATATTTTACGAATACGGTATTATCGATCCACTTTTGCCCGGCTACGTCGCTGACCACCTTAGCCGCAGCCGTCTTCGCCTCGCCTTCATCCGCAATCCGCCCGAATTCCCCCGTATACTTGAGCACGCTCTCACCCTCAAGCTGCTGCCTGCTCATCTTCAAGAAATCCTTCGGCTCAACACAATTAAGCCCCGGGCTGCCTTTAGGATCCGTATTTTTAAATGGCTTTTCGCCTTCCTCTATACCTATGCCGCCGGGGGTCGCTACCGGCGCGTTGGTGTTGACAGCGCGCGGGTCGGTTGTTTTGCCGTCATAACCATATGCGGATGGATTTGCCGAACTATCGGGCGGGGATTGGCGTAAAAACAGCGTTCCCGCTCCGACAAGTATAACCAGCACGGCCGCCGCGCTCAACATGCGCACCGCCGCGTCCTGCCTGCGCCGCCTAACGTCCCGCCGCTTTTGAAGCACGGCGCGCTTGATAAGGGCGTACGGTACGGCTGCGTCCGCCTCATCCGCAATGGAGCTGAGCAGATTATCCAGTTCATCATATGTCTGTTTTATCATCGTAGCCACGACCTTTCAATATACGGGCAAGCTGGTTTTTCGCTCTAAGCATCCGGGACTTTACCGTGCCAACGCTCACGTTCATTGCCGACGCTATTTCCTCGTAACTTAATTGGGAAAAGTAATGAAGCAGCACGGTTTGCCGGTATATATCCGGCATCTCGTCAATGGCCTGCCTGAGCGCTTCCTTCCGTTCCGTATCGTCATAAGCGGATTCCGGCTGGTCGCTCCGGCTGCATAGCGCCGTGTCGGACGGCGCGTCCGTAAGAACCTCACGCTTATTCCTGCGCAAAACATCTACCGCAGCGTTAACGCTGACGCGGTATAGCCAGTTTTTAATCTGGCCGTCGTTCATGGAGGAGAGCTGTTTCATATGCCGGTAAGCCTTCAAAAACACCTCCTGCGATAAATCCATCGCGGCGGCAGGGTTCTTTATTACGCTGTATGCGGCCCAGTAAACCATACGGCTGTAACCCGCATAGATTGAATCGAAGTCCCGGCCGGTCATAGAAAGCCCTCCGTAGCTTCATAATAATATACGGCTAAAAAGGGAAAAAGGTTGCAAAGACGGCTTATATCATACCCGTGTTCCCATAAATCGCCGTTCCTAAATGAAGCGGCCTTCGGCGCCCCATCACAAAAAACACTTCATTATATAGAGAAATTATATCATACGCGCTGCGTTAGAGGCAAACTCGTTGACGCTCATTGAAAAAAACAGTATGATGAAGTGTATGTGGAAAGGAGTATACTATGCCTAGCCGTATTGGATTTGACAATAAGCGTTATGTAAAGATGCAGTCCGAGCATATCCGCCAGCGCATTGAGCGCTTTGGCGGCAAATTGTATCTGGAGTTCGGCGGCAAGCTGTTCGACGATTATCACGCTTCCCGGGTGCTACCCGGTTTTTTGCCGGACAGCAAGGTCAAAATGCTGCTTCAGCTTAGGGATCAAGTAGAAATCATCATTGCGATTAACGCGTCGGATATTGAAAAAAGTAAGATGCGTGGCGATCACGGCATAACCTATGATCAGGATGTGCTGCGTTTAATCGACGCATTTCGTTCAATCGGCCTGATGGTCGGCAGCGTGGTTATCACCATGTACCGTGCCCAAGCCGCCGCCGACGCGTTTAGGGACAGGCTTACGCGGCTGGGCATGCCCGTGTATTTGCATTACCCCATACCCGGCTATCCATCCAACATACCGCTCATCGTCAGCGACGAGGGGTATGGCAGGAATGAATATATCCCCACAACCCGGCAGCTCTCGGTTGTAACCGCCCCGGGGCCGGGCAGCGGGAAAATGGCCGTTTGCCTGTCTCAGCTTTATCATGAGTATAAAAGAGGCGTTCGGGCGGGTTACGCGAAGTTTGAGACGTTCCCCATCTGGAACCTACCGCTTTCGCACCCGGTAAACATCGCATACGAGAGCGCGACGGCGGATCTCAACGATGTGAATATGATAGATCCTTTTCATCTGGACGCTTACGGCGTAACCGCCGTTAACTATAACCGCGACGTAGAGATATTCCCTGTTCTAAACGCGATATTTGAAAAAATTGCGGGCGAATCGCCATACCGCTCACCCACGGATATGGGGGTAAATATGGTCGGCAACTGCCTTATCGACGACGAAGCGTGCGAACAGGCGTCCCGCCAGGAGATACTGCGGCGCTATTATCATGCGCTGTGCTGCCAGCGCCGGGGCTTGGCCTCGGAGGACGAGGTTTATAAGCTGGAGTGGCTCATGGCGCGATGCGGCGTAAGCGACGATAACCGGCCCGTCATCGCGGCCGCGCGGCATGTCGCTCAAAGCACGGGAGAACCCGCCGCCGCGCTGGAGCTTCCCGACGGGCGGATAGTAACCGGCAAAACATCCGGCCTGCTGGGGGCGTCCGCGGCCATGCTGTTGAACGCGCTTAAAGCGCTTGGCGGCATTCATCAGGATATCCATCTGATTTCCCCCATTGTTATCGAGCCGATTCAAAGGCTCAAAACACAGCATCTTGGTAACAAAAACCCGCGCCTTCATACGGATGAGATACTCATCGCCCTCTCAATATGCGCCGCCACAAATCCCACGGCAGAGTTGGCCATGCGGCAGCTGAACCGTTTGCGGGACGCGGAGGCGCATTCCACCGTTATGCTCTCAGCCGTGGACAGCGGCATGATGGGCAGGCTCGGGATCCGGCTTACCTGCTGCCCCAATCACCAGGCGGGAAAGCTGTTTTGCAAATAAATCCTATCAATAATCTACGGAGGCGGCACATATGGTAATCGTAGGCATATGCGGCGCGAGCGGAAGCGGGAAAAGTACGCTGGCGCAGGAGATTAAAGATTCCCTTACATGCAGCGCCGTCATAATCGGGCAGGATTGTTATTATAAAAATCAGGCGTACCTGCCCTTTGAGGAGCGCAAGCGTATTAATTACGACAAGCCGGATATATTTGATTACAGTGAGCTGCTTTCAGATATCGCGCTGCTCGCATCGGGGGAGCCGGTTACGCAAAAGGGCTATGATTACGCGCAGCATATACGCGCGGATTCGGATACGCTCATTTATCCGCCGGACGTGCTGATTCTTGAGGGAATCCATATCTTCCACGACGACCGCCTGAAAAAGGCCATGAGCCTTAAGGTGTATATGCATGTGGATGTGGACGTTTGCCTTCTAAGGCGCATACAGCGCGATATAACGCAAAGGGGCCGCAGCATAAACAGCATCGCGGACCAGTATATGGCCACGGTAAAGCCCATGTATGAGGAATACGTGAGCAAATATATACGGGACGCGGACTTCGCAGTTATGCGCGGAGGGCGTAACCGCATGGCAATCGACGCTATCAGCGCTTACATCTCCGCAAAGCTACTTGCGGAAAAGTTCGTCATGGAGGATGGGCTTGAGTAAATTTAAGAACCTCTGGCAGTACGCGCGCAAATACGTGCTCGCCATCATCATTGCCATCGTTTTATACGAGGCGTTGGAGAATATCGATAACGTTCTAGCGGCGTTTAAAAAGGTAATGGGGATTTTTTCACCCCTGATTACCGGGCTGTGCATTGCTTTTGTTGTGAACATGCCGATGTCCTTTATTGAAAGGCACGCGCCAAAACGCCTTAGGGTTAAAGCATGGTCCAAGCGCCTTAGGGTCGCTTCAATGGCGGCGGCTTACCTTTTAGTTGCGGCGCTGCTGTTCCTGTTCGTTCTGATGGTTATCCCCAGCATGACGGAAAGCTTAAAAAGCCTCATCGAGAACCTGGATACTTATGTAGAACAGGCCAGCGGATGGTTTGACGGGATTTGGCGGAATCTTCAAGTAAACGACGCCGTCACCGAGCGCCTTCAACAGCTTGGCAAGCTGATTTTTGAATGGATGGATACCGTCCTTACAGGCGTGGTGAGCGGCGCGCTCAACTTCACTATCGGCCTGGTAACGGGCGTATTTAATACGCTTATAGCCGTGATGCTGAGCATATTCGCGCTCTATAATAAAGAAAAGCTGCTGCGGCAAACCCGCAAGATGCTTTATGCCGTGCTAAAGCCCGAGCGCGCGAAGCGTTATGAAAAAATTGCCGCACGATCAAACCTTGTATTCCACAAATACATCCTTGGGCAGTTTTTGGATTGCTTTATACTGGGGGTGCTGTGCTTTATCGGGATGAGCTTATTCTCCATGCCGTACGCGGTGCTTATAAGCGTTATTATCGGCGTAACGCAGCTGGTACCCATAGTAGGCCCCTGGATAGGGACCGTGCCTTCCGCTTTTATCATTCTTATGGTCAATCCGGTACAGGCAGTTTGGTTCGTGGTGTTCATCCTCATACTTCAGCAGCTTGAGGGGAACCTGATTTACCCCAGGGTGGTTGGCAACGCAGTGGGCCTTTCCGGTTTATGGGTGCTGATAGCCATCATCGTGGGCGGAGGCTTTTTCGGGCTGGTCGGTATCCTGTTCTCCGTGCCTATTATGGCCGTTTTATACACCGTCGTTTCCGATTGGGTAAATACCCGGCTCAGGAATAAAGAGATTAAGGCCTTGAGCGAATGAACGGCGCATCGCTGCCCTTTGCCGATATTCTGCCCGCCGCCGGCTCCAAACGTGACAACAATGTATTTAACCAGTTTCAGCCCTTATAGCGGCCGGACGGTAAAGCTAACGTAACGCGCTTGTAAGGAGTAATTATATGGTAATAACCGAGTTGCCCGCTGTGATAGTAACGCCCAGATTGCTCCTGCGCCAATTCAATTCGGAGGATGCGCCGGGCGTTTTGGCATTCGCGGGCGATCCGGAGGCAATAAGGCACTTAATATGGCGGGGCGTTACGAATTTGGATGAAGCGCGCAACGTTATAAATTTCTATTACCGCCCGAAGGGGGTATATGCGCTTGTATTAAGAGAAACCGGCATGTGTATCGGCAGCTTTGCGCTGAATCTGGATGCAGAGAATGAGAAAGCCACGTTTGGCTATGTGCTTAACCGTGATTATTGGAATAAGGGGTATATGACCGAGGCGCTTAGGGCGGTTATTAGCATGTGCTTTGAGCAGCTTGCGATAAACCGGGTTGAGTCTTCACATTTTATCGGGAATGAGGCCTCCGGAAGGGTAATGGAGAAGTGCGGTATGCGTAAGGAAGGGCTGTGTTTGCAGGAGTTCAAGGTGAAGGGCGCATTTCGGGATGCGGTGCATTACGGAATTACGCGCGGCCAATATCTTAGGCTGTTAAGCGGTGAAACCGCTAATGATGGGTAAAGGCGCGCCGCGCCGCCTATCGTCAGGCCAGGTTCTATTTCCTACCCTCAAGCAGGCTTTGGCCGCAACGATAGGAATTGGCCGCGCGTAGTCAGGTTAATTGCTCTAAAGTTCTTTACTTGTTAATAGCGGGAACCGGGAAATATGGACTGCTTCGACACGGAAGAACAGTTAGGTTCAAACCCATAAACGATGAAAAATGATATGAGGAGGTGTCATATGAAATACAAATGCCCAATATGTGAGGCCGAGCTGAAAGAATGCGAATCCTGCGGTTCAGGAATCGGCGCCTTCGCGACCAAGAAAAACGCGCTGAATATGAGTATTTTGGGCCGGAACATCACGATTGGCAATACCAATCATGCCGAACTGGAGTCGGCGCACATTTGCGAAAACTGCGGGCGTTATTTTGAGTTTTTCAAGATAAAGTAGCTTAATTTATGTGCTAAAACCAGGTTGTTTTATCCCCATGCCCGCGCGTTGCGTTACGGTATAATCATGGGTTATTATACCGTGCCGGGCGGCGAAACGAATAAATGCGGCGGTCTTATGAGCGTGATGAATTCTTATATCGGCAGCACACGCCCCGCGAGAGCGTATAAAACTCATGTAGGGCGTATGCGTATTATCCTTGACATAATGTATCTGTTCGCGTATGTTTATCATTAAAAACAGGAGTAAACAAACATGTTTCGTACGAAGAACGGTAAACTCTCAGCGATTAAGCTCATATCATTCATATTCATCGTCATAATCGCCTTGAGCGTTGTATTTGGGAGCTTTACAGTAATACCCGCAGGCCACACCGGCGTTGTGGTTACGCTAGGCAAGGTTAGCGATACCGTGCTTCAGGAGGGCATGCATTTTAAAATACCGTTTGTACAGCAAATTGTCCAAATAGATAATAGGGTTGTGAAGCTTGAGGTATCCACGGAGGCGTTCAGCCGGGATTTGCAGACTGTTTCCACCGTGCTTGCGGTCAACTACCGCATCAGCACAAGCCAGAGCTATTCCATCTACAAAAACGTTGGCCCGGGCTTTGAGGATGTGCTCGTACGCCCCGCCGTGAACGAGGTGCTAAAAGCCGTAGTCGCCCAGTATACCGCCAGCGAACTTGTTTCCACAAGAAGCGAGGTCAGTATTAAGCTGGATGAGGATCTCAACGGCAAGCTAAACCCGAACGGTATATTTGTAGAGGATATCAACATTATTGATTGGGATTTCTCCGAGGAATATATCGCTGCAATCGAGCAGAAGCAGGTTGCGGAGCAGAACCTGATAAAAACGCGTACGGAGCAGGAGCAGCAGGTAGTAATTGCTGAAGCGGGAGCGAAACAAAAGGTTATAGCGGCAGAGGCGGAGGCGGAGAGCGCGCTGATAGCGGCGGAAGCGGAAGCGCAGCGTATAACGCTGGAGGCGCAGGCGCAGGCGGATGCGAACAGGCTGCTCTCCGAATCGCTTACCGCGCTATTGATTGAATATCAGTCGATTCAGCGTTGGGATGGAAAGCTTCCGTTGATTACGGGCGGCGCGACCCCGTTTGTGGATTTGAACAATCTACCAGAGTAGCATACTGTATGAGAACATTGTTTCTGGAATAGTTTAATTCATACACAAGCTGATATGAATATAAGGCCGCAGTCCGATTCACAAGGGACTGCGGCCGTTTTTGTTTTCAGAGTATTTAACGCGGGTTTTAGTTCGAGTATCCGCCTGAAGAAGGTGAAGTTTAATTTGTGGAATGATAGGGTCCCTTTTGCTCACTGTGATTATAACAACCCATGCAAGCTCGGGCAAATCCGCATCCCTCCCGCATTATATGAGTCTTACAAATTCTGGTGAAACTCATCATTTTTTCTTTACCGGGATCCAGATCTCACTGTGATAGCTTTCATCTTCAGTCCCTTTAACAAAATCGCTGGGGTTTGAATACATTTCAATATTATAGCCGCCCGCTATCTCATAATCCCTGCAATTGGGCAGCCATTCGGAAAAGATTTTTTTATTCACATCCTGCATCGCGCCGGGCAATGCGCCTTTGCAGAGGAATACGGCCCAGGTATGCTTGGGAATGGTAACCGCCTTAAACCCTTCCGGCACGTCGTTCCATGGTATATAGTTGTCCGCTATCAGGTACTCAAAGTCCTTGGAATTATCATCCCCCTCAATACAAATGCCGTATGTTCCGCATACGGTTTTAGACTTTTCTGTTTGGTAATGCTCGCGCCAAAACTTTGGAATATCCGAGAACGCGCTGTCCATATTAAACCTTTTGGCAAGGCCCAATACGGTAAACGCCTCTTTTTCAACAATTTTGTAATTCATAATCGAACCGCCTTTCAAAGTAAAATGGATTTGAATCGGCGCAAACGATTTTATCATCGCGCCGTTTTTTCTTACGGACGCGGGGGTTACGCCATGAAAGCGGGTAAACGCTTTTGTAAAGCTGTCGGGAGATTCATACCGGTATCTTACGGCGATATCAATAATTCTGGCATCGGTCGATACCAACTCGCTCCCGGCAAGCGTCAGCCTGCGGCGGCGTATGTACTCGCCCACAGTGAACCCACAGAGCATACTGAACGCCTTTTGAAAGTAAAAGCTTGACACTAAAGCTTGGCTTGCCGCTTCATCAGCACCGATATCATTCGTTAGATTATCTTCGATATAGCGTATAGCTTTGCTCATCCCATCTACCCAATTCATTCCGTACCTCCTGCCGTATTAATAGCATATCAAATTCTAGTCGACTGTACCCGATTTACTTTGCTTAATTTTGTCTGAGAGAAAATATTCCATCAATTTACCTATTCTAGCACATATACTTCGCTGTCATGCGACTTTCTTCAATTAAACGTCATTGCTGTTTTGGATGTTACCTATTTATCTGTTAATTTCATGCATACATCGACCCAAATATCGTTCGCAGCCCGTAAACGGGTATGCTTACCTATCCAATGAATAACACAGCGGCATAGCCGTTGGCTATGCCGCTGTCATATAAAGCCTTTCCTTCCTTAATAAAGAGGCCGTTATATCAACCAAAACTAAACCAGCTCGATAAGAGCCATCTCGGACGCGTCGCCCCGGCGCGGCCCCATCTTTACGATGCGCGTATAGCCGCCGACCCGCCCTTCACATTTGGGCGCTATTTCACGGAACAGCTTTTCCACAACAGGATGATTGTTCGCGCGGGTGCGTTCATGGTATTCCTTCTTGCTTTCCTTATGCTTTTTGGGCTCAGGAACATCGTATAGATACGACATTATCTGCCTTCTCGCATGAAGCTTGGAAGGCGCGTCGTTAATGAATTCAGCCTCAACGACCTGATTCTTGTCATTCTTGGTCTTTTTGGTTACGGTTACGGTGTTGTTATATTCAGCAACGGCAAGGGTAATCAGTTTTTCAGCTATCGGGCGCACTTCCTTGGCGCGCGCTTCCGTCGTGACAATCCTGCCGTTCCAGATAAGCGCGGTGGTCAGGTTACGCAGTATCGCCCTGCGCTGATCGCCGGCCCTGCCCAGTTTACGGTTTGGCATCTGCTTTTCCTCCTCCTGTTAGTCTTCGCTGTCTCGCAAGTTAAGGCCCAGCGCGGCCAGTTTCTGCTGCACTTCCTCAAGGGATTTGCGGCCAAGGTTACGAATCTTCATCATCTCTTCCTCATTTTTTTGCACAAGCTCATCAACCGTGTTGATGCCCGCGCGCTTGAGGCAATTGTAGGATCGAACGGAGAGATCGAGCTCTTCAATGGTCATCTCCAGGATCTTCTCCTTTTTATCCTCTTCCTTCTCCACCATAATCTCTACGCCCTGAACGTGCTCAGTCAAGTTGATGAACAGCGATAGGTGCTCCGTAAGGATTTTGGAAGCAAGGCTTACCGCCTCGTCGGGTTTAATGCTTCCGGTGGTCCAAACCTCCAAGGTTAGCATGTCATAGTCGGTTATCTGTCCAACACGTGTATTATCTACGTGGAAATTAACCTTAGTGATCGGGGTAAAGATGGAATCGACCGCTATCTGACCGATGGGCATGCCTGGCTTTTTGTTCCTTTCAGCGGAAACATAGCCTCGGCCATGATCCAGCATTATTTCCATATAAAGCTTAGCGTTCTCACCAAGCGTTGCGATATGTAAATCTGGATTTACAATTTCTACGTCCGCATCGGCAATGATGTCCCGGGCCGTAACCTCGCAGGGGCCTTTAGCGTCAACCGTAATTTTTTTCGCGCCGTCGCTGTGAAGCCTGCAGCAAAGCTCTTTAAGGTTCAGGATGATTTCGGTCACATCCTCCTTAACGCCCTCGATAGTGGAAAACTCGTGCAGTACGCCGTCAATTTTTATGGAGGTTACCGCAACGCCCGGCAGCGATGAGAGCAGCACCCGCCTGAGCGAATTTCCCAGCGTGGTGCCAAATCCGCGCTCCAGCGGTTCAACCACAAACTTTCCGTAGTTGTCCGTTGTTTCCACACGTTCAATTCTGGGTCTTTCAATCTCTATCATTTACGTTCCCCTCTCTTGATTTATCGAAGGTCGATCAGGGCCTAAGAAGCGATTACCTTGAGTAGTACTCGACGATAAGATGCTCCTCGATGGTAAGGTCAATATCGTCGCGCTGCGGCATGGCAGCGATTTTACCCGTAAGGTTTTCGGTATCAAGCTCCAGCCACTTGGGAACGGGCTTGTTTACACCCTGCTCGCGCAGTTCTTTGAAGTTGGGCATATCCCGGCTCGTATCGCGTATGCTTACGACCTGACCCGGCTTAACAAGGTAGGATGCGATATCCACCTTTTGGCCGTCGACCCGTATATGTCCGTGGTTTACAATCTGCCGCGCCATGGGGCGGCTCAGGCCGAAGCCCAAGCGGTATACGACGTTATCAAGCCTGCGCTCCAAAAGGCAGAGCATGTTCTCGCCGGTGACTCCACGCATATTCGCGGCCATTGTATAGTATTTCCTGAATTGGGATTCTGATACTCCGTATGCCCTGCGGCATTTCTGCTTTTCTCGTAGCTGCATGCCGTAATCGGACTGCTTCCTGGCGCGCGCCTGGCCATGCTGCCCCGGGGGGGTATGGCGCTTGGTTACGGCGCACTTGGCGGTATAGCAGCGATCCCCCTTAAGGAACAGCTTAACGCCCTCCCTACGGCACTGCCTGCAAACGGAATCTGTATATCTAGCCATAATCGTTTGCCTCCTTACACTCTTCTGCGTTTAGGCGGACGGCATCCATTATGCGGGATGGGCGTCACGTCCTTTATCATGTTAACCTCAAGCCCGGCAGCCTGAAGCGCGCGGATAGCGGCCTCGCGGCCGGAGCCCGGCCCTTTGACGTATACCTCAACGGTACGCAGCCCATGCTCCATAGCGGATTTCGCCGCGGTTTCGGCAGCCATCTGGGCCGCGAAAGGCGTGCTTTTCCTGGAGCCGCGGAACCCAAGCCCTCCGGCGGACGCCCAGGACAGCGCGTTGCCCTGCAGATCCGTAATAGTCACCATGGTATTGTTGAAGGATGAGCGGATGTGCGCCGCGCCGCGTTCAATATTTTTTTTCTCACGGCGTTTACGAACGGTTTTCTTTGTAGTTCTAGCCTTTGCCATTTGTGCTTATCCTCCTTACTTCTTTCTTCCGCCGACGGAACGCTTGGGGCCTTTGCGCGTGCGCGCGTTCTGCTTAGTGCTCTGTCCGCGTACGGGCAGGCCCTTGCGGTGGCGAACGCCCCTGTAACTGCCTATTTCAATAAGCCGCTTGATGTTCATGGAAACTTCGCGCCTGAGATCGCCTTCAACCTTAACGTTGCGGTCTATGTACTCTCTCAGTTTGTTGACGTCTGCTTCCGAAAGATCCCGAACCCGGATATCCGGATTTACTCCGGTAGCGGTCAGGATGTTCGTCGCGGTCTTACGGCCGATACCGTAGATATATGTAAGACCGATTTCGACCCGTTTATCCCTGGGCAGGTCCACGCCAGAAATACGTGCCATATAATTTCTGCACCTCCGTAAATAATGGTAAAATGTATTATTGATCCCGCCGGTTCCGCGCTTTTATGGCGGCAGCCGCTCCGGCAGGGTGCTTCCGTTTCCCCTTTTGGCGCGGGGCTTAGCCCTGCTTCTGCTTATGCTTGGGGTTTTCGCAAATAATCATGATCCGGCCCTTGCGCTTAATGATCTTGCATTTCTCGCAAATTGGCTTCACTGAAGGCCTGATTTTCATCGCAATTTCCTCCTGTTGTTGTCAGTTCTTGCCGCGCCATGTAATGCGGCCGCGTGTTAAGTCATAGGGGGACAGCTCCACTGTCACCTTATCTCCCGGCAGAATACGGATAAAATTCATCCGCAGCTTGCCGGAAATATGTGCAAGTATCTTATGCCCGTTCTCCAACTGCACTTCAAACATGGCATTTGGAAACGAATCGGATACAATGCCTTCCACCTCAATTACATCCTGTTTAGACAAGCTATCCCTCCTTAGTTTCAGGTTCCTGATCATATCCCAGCTTCCTCAGGCTTTTGCGGATATCCGCATCCAGCACCCGTTCGCCTCTCAGAAGCGCTTCCTTAATCCGCTCGTCAAACGCGTTCTCAATGCGGATATGCTTACGCTTTTTTTTCTTAGGCCGTTCAATCTTTCTCAGTTTCCCATCGGCGACTGCCAGATGTTCGGCGTCGATTGCCGCAACGGCCATAAAGCTCCGCCCCGCGTCTCTTCCCGCGAGTGAAACAACCACGCGGCCAATGATTTCATCGCCCTGCATTCAGGCGCCTCCTCACAGCATAGTAAGAATCACCGGTTCCGTATCCGTTACCGCGATCGTATTTTCATAGTGCGCGCTGGGCTTGTTGTCCCTTGTTTCAACAGTCCAGCCGTCCTTTAAGAGCACGCACGCCGCCGTACCGAGATTGATCATGGGCTCTATGGCCAAAGTCATCCCGGGCGCCAGCCTCGGGCCGCGGCCTCTTCTGCGGTCAACGAAGTTCGGCACTTCCGGATCCTCATGAAGGTTCAGGCCAATGCCATGCCCTACCAGCTCGCGTACTACGCCGTACCCGTGCTTAAGGGCGTGCGACTCAATCGCCGAAGAAATATCAGATAAGTGATACCCCGGCCGGGCGAATTTGATACCTTCGAAAAAGCACTCTCTCGTTACGTCAACCAGCCGGCGGGTTTCCTCGCTTACGCGGCCGATAAGGAACGTTCGCGCGGCATCGCCGTGCCAGCCGTTAAGCTGCGCTCCGACGTCTACGCTGAGTATGTCTCCGTCGCGCAGCCGATAACTGCCGGGTATGCCGTGAACAATCTGCTGGTTAACGGATGTGCAGATGCTTTTGGGGAAGCCCCGGTAGTTCAAAAAAGAAGGTTCCGCGCCATGGCTCCGAATAAGCTTTGCTGCGGCTGAGTCCAGCTCGTCCGTAGTAATTCCCGCCTTCGCCATGCTCTCTATAAGCTGAAGCGTTTTAGCCACAACGGCTCCCGCATCGCGCATCTTTTCAATCTGATCCGCTGTTTTAATGGTTATCATAAGCTTTTCTCCAGAAGCGAAGCTATTTTAGCTGTCACCTCGCCGGCTGACCGGCTGCCATCTACCTTCTTTAGCAGACCCATCCGCTCATAAAAAGCGATCAGGGGAGCGGTACGCCGTTCATAGATGGCTATGCGTTTATGCACAGTCTCCGGTTTATCATCGTCACGAATATACAGTTGAGAACCGCATACGTCGCAAACCGGCTTAGGATGGCTGCTTACGTGGTAGGCCGTATCGCAATGAGGGCATACGCGGCGCCCGCTTATCCGTTCGACAAGCACGTTCGCGGGAACCTCAAGATCAATTACCATATCGACGTCGGCAAATCGCATAAGCGCTTCCGCCTGGGGTATTGTTCGCGGAAAACCGTCAAGCAAATACCCCGCGGTGCAATCCCGCGCTTGAATGCGCGATTTTACCATCTCAATAATAACATCATCAGGCACAAGCTCGCCCCTGTCAATACGTGATTTAGCGGCAAGCCCCAAATGCGTTCCAAGCCAAATCTCATGGCGCAGCATGTCGCCGGTTGAAATATGATTCAGCCCATACCTCTCGCATATCGCCGCCGCCTGGGTGCCTTTACCGGCGCCCGGCGGCCCCACTAAAATCAGAATCATTCAAACCATCCTAAGGCTATCCCAGGAACCCCTTATAGTGTCTCATCAACATCATGGATTCAAGCTGGGACGCGGTTTCTAGCGCAACGCTTACCATAATCAGTACGCTTGTAGGCCCAAACATAGAAGTTAAACCAAACGCGCCCAGTAAAACGGTAGGTATAATCGCGACGCACATTAAGAACAGCGCGCCAAAAAGCGTAAGGCGCTTGCTTATTCTGCCGAGATACTCACCCGTTGGCTTGCCGGGACGTATGCCCGGAATAAATCCGCCGTTCTGCTGCAGGTTTTTGCTTATCTCAACAGGGTTGAAGGAGATCAGCGTGTAGAAATAAGCAAATCCCAGTATAAGAAGCGCGTAAAGCAGATAATACACAATCTGGCCGCCCGTCGTATTCGTTATGAAGGTATTGTACGCCTCATACGATTTACTCCAGAATACCTGAATGATCATCGCCGGGAAATTAATGATGGTCATGGCGAAAATCAGCGGCATAACGCCGTTAGCGTTGACCTTCATCGGAATATGCGTTGATTGGCCTCCGTAAAGCTTGCGCCCTACTACGCGCTTCGCGTATTGTACGGGTACCCTGCGCACGGCCCTGTCAACAAACACAACGCCGGCGATAAGGAACAGCACCAGCACGGCAAGCACCGGAAGAATCCACCACTTGTAAGCGGCTGTTACGAAAACGCCCTCGAAGAAGCTGATAACCACCTTCGGCACTGTCGCGACGATGGACGCGAAGATGATAAAGGATACGCCGTTGCCAACGCCCTTCTCCGTTATTCGCTCGCCCATCCACATAAGGAACGCCGTGCCCGCCGTGCAAACGATACCAATGGTCAGATACGTGAAGATACTGGTGTCCACAACCGCGCCGGTACCCAGGCTCAGCACGATGCCAACGCTCTGTACAGCCGCGAGGCCGATACCGACAAAGCGAGTGATGCGCTCGATTTTCTGCCTACCGTCCTCTTCCTTTGACAGCCTCTCCAGCGAAGGGATGGCAATCGTGAGGAGCTGCATGATAATCGAACCCGTAATGTAAGGGGAGATGCCCATCGCAAAAATGGTAAACTGACCGAACGCGCCGCCGGATAACATATTCAAAAACGTCAATATGTCATACTGCGAGGCTTGCTGCGCGATGAACTCAGCGTTAACCCCCGGTACGGGAATAAAGGAGCCAAGGCGGTAAACCAGCACCAGAAGCATGGTATAGAGTATCTTGGTGCGGATGTCCTTAAGCTTCCATGCGTTTATCAGAGTCTTAAACATCAAACCACCTCAGCAGTTCCGCCCGCGGCCTCAATGGCTTTTTGAGCTGTCTCGGAGAATTTCGCAGCCTTAACGTCCAAACGCTTGGTCAGCTCGCCGCGGCCCAAAACCTTGAGGCCGTCCTTTTCAATTTTTCTGATAACGCCCGTTTGCTTGAGCGATTCAGCAGTGATTACCGCGCCATCTTCAAACCGGTTCAGATCCGAGATGTTTATGACGGTATAAACCTTCGCAAAAATATTGGTGAAACCACGTTTAGGCAGGCGGCGGGCCAAAGGCATCTGACCGCCTTCAAAACCGTTTTTCTTGCTGCCGCTACGGGCTTTCTGGCCCTTATGGCCCTTGCCGGACGTTTTCCCGAGGCCAGAACCTGTTCCGCGACCGACGCGTTTTCTGGCAAAGGTTGAACCTTCGGCGGGCCTTAACTCATGTAGCTTCATTGTGCACCTCCCGCTTATACTTCTTCCACCTTAATCAGGTGCTTAACTTTAAAAATCATGCCTCGAATACATTCGTTATCGGGCTTGACCACCGTGCTGTTAATCTTTCTCAGGCCGAGCGCCTGTATGGTCGCCAGCTGGTCCTTGAGGGCGCCAATGGTGCTCTTGACGAGCGTAATTTTCAGGTTTGCCATATTCGCTTCCTCCGTTAATCCAGAATTTCCGCCACGGTTTTCCCCCGCAGGCGGGCAACCTCTTCGGCGGTCCTGAGCTGCTTAAGTCCCTCTATGGTAGCCTTAACGCAGTTGGCGGGGTTGTTGGAGCCGTAGCTCTTGGTTCGGATATCCTTTACGCCCACCAGCTCAAGAACCGCGCGGGCGGGGCCGCCGGCGATTACGCCCGTGCCCTCCTCAGCGGGAAGCAGCCGAACATGCCCCCTGCCGTATTTCCCTTCAATGGGATGCGGGATGGTCGTACCCTTAAGCGAAACCTCGACTAGGTTGCGTTTGGCGTCCTCAATCCCCTTGCGCACGGCCTCCGGTATTTCAACGGCCTTGCCCATTCCAACGCCTACGTGCCCGTTTTCGTCGCCCACGACCATTAGCGCGCTGAACCGGAAGTTGCGCCCGCCCTTTACGACCTTGGCAACGCGGTTGATGGAAACAAGCCTTTCTTTCAAATCCAATGTGGTCGGATCAATACGCTTCTGCATCTTCTACCTCCTTAGAAATCCAGTCCGGCCTTACGGGCTCCGGCGGCTAATTCAGCGACGCGGCCCGTATACAGATAACCGCCCCTGTCGAAAACGACCTTGGTTATCCCCTTGTCCACAGCGCGTCGGCCGATGGTTTCTCCAACCAGCAGAGCGGCCTGCTTCTTGTTTTTGCCTTCAAGTTTGCCCTTGACCTCCGCATCTAGCGTAGACGCGGCAACAAGGGTTTTTCCGGCTGTATCATTAATAATCTGCGCGTAGATATGGTTCAGGCTGCGGTATACGTTAAGCCTTGGCCTGGACGCGTTGCCGATAATGTGCCTGCGGGCACGGTTATGGCGGGCTTTACGCACAGCGTTTTTATCTAGTTTGGCAATCATACTGTCTCTCCTCTCTACGCATTACTTACCGGTCTTGCCTTCCTTGCGGCGAACGACCTCATAATCATACTTGATGCCCTTGCCCTTATATGGCTCGGGAGGCCTTACCACGCGGATATTAGCGGCTATTTGCCCGACAAGCTGCTTGCTGATGCCTTTGACGGTGATCTTGTTCGGGGTAGGCACGTCAAAAGTAATGCCGTCCGGCTCCACAAACTCCACAGGGTGCGAATACCCTACGTTAAGCACCAGCTTATTTCCCTGTTTTTGAGCCCTGTAACCAACTCCGACAATATCCAGCTTTTTTTCAAACCCGTTGGTTACGCCGGTTACCATGTTGTTGATAAGCGAACGGGAAAGCCCATGCAGCGCGCGGTGCTCCTTCGCGTCGCTCGGGCGTTTGACGGTGAAAACCCCATTTTCCTGTTCAAGGATCATCTCCGAGGAGATCTTTTCACTTAACCGGCCCTTAGGGCCGGTCACAGTCACGGTGTTGCCGTCGCCAACCGTGATTGTCACTCCGCCGGGAATGTTGATCGGAAGTTTTCCGATTCGTGACATGTTTCACACCTCCATATACTTTTATCAATAAGCTTGGGATAGCCCCAAGTCTTTACCAGATATAGGCCAATACCTCTCCGCCAATGGCCTGCTTGCGCGCCTCGCGGTCCGTCATAACACCGCGTGAGGTGGAAAGTATGGCGATGCCCAGGCCGCTCAGCACCTTGGGTATATTGTCCTTGCGGGCATAAACGCGCAAACCCGGTTTGGAAATGCGCTTGAGTCCGGTGATGACCCGCTGGCGGTTCGCTCCATACTTGAGGGTAATATGTATGGTGGAGATAATGCCCTCCTGCTTTATTTCAAAGCCCTTGATGTAGCCTTCGCTAAGCAAAATGCCGGCTATGGCCTTTTTCATGTTGGACGCGGGCACGTCCACGCTGTCGTGCTTGGCAACGAGCGCGTTGCGTATGCGTGTGAGCATATCGGCGATGGGATCAGTTACGTGCATTTGTATTCCCTCCTTACCAGCTTGCTTTGCGTACGCCGGGTATCTCGCCCTTGTACGCCAACTCGCGGAAGCAGATACGGCAGATGCCGTACTTCCTCAGCACGGAGTGCGGGCGGCCGCAGATGCGGCAGCGTGTATACGCTCGGGTGCTGAACTTGGGCTCGCGCGACTGCTTTATTTTCATGCTTGTTTTTGCCACTTGCTTATCCTCCTAATCAGTCCTGTACAAAGGGCATGCCCAACAGCCTGAGCAGTTCCTTCGCTTCTTCGTCCGTTTTGGCAGTTGTGACGAACACGATGTCCATGCCGCGAACCTTATCGACGTCATCATAATTGATTTCAGGGAATATAAGCTGCTCCTTGAGACCCATGGCGTAATTGCCCCGGCCGTCGAAGCTCTTGTCCGACAATCCCCTGAAGTCACGCACGCGGGGGATAACGATGTTCATAAGCTTATCGGCGAAATAATACATCCTGTCGCCGCGAAGCGTTACCTTTGCGCCGATGTTCATGCCCTGGCGGACTTTGAAGTTAGCGACTGATTTTTTAGCCTTGGTAACAACCGGCCTCTGGCCGGCGATGAGGGAAAGCTCCTCTACCGCGGAGTCGATACCCTTTGGGTTGTCTTTCTCGGAACCAAGGCCCATGTTAAGAACGATTTTTACCAGCCTGGGCGTTTCCATCACGTTCTTATATTGGAACTTTTCCTGAAGTTGCTTGGCAACTTCTTCTTTGTACTTAATCTTCAGGCGCGCGGGCTCGGTAAATGCCTTGGCTTCCTGAGTTACCTTCTTCTTCTTGGCCGGGGCCTCGGAAGCTGCGTTTTTCTTAGCCACTTTCACTTACCTCCTCGCTCAATCGATGTTTTTGCCGCACTTTTTGCATGCGCGGACTTTCTTGGGCTTTGCGCCCTCTCCCTTACCCGCGGTAAAAGCGTGGCCGATGCGGGTAGGCTTCTTGCAATGCGGGCAAACGAGCATGACGTTGGAAATGTGAAGCTTGCCCTCCTGCTTGATGCGGCCGCCCTGCTCACCCTGTTTACGGGGCTTTTTATGCCTTGTAACCATATTGACGTTTTGAACGACCACCCGCTTCTCCTCAGGATAGGCTACAAGAACCTTGCCCTGCTCGCCCTCGTTGGTTCCGGAGATTACCAAAACGGTATCGTCCTTTTTAATGTTCATCTTGTTCATAGCGTATGTCCTCCTTAGAGCACTTCAGGCGCGAGCGATACAATTTTCATATAATCCTTCTCGCGCAGCTCCCTGGCGACGGGCCCAAAGATACGGGTGCCGCGGGGCTGCTTCTGGTCGTTGATGATAACCGCCGCGTTATCGTCAAAACGGATATGGCTGCCGTCCGGCCTGTGGGTCCCGGAAACGGTGCGTACAACGACCGCTTTTACAACATCCTTTTTCTTAACGGCGCCGCCGGGCGAAGCCGACTTAACGGAAGCAACGATTACATCGCCTATGTTTGCGCTTCTGCGGAACGAACCGCCCAGTACGCGAATGCACATAATCTCCTTCGCGCCGCTGTTGTCCGCAACCTTTAATCTGGTCTGTGGCTGAATCATGCTCGGGTCCTCCTTTCAGGCTTACTTGGCCTTTTCAATTATCTCAACCATACGCCAGCGCTTATCCTTTGAAAGCGGGCGGGTTTCCATTATTTTTATGGTATCTCCAATGCCGCATGCGTTTTCTTCGTCATGGGCCTTAAACTTGCGCGTCCGGTTGACCATCTTGCCGTAGAGGGGATGGCGAACTTTGGTTTTAATGGCGACAACGACGGTTTTATCCATCTTATCGCTCACGACTACGCCAATACGTGTTTTACGATAACCTCTGGTCTGCTGCATATGCTCCTCCTTCATTATTCGGCAAGGGCCGCTCTCTCACGCTCGGCGATGAGCGTCTTTACACGGGCGATGTCCTTCTTCGTCTCACTAATCCGCTGGGAATTACTGAGCTGTCCGGTGGCCAACTGAAAGCGGAGATTAAACAGCTCTTCCTTAAGCTCCTTTTCGCGCTTAAAAAGCTCTTCCATGGAAAGTTTCCTAAATTCATTAGCCTTCATCGCTCTCACCACCTACTGATTCAATTTCTCTCTTGGCGACCTTGCATTTAAGCGGAAGCTTATGCATTGCAAGGCGCAGCGCTTCCTTGGCAGTAGCCTCTTCCACGCCCGCTATCTCGAACATAACGCGGCCTGGCTTTACGACGGCCACCCAGTATTCCGGCGAGCCCTTACCGCTGCCCATTCGGGTCTCGGCCGGCTTCTCGGTAACGGGCTTATCCGGGAAGATCTTGATCCAAACGCGCCCGCCGCGTTTAATATAACGCGTCATTGCGATACGGGCGGCCTCGATCTGGTTGCTGGTAACCCATGCCGGCTCCATGGCCACAAGGCCGTATTCGCCGTAATTGATTTTACTTCCGCGCTGGGCCGTGCCCTTCATACGGCCGCGGTGAACTCTTCTGCGTTTAACTCTCTTTGGCATCAACATAGCACTTGCCTCCTTACGCCTTTCTGGCCCTCGTGAGCACTTCGCCCTTGTAGATCCACACCTTTACGCCGATACGGCCGTAGGTGGTATGCGCCTCCGTGAAACCGTACTCGATATCCGCGCGCATGGTCTGAAGGGGGATGGAACCGTCGTGATATCCTTCACTGCGGGCGATTTCCGCACCGCCGAGGCGGCCGGAGCATTTTATTTTTACGCCCTTGGCTCCGGCTTTCATAGCGCGGCCCATCGCCTGCTTCATGGCCCGACGGAAGGATATGCGCTTTTCAAGCTGTGCGGCGATGCTTTCAGCCACGAGCTGCGCGTTTGAATCCGGGCTGCGTACCTCTAATATATTCACGTTAACGGGTTTCCCTACGAGGCGGCTCACGTCCGCCTTGATGGCGTCCACTCCCACGCCGCCTTTTCCGATAAGCATGCCCGGCCGGGCGGTATGGATGCTGACCGTAACTTTATTGGCGGCCCGCTCAATATCTATTTTGGAAACGCTTGCGCCGTAATGCACCTTTTTGAGGTGATCCCTTATCTTCTTATCCTCGATCAGGTAATCGGCGAATTCCTTCTTGGAGGCATACCAACGGGTATTCCAGTCTCTGATGACGCCAACGCGGAAGCCGTTCGGATTAACTTTTTGTCCCATATCTTCTCCTCCTTACTTTGCCTGATCCAGGATTATTGTAATGTGGCTGGTGCGCTTGCGTATATGCGTCGCCCTGCCCTGCGCGCGGGGACGGTATCGTTTAAGCGTTGGGCCCTGGTTTGCGTAAACCTCGGCGACGTACAGGCCGTCGGCGGGGAGATTAGAGTTGTTCTCCGCATTGGCGACGGCGGATTTTAAGAGCTTGAGCACCGGCTCGCTGGCGGCTTTGGGCGTGAACCGCAAAATCGCCTCAGCCTCCGCCACGCTCTTTCCGCGTATGAGATCGATAACGATCTTAACCTTGCGGGAGCTAATCCTGATGTACCGCGCTATCGCGTGCGGCCGTTTATCCGCGTTTTCGCGGCGCGCCGCGGTTTTTTCCTTCATTCTTGTTGCCATAGTTCGCTCCTCCTTCTCTTATCTTCCGCCGGAGGACTTTTCAGAGCCCTTGTGGCCGCGGAAAGTGCGGGTGGGCGCAAACTCGCCCAGCTTATGGCCGACCATCTCCTCGGTGATATAAACCGGAACATGCTTTCTTCCGTCGTGTACGGCGATGGTGTGCCCGACCATATCGGGGAAGATGGTGGACGCGCGGGACCATGTTTTAATAACGGTCTTTTTGCCGCTGGTATTCATATTCATGATGCGCTCAAGCAAGCGCTCACTGACAAAAGGGCCTTTTTTGATTGACCTGCTCATGGTTTACTCCTTTCCCAATCACTTACCGCCCCTGCGGCGTACGATGAATTTATCGTTAACATTCTTGGTTTTGCGCGTTTTATATCCCAGCGCGGGTTTGCCCCAGGGGGTAACCGGTCCCGGGCGGCCGATGGGGCTCTTGCCCTCGCCGCCGCCGTGCGGGTGGTCGCACGGGTTCATTACGGAACCGCGAACGGTGGGCCTAAATCCCTTATGGCGCGTGCGCCCGGCTTTGCCCAGCTTGATGTTCTCGTGATCGATGTTCCCCACCTGGCCGATGGTGGCCTTGGCGTTCATGGGAATCAGCCTCACTTCACCGCTCGGGAGCCTTACCTGCGCATACTTGCCCTCTTTTGCCATAAGCTGAGCGGCGTTGCCCGCGCTTCTAACAAGCTGCGCGCCCTTGCCGGGTTTAAGCTCGATGCAATGTATCATGGTTCCAACCGGTATGCTCCTTATCTCAAGCGCGTTACCTACTTTAATATCGGCGCCTGTTCCCGAGAGGATGGTATCCCCAACGTTGACGCCGAGCGGGGCGATGATGTAGCGCTTTTCGCCGTCGGCATAATGCAGAAGGGCGATGTTGGCCGAGCGGTTGGGATCGTATTCAATAGTGGCGACCTTTGCGGGCACGCCGTCCTTATTGCGCTTAAAGTCAATAATACGGTATTTGCGCCTCGCTCCGCCTCCGCGGTGACGCACCGTTATACGGCCGGAATTGTTCCGACCGCCGGACGAGCGCAGATCCTCAAGCAAAGAACGTTCCGGCTCCGTGCAGGTGATCTCCTCAAAGGTAGAGACAGTCATAAAACGCTGACCCGGCGTAGTAGGCTTGATCTTTCTTGTAGCCATTGTATACCTCCTTACTGCACCATGCTGTCAAAGAATTCAATGCCCTTGGAATCCTTTTTCAGCTTGACATAGGCCTTTTTGACGGATGGGCGGCGGCCTTGCGTACGACCCTGCCGCTTCATCTTGCCCAGCGTATTGAGCGTATTCACCTTGTCGACCTTGACGCCGAAAATCTCCTCAACCGCCTGCCTTATCTGTATTTTGTTCGCCCTTTTGTCAACCACGAAAGTATAGGTCCTTTCGGCCAGATGATCATAGCTTTTTTCAGTAAGCACGGGCTTAATAATAATATCGTGCGCGTTCATCAGCAGTACACCTCCTCGACCTTGGCGAGCGCATCCCTGGTCAGGATGAGCGTATCGTACTTTAAAATCTCATAAGCGTTGAGCGTGCCTACCAGCGTAGTTTTAACATTGGGTATATTGTGGGCGGCCCGCTCCACGGTTTCATTCTTCCCGGGAAGGACGATGAGCGCTTTTTTCACGTTGACGGCGTTGAGCGCCTTAATCATTTCCTTGGTTTTTGGGGCCGCGATATTCAATTCGTCAAATATAATGATTTCATTCGCGTTAACCTTACCCGACAAAGCGCTCTTCATGGCGATGCGCTTTACCTTTTTGTTCACGCTTTGGCGGTAATCCCTGGGCTTGGGCGCAAACACCACGCCGCCGTGCGTCCACTGCGGGGCGCGGATGGAACCCTGGCGCGCGCGGCCTGTACCCTTCTGTTTCCAGGGCTTGATGCCGCCGCCGCGAACCTCTGAGCGTGTCAGCGCGCTCTGCGTTCCCTGGCGCTGGTTTGCCAGATAAGCCTTCACAACCGAATGCAAGACCGCGCTGTTGACCTCCTGGCCAAACACGCCCTCGCTCAGTTCGATTTCGCCGATGCTTTCCCCGGCGATATTGTATAATGCAACCTTAGGCATTTTGCTTCCTCCTCTCCGATTCGGCTTACTTTACGGTGTTCCTGACCATGACAAGGCCGCCCTTGGCTCCGGGAACGGCGCCCTTGACAAGGAGCAGATTGCGGTCGGCGTCTACCCGAACCACCTCAAGGTTCTGTATCGTTACGCGCTCCGAACCCATATGGCCGGGCAGATGCTTGGTCTTAAACACCTCGCCCGGGTACGTGCACGCGCCCATTGAACCGGCGACCCTGTAAGAGTGCGAACCGTGCGTTTTCCTTCCCCGCGCCTGGTTCCAGCGCTTAATAGTGCCCTGGAAACCCTTGCCCTTGCTCACGCCGGTTACGTCCACGCGATCCCCGGGAACAAACGCATCCGCCTTTATCGCCTGGCCTACCTCGTAAGAGGAGGCGTTATCCAGCTTAAACTCCCTAAGGTACCGGTGCGCGCCCAGGCCCGCTTTCTTTAAATGGCCAAGTTCAGGCTTGTTTAACAGCCTTTCCCGTATTTCAGAGAAAGCCACCTGAACGGCGTCATAGCCGTCGTGCTCAACGGTCTTTTTCTGAACAACGGGGCAGGGCCCGGCCAAAACCACAGTAACCGGAATCATGGTTCCGTCTTCTCTGAACATCTGGGTCATTCCGACCTTTTTGCCCAAAATCGCTTTTTTCATATTAAATCCACCTCCGTTATCACAGCTTGATCTCAATGTCCACTCCGGCGGGGAGATCGAGCTTCATCAGCGCGTCCACGGTCTTCGCCGAGGGCTGAAGGATATCGATCAGGCGTTTGTGGGTCCGCATTTCGAACTGTTCTCTGGAATCCTTGTACTTATGGGGCGAACGGAGTATGGTGACAATCTCCTTCTCCGTCGGCAGGGGGATGGGGCCTGATACGCGGGCTCCCGTCCTTTTGGCCGTTTCAACAATCTTTTCAGAACTCTGGTCGATAAGAATGTGTTCATAGGCCTTGAGCTTAATTCGGATCTTCTGGTTTGCCATGTTATTTCGTCCTCCTTTTTGTATCGGGCTGTACACTTGGCCGTGTGTTTCCTTATTTAAAGAAACGGCCGGGCGCGTGCCCGTTGCCCTGTCGTGGGCCGTCCGCTGGAATTACCCGGATGGCAGAGCCGGCAACCTCCCGCGGAACGCCGCGCGGCAACATGCTATTGCATGAATGTCCCATTTGCGCAGCATGGATTATAATACAGTAAAAAAAGCTGCATTGCAAGGCTTTTTTTATAAAAAATATAATAAAGTGGATTAAATTTATCTTCAATCAACGCGCCCGTGCGTTTCCAACGTGTTTTTCAGGGTTTGAGGCGTTTTTTCAGCGCAGTTCCATTCCTGGGCGCTCCTATGAAATATAAAGTATACGAGCTGAGCGTTTAGGCGCGGCGCGCCCGCCTCTAAACGCTGATTTCATTTATGCGATGCGGAGCTGCGTAGCGAAACGACGGAGCGTTGAACACCCCGTTTTCACATATCACCATATCCATGATTAAATCGTGCGGCTCCACAGGTATATCGTTCCTTATCATCTTCCCGCGGCACAGCATCGCCTTGATGCAATTTGTTTTGATTAAATATCTATCGTAAAACCCGCCCCCAAAGCCTAGCCTTTCACCCTTGATCCCGCCAGCAAGGCAGGGGATGAGCGCCAAACCGATTTCCTCAGCGCGCAGTTCCGAATTCCCGGCGGGAGGCTCCAATATGCCGTAGGCGCCCGGCCTGAGCTCCCCGGCCGAACGGATTATTTTAGCCTGCATTTCACCCTTCCCGACACAGAGCGGAACGGCCACGGTTTTGCCTTCACATAGCGCGCTTTCAATTATGGGCATGGTATTGATTTCACGCGCCGTACCAACATAACAAAAGATACAGCGCGCGCGCCGGTAAGCAGGAAGATTAAAAACAGCCTCGCGTATCGCGGCGTCGGCCCAACGGCAATAATCCGCGTCCATCGCAGCGGCGATGCGAAGCGCTTCCCGGCGCACGGCTTTTTTCAGCATACAAATCTCTTCAATTATAATATCCTGCTTCCGCTATAATATCCTGCTTCCGCACTTCCCAACTTACCGCTCACTCATGATACCATTTAGGCGCTCGGCGGCCAGCGTAACGTTGTGAGCAAGCACCGAGGTTGTAACCGCCCCTACGCCGCCGGGGACCGGGGTAATCGCGCCGGCAACGGCGACCGCGCTTTCAAAATCCACGTCGCCGCTCAAGCTTCCGTCCGCGGCCACGTTGATGCCCACATCGATAACCGTCTGGCCCGGGCGAAGGTGCTCGGCGCTGACGACGCCGGCTTTTCCCGCCGCGGCTATGAGGATATCCGCCCCGCGGCACACGGCGGCGAGATCCCGAGTTTTGGTATGGCATACGGTAACGGTCGCGTTGCGCTTTAACAGCATCATGGCGACCGGTTTCCCGATAACGGCGCTTCGGCCGATCACAACCGCTGCCTTCCCGGCCGGATCAACCCCGTAATAATCCAGCAACTCCATACAAGCCTGGGCTGTACAGGGGGCAAACCCGCGTTCAACGCCGAGGAAAACGCCGGCCATCGAACCATGCGTCATTCCATCGACGTCCTTATCCGGGGAGAGCGCGCTCATCACCGCGTTCTCGTCAAAACCGCGGGGCAGCGGGCGGAAAAGCAGCGCGCCGTGTATGGAGGTGTCCTGATTCACTCGGTTGATCTGAGCCATCAGCTTCTCCTGCGAATCATCCTCCCTGAGCGTTACCGCCTCAGCTTCCACTCCGGATTTCGCTAAGCGCCTCATCGCATTGCGCTCATACGCCGCGTCGTCCGGCCTATCTCCAACGCGGATTATTAAAAGTTTCGGGGTTATTCCCCGTGCCCTTAGCGCATCCGCGCGCGCGGATGCGCGTTTGCTTACAACCGCGGCGACCGGCGCGCCCCTTAAAATATCAGCCATTTTTCATCTCCACAGCACAGTTATAATCATTCGGCGCCAAAATACCGCCTGATATCCCCGGACATATAAAGCGACCCGAGCGCGCACACGACCCCGTCCGGCCCCGCCTTGCGCACTGCGAGTTTAACGCCTTCCTCCGCCGAATCCGCGGCGACGGCGGGCGCTCCCGCCGCTTGTATCAGCCCTGCAAGCTCTTTTGCCGGCATTGCCCGGTAAAAATCAGGACGAACCGCAATGAATTCCGAAGCCAGCGGCAAAATCGGCGGCAACATCCCTTTTATATCCTTATCCGCCATCACCCCGATAACGAAAGTCACGGGCTTTCCTGGGAAATAGCGCCGCAAGCTCTCCGCCGTTGCGTTAACGCCATGCGGGTTATGTCCGCCGTCCACAATCACAATCGGGCGGCGCCCGACCACCTCGAACCGCGCCGGCCAGAACGCGCGGGCAAGGCCGCGCTTAATCGCGCCCTCATCAATGTTCCAACCCTTTTCGACCAGCACCTCGGCCGTTTTTATGGCTACTGCCGCGTTTTTTAGCTGATAAGCGCCAATAAGAGGTATGCGCAGCCCAATATGGCTTCCATAGTCGAAAGTCTGCCCATCCAAATCGTACCTCGTCAGCCTAAGCGCGCTAAAATCCGGCTTGTGCAGCCTGCCCCCGTGCGTTTGCGCCGCGCTCTCGAAAACGGCTTCCGCATCGGTGTTCTCGCCGTATATCACCACATCCCCGCCCCGCTTGATAATACCGGCTTTAGCCTTTGCTATCTCATTCATGCTGCCGCCCAGCTGCTTGGTATGGTCAAAGCCCATCGCCGTAATCACGGCGGCCTCCGGCGTTGATATAATATTCGTGGAATCCCGCTCCCCGCCGAGGCCAACCTCCAGTACTACGATATCGCACGCCTTAAGCTTATAGTACATAAAAGCGACGGCCGTTATCATTTCAAACTCCGTGGGCGGGTCTTCCATCCCCTCGGCTATTGGCCGGAGCATGGTGGTTATACGAGCCAGCTCCTCGTCCGCAATCGGCTCGTTATTCAACTGTATCCGCTCGTTAAACCGGTTGACGAACGGGGATATGAATAGGCCCGTCCGGTATCCCGCCTCGCACAATACGCTTGAGAGCATGGCGCAGGTTGAGCCCTTTCCGTTCGTTCCGGCGACATGCACAAACTTCAGTCCATCCTGAGGCTCGCCCGCCAGCCTGAGCAGCTCGCGGATACGCTCCAGGCCCGGCCTGCTGCCGCTCCAGGAAACCTTGTGGATATATTGAAGCGTTTCTTCGTAATTCATATCACACACCTAGCCCGCCAGATATTTGGGCTTTATTCCAACACGTTTAAAAACAATAAACAGAATCGTAGCGTCCACCGCGGCCATGCCAAGCGCCATTGGAGCGCGTATGATGAAAAGCTCCCAGAAAGCGCCGCCCCCGTTGATGACGGTGATGCAGAACGTCGTCCAGAACATGTTAGAAACGATATAACACACAAGCGTCATAATACCTACGCGGGGCCAGCTGATTTTTTGGAGCAGCATTTTTTTAAAGAACCAGGGCATAACGCCCATAAGAATCGGCGAAATAGTGAAGATGGGCATGTAAGCGCCTTGTATAGGGAAAAGCACCGTACCGAGAAAATCCGACGCGAACCCGATAACGGCCCCGGCAAGGGGGCCGAACCAAACGCCGGACAGCAATATGGGGATATTGCCTAACGTAAAGCGCAGGCTTGTGCCGATTGGAAGGACAAGCAAGCGGGTGAAGACAATGCTCAGGGCGACGAACACGCCCATGAGCGCTAAAGAAGCGATATTCCGTTTATTCATTTTTCCTCCTCCTCTCCCGTATACCACACTAAAGAGGAGGTTCCAAGACTCTCTTCAATGGGGTAGCGGATGCAGCGCCTTACCGCAACCCGCATCCTGTGCGGGTTTTCGTGCAAGGGCAACTTCCCATCCCCTGCCACTTAACGCGCGGCGCCTACTCTACCATGATGTTTTTCGTCCGTTTTTGCCGTACGGCGTTCCCATTATACGACGCTTTCCCCCCGCCGCACAAGCCGCTCAAGTATCGATTCAGAATATATTTTTATCCTGTCACCGACGCCCGGCAGCGCCATCGCCGCGCCGGGGTCGTTGGCCGTTTCCAGCATGCAGAACCGCGGCGGGAGGATAAACGTTTTGTTCAGGCACAGGCTGCCCAGTATCTGCCCGGCTACAATATCCCCGCCGCTGTACCCGGATACCACGACGCCGTAAAGGTAAGTATCAAAGAACGTATGCTGGATAAGCAGCGACGTAAGCCTGTTGATGCACGCGGATATGTTCGCGCCCACTGCGTCGTTGTAATTGGGGCACAGTAGCATTAAGGCGTCGCATTCAAGCAGCGCGGGGTACACCTCCTGAACCACGACGCCGCCGTAGAAACAGTTCCCCTGTTCGGAAAAATGCGTGCAGGTTTTAAACGAGCAGCCCCGGCAATCGTAAACCGTACCGTTCTGAAGCGATATTTCCGTTATATCGCATTTCTTCTCCAATATGGAGCAGACCGCCGCGCCAAGCTGGAGCGTGTTGGATGTGGCGCGATTTGACGCGTGCAGGGTCAGCACCTTCGGGCGCGCATGAAGGATGGGTTGAAACCCGCTTACGCGCTCGGCCATCTCCCGCGCCGCGCGCCGGTAAGCACCCATTAAATCCGTTCCAAAGTTTGACGCTAGGGTTTTGAAGTTATAAAGCGAACCCGTACCCTCTACCAGCGGCTTGCCAGGGAAAAGGCACCCCGCCATGTTCGCGGCCAGAACCAGCTCCCGCGCGAGCGACTTGGTGTACAGCTCGCTCTCGCCGTCTACAATCACGCCGCCCACGCATCCTTCCAATGCGCCGGGATGACTGCGCAGCCACATAAGCGTTTTATAATATTCCGGCTCAACGCCCCATTTCCCGCATGATAGCGCGAACAGCAGGCGTTTATCCTTAAGGCAGGCGAGCTCCCCGCGCCCCGCCGAAACCATTTCACAGCGTTCTCCGGCAAGGGCGTATTTAAGTACGCCCTCAAGCCGCTTATGCGTACCCATTGAAATCACCGTGAAACCGTTCATAATATGCTGCTCTCCTCAATGAGCCGCGCGTACGCGCAGCCGATTCTTTCTTGGAGCGCCGGGTTTAGGGGGAGCGCCTCCACTTCCAGCCCCATAGCCGATTCGCGGTTGCGGCAGCCCATATACGCGCCGCCAAGCGGAACCGCGCTGTCCTGCCACCTTCCGCTTAACAGCCTTAAAATCCCTATGCACGCCGAGGAAACGCCCGGCGCGAGATACGGCTTAAACCCCGTTTCCCGAACGCGCAAGTTCGCCTCAACCGTGTATTTCGTCAACAAGTCCGACCGCGCTCCGTCATAGCCGTCCCCGGTATCGTTGGCGATTACAAGCCCGCCGCCATGCGGACCGTACGCCCGGCCGCGCGCGGCAAAGTCCGGGCATAACCCGCTCTTATCCCCCCAATATGCCGCCCGCGCGCTCATCACGCCGAGGCCGAACCCCCGAATCTGCTCAGGGCGTAGGCCGAGATAATCCATATTCCCGTTCTCATCGCGGTTGCTGTATACAAATACGCACCGGCACAACAGGTCGACCGGGTCCGACACCTGAGCAAACAGACCTTTAAACCCCTTTTCCCTCGCCATTCGCGCATAGGGCGCGATGATTTCCATATTGGATTTAAGCTGAGCCATGCGAACATCGAGATCCCCGCCGCCCGGCTCGGGTACGCCGCGCGAGGCCGCGAACGCGAATACGTCGCAATCGAAAAGACAGTCCGTCTCTACAATCCTCACCTGCGGCACTCTTGCATTGGGTTCGAGAGGGAGCATCTGGTTGATCTCCTGCTCGTACCGCTCGGCAAGCGTTCTGTTCGGATCGTAGATCCCGATCTCGCTGATTAGGCCGCCCCCCAGCAGCCTGAGCCCCATGAGCATAGCCCCGCCGACGTCTCCCAGCCCGGCGAGGTTTATACGCGCCTGCGCTGGCCGCAAGGGCGGGGCGAGCAGATCCTCGTATCCGGGCCAGGCGGCGTTTACCGCGCGCGCACCGCCGTTTAAAATGATATCTTGAAGCTCGCGCGGCGCGCCGGACTCATACGCAGTATCCAGGCTGAGCGCGTGCGTATCCTCTGGCCCTAAGGCCTGCTTAAGCGTACGCGGGGAAAACGCCGCGCGCGCGTTGAGAGGATCCCGATTGAGCAGGAACACCAGCGGGGCAAAGGGCGCCGCTACCCGCCGCGCGCCCGCCGGAGGCTCCGCCTCAACCGGGCAAACAGAGAGCTTCCCGTGCCTGTAAAACTCCAGCCTCACTCGATCACCGCCTTCATGCGCAAAAGCGCCTCCATATCATTTCTTATATAGCTTGACGCGGGCAGGCTGTAATCATACTGCATAGCCCCCCCCTTATCGGGGCGGCGGGGCCAAAGCAGCGCTTCGCCCAGGCGCCCCAGCGTCAGGCTTTGCTCAAACATCGCCTGGTGTTCCTGTTCAAGCGCCTGAAGAATGTCGTAAGCGTTCTCCAGAGCCGTATACGAAAGCGCGAAAATGCTCCGCCTTTCCGCCTCACAAATAAACGGCGGTGCCGCGTACGGCAGAACCATGTTGACCGACGGCGGCAGGTATCCGCCCCGCCGCGCCCCCCTGTCCACGCTGTCACCGCCTATAAACGGGTAGAGCATGCTTTCGGTAAACCAGTGCCGCAGGTTGGGTATGAAGTATACGCATTGGGCGTCCCTGCCCTGCACGCGCATCAGATCCCTGCCTCTCCCCGAAAGGATACCGGCAAAAATCCTGCGTATTTCCACGCCCTCTTCCCGAAAGATGGGGTCGAGCGCTTCAATCCTGTACCCTTTATGGAGCAGATCGTCCACAAGCAGCACGGGCCGGCGGAATGATCGCAGCGTGCGCACCTGATTGGACAGCGGCGAATACCCGGGGTATTCGGTTATGGAAAAGCTCTTTAGATCCGGCGCGTAGGTCTTTTCAGCATGGAGCGTCTTGGTCACCGTGTTGGGAATGACCGAATCCGATAATATCCGTCCGTAAGGGACGCACATATTACCGGCCAGCCGCCGCCCGCCCGAGGCGCCGGGGGCTCCGTTAAAGCGGATGATCTCGCTGGTAAGCTCATGATCAAGCATATCCGCGTCAAACGAAAGCGTGAGCGTCCCTGGATACAGCCCGGTCATCGCCTCTTCCAGCCGGCTTCTCGACCGTTCAATGGCCTCCGCTACCTTTTTGGCGCTCCTGTGAGGCTCCTTAACGGCTTGAGCCACGTCTTCAATCAATACGATGGGGAAGCGCATATCGACGTACATCACCCCGTCCTCACCTCCGGGAATATCCCGAAAGCCCTTGCGCTTAAAAAGTGCGCGCGCGGGATCCTCCGCGCCCTGCGCGCGGTATAGAGCATAGGTGTTGTCCTCGCCCAGCGCGTCGGCCAGCGCCTTATTGAGCAGCATCTGCTTGATCCGTTCCTCCCGGGCGTAGACCCCGTCAATGACCAGCACTCGCCCGGAGGTGTGCCCGCGGATGTATTGCGCCGAATCCATGCTTCGCGTTTCATCGTACATGCCCGCGGCGTTGGTGCTGTGGAAGCATACCCCGCCAAGCGGGGACGGCTCGCCTTCACGATAAAGGGCCACCGCCTGCACGCCCGGCCTGTTCAGGCGCGCGGCCTCGCCGCCGCTGAGCCCCGAATCCAGCGCGAGCCGCGCAAACTCGCCTGTGAGATGCTCGTTTAACGAAACATGCCGTCGATACTCCAGCGTATCCAGGCGCAAAACGGTTTTATACTGGGGCGCGCGCAGGTACAGGCCGTTGATGTACACATACTCCTGCACCAGAGGATCCACGAGCATGGAAATATCCAGATCCTTATCTATATACTCGCGTATGCGCGATGAGCTAACGTCCTCCAGATAGACCGGCAGCGAAAGGCGTATTATCCTGCCCATAACCTTTTCCTTAGCGAGGCCCGTCTCCCCCTCATCCTCGCCGCCGCTTCGCGCGAATACAATGTGGCCGAAATGATGTATGGAATCGGGCGTGGGAGCGGCCCGGTAGGCGGAAGCGTTTTCAATCACGTCGCTCCCCGTCACAATATATACTTCGCGGTTAGCAAACAGCTCCCTCAGCGCCTTTAAATCCTCGGGAGCGGCCAGATTTACAGGCCTGTCGTCCGGGAACAGAAAAACATCCGGCGCGTCCGCCACGCTCATGTTGACTATTCCTCGCCGCACAAGCTTGGGCTGCGTCCGTTTGCTCCATGAAAATTCATCCACCGCAAGATAAACCTCCATACCCAGATTGCGTATTTCATCCACAATACCCCTGTGCCCCGTCGAAAACGGATCGAAGGTTCCGGGGAAAAACGCGGCGTCAGGCTGGGGAGCGAACTTTATCGGGCCAAAACGCGCGTTCGCGTCGGTTATAAAACGGTACAGATGATTGAGCATCGCGGCGGTATTAAAAAACATCAGCCTTCCACCGCTCTGCTCATGGATAAGCGTGAGGAGCTTCTTGTGAATTTTCTTAAACAGCCGGAGCTTCTTCGCAAACCCCATATCCTCGCTTCCAAACAGCCCTCGCCCTATTACCTGCAGCGCCTCCTGCCGAACGCCTTCCGCATAATGGGTCAGCCCCAAAAGCAGCAGCCCGGCGGCGCGCATGCGCCTGCTCTCAACCGTGCCGGCCGGTTCCCCGGCGTTTTGCGCATAGGTATCATAATGCGCCAGCAGCACGCCGAGTGTATGGAGCGTCATGCACGCGGCGCGTTCATTGGCGGATTTGATATGCCGTTCAAAATCGTCGAGCACCTCGTCAAGCTCCTTATGCGGGAGGAAAAGCGCCAGCCGGCCAAGGCAGGGCGGTATGTACCGGGAAAACTCATAGCGGGCCGTTTCAAGACCCCTCGTAAGCTCAACGGCTATTTCGTTGCACTGATCGACCGAGAGCATCGGCGCAATGGTGATAAGCGCGTCGCCGGCATGCTCTCTCACCGTCAGGTGCTCGCTTACGCGTACGAGATTGGACAGGTGCGTCGCCACATGGAAAGCCTGCGCGGCGTCGCTCCTCGTCAGCTCCGTAAGCCAATCGATATTCGTCACCTTCATTATCCAGGGCGTCGCGGATTTGAGGTTTTCAAGAAAGAGCTCAGACGGCTCCTGCTTCTCAAGCCGGCCGGAATACTTCTTAACTAGCTCCGTACCGCCTGCGAGCCGCAGCGCCTTGTTCAATAAATAGATAACCGTGATATCCGCCGTTTCGTCAATTGCAGCTGCGGCGCTCAGCGCCGCTTCGTTCCATGGCCCCTCGCGCCCGTCCATGACCCTTATCATGAATCTGAGCGCGCACGACTGAAGCCTTCTCTCCCCGCTATCTAAAAGGCGGGCGCAATACCCTATGAGCATAGCGATTTCCTCATCGCTAAGCAGGCCAAGCTCAATGCCGAAAAGCGTATCGACCAGCGCGAAGCGATCGTCCAAAGCGGGGTTTTCTTCGCGAAAACGCGCAAGTAGCGGATCGAGATAGACCCGCGCGCCGTCCCGAGCGCAATTAGCCAGTACGGCCTTGGCCACCACCTTTAACGAGCCAGTTACCCTTGAACGGTGTTTAGGTGAAATCTTGTGATCCGGGTGCAATATCAGTTCCAGGTATTCTTCAAACAGGGCCGCGCGTTCATTCAGGCTCTCCTCAAGGGCCGGGGGGATAGCGGAGGCCGGGGCGTGAGCTGGCAGCTCCTTACGGTACTGCGCTGCGCTGTTTGCCAGTATAGCGCCCATCAGCCTGCCCGCCTTGCGCCTGATATCCCCTTCCGGGTGCATCAAAAGCTCGTATAAAAAGCGGAGCGTCATAACTTTTTGGCGCCGGGTCATATAAGTGAAATACTCCTCGAATATATTCAGGTATGTGCGGATGTGGCTCCGGTTCCGCTCGCCCCTCGCGTGCTCAAGCAGATCCCCGAACGATTCTTCCGAGCTTATGGAGCGCATCAGCCTGAGGTTATGCTCCACAGTCAAGCGCTTAAGCGCCCTTACCGCGCCTTCGGGAGATAAAAGAGCGGGAGCCGCTTGAAACGCCGGCACGGGCGTTTCGTCCCACGGATCCGTATTCACGCCTTTGGAGACAAGGTAATCCTCAAAATCCTTGAGCTTTAGGTAAACGCGCTCGTAACGATCCCGTTTTGTCTCATCCACGTTATCAAGCTTTCCGAGTATCACGTCATAGGATTCTGCAAGCGAAAAGATTCTCGTCCGCTCGAAACCGGTTTCGTCTCTGGCGCTTTTTACCCGGAAATCGGCGTAGATGAGCAGCAGCGACTCAACGGGAAGGTTTTCAAGCTCAAGATCCCAGGTGGAATGATTGGCCGAGATATGCGCAATATCCGGCGCCCCCTCCCTGCGCAGCCATTGATCCGTATAAAAATAATGCAGGTAGGGTATGCGGCGCGTGTCCACGCCCCGGCAGCCGAATTTGCCGATATCATGCGCGGCCGCGGCCGCGCTTACAAGGGGCAGATCGACGGCTATCCCCGCCATATTCGCCTGTTTCGCCGCATGCATCGCCATATGATGGACGCACGCCGTATGCGAAAGCGCGTCGAACGGGCGAAGCTCCCGGCTCAGGCGGAACATTTCCAGCACGTACAGCCTGTCCATAGCGTCAAGGAAACGTTCATACTGCTCAGTTACCCGGCTGTTTGTGCATTCCTCCGGCGTTAGAAGGGCCATATCCGTAAAGGGGTTAAACCCTCTCGCGGCCTTTTCCTCATTTAGCGCGCGGCGCAGGCAGCGCAAGGCGAAACAAAACGCGCGCTCATGCTCCTTGTCGCGCGGCGGCCTTCCCTCCTCAGGGAAGACGCCGTGAAGAAGCTCCCCGTAGATATATTCCGCCCAGCCCTCCTCCGGCTCGGGGCAGATTTCCGCCATTACGGGGATGCAGGCCGCAAGCACCTTCATACAGGAAACCGGCTGCTCCAGCGCCGCCTCCATACCCACGCGGAACCCCAGCTCCTCGAGAATTGCTTTCATAACGCGCTTGGGCATATTTTCGTCCAAAGCGCATTGGGCGTAAAGCTCCTCCGCCAACGCGCGGTAAAAATCCTGAAAAGCTCTTTTGCGCATATAACCTCCCAATAAATCCGTCTGGCTTTATTATACCGCGCGGCGGCGCTCCATGCCATCTAAAAGCGCTGTCAATACGTTTCTGGAACGCTGCAACTCGTGCTGAGCACATATTACATTATCAGCCTGGCTGGTTTGGCGTGCGTTTAGCATAAACTCCATAAACAGCCTGCTTTAATTGTTAAAGAGACGAAAATAATAGCATCTTAAAAAAAATGATGCTATACTAAATTGAATAAATTGTAGATATAATGTGTCAATTATGTAAAGGGGGAATGATACTTAATGGAGGTCAGAAAGCGCCGCTGGGGCGACCGCAGGGACGGGTACCGTCTCCGGCCGGGGGAGATAGACGGATTTCACACCTTTTTGCCGTACTTGCTCCTCAACAGAGCCGACTGCGAAGCATTTATCAGCGAGCAGATCGATCTAACAAACATCACGGCGTATCTGGAACGGAGAAACGCGGATAACCCGCAATACAAGTACACGTTTTTCCACGTAATCGCCGCCGCGCTGGTTAAAACCATCGTGCACCGCCCGTTAATGAACCGCTTTATTCAAGGCAAACGTTTTTATCAACGCAATTATTTATCTTTAGCATTTGTCGCCAAAAAGCAGTTCAAGGACGACGGCGCCGAAGGGCTTTTGTTTTTAAAGTTCGGCGAGGATACAACCATTGATTCGCTTCACGACCGGATCTGGAAAGAGGTCGGCGAGGTGCGGGGCGGTAAGGTGGATAACACCACCGGCGCCATGGATACTTTAGCCAAGCTTCCAAGGTGGCTGCTTCGCATTGTGATGTTTGCGCTTATGAAGCTGGACTTTTATGGAAAGATGCCATATTCGCTGTCCAAGGAGGACCCTTATTATTCCACCGTGTTTATGAGCAACCTTGGCTCCATCAAGCTCAACGCGGGCTATCACCACCTGACAAATTGGGGAACATGCTCCCTTTTCGTCGTGATAGGCGAAAAGCGCCTCGCGCCCAAATACGATGAAAGCGGCCGGGTGGAAACGATGCGGCCGGTCCTGGATCTGGGCATCACGCTCGATGAGCGGCTAGCGGACGGTTATTATTATTCCAAAACGATTCATTTGCTCAAGCATCTGCTTGAAAACCCCGAGCTGCTTGAGCGGCCGGCGAAGGAGGCCGTTAATTATGAATAGCATAAAAGCGCCGTGGCTCAACTATTACGGCGTTGTTAAACCAACCCTTGATTATCCTGAATGCGCTATGTGGCGGGTGGTGGAACGCGCGGCGAAGCTCTATCCCGATCTGCTTTCTTATGACTTTATGGGGACGTCCTGCACCTATAAGAAGATGATGAAGGATATCCATCTTTGCGCCAGGGGCCTAAAGGCCATGGGCATTAAGGAAAACGACCGCGTTACGGTATGCATGCCGAACTCCCCGCAGGCGGTCGCGTTCTTTTACGCTATCAACATGATGGGGGCCGTGGCCAATATGATCCACCCCCTGTCCAGCGAGAAGGAAATTGAATTTTATCTGCGTGATTCCAAAAGCGTAGCCGCGCTCACGCTGGATCAGTTTTATTCCAAATTCGCCCGCATACGCAGGGAGGTCGACCTGCCCAAGCTGATAATTACCAGCGTAAAGGATGCGCTTAACCCGGTGATGAAGCTGGGCTACGCGCTTACCGAGGGGCGCAAAATTGAGAAAATACCGGCGGACGCGGAAATTGTTTCCTGGCAGAGCTTTTTAAAGGAGGCGGCCGATTACGGCGGCGAGTATATCGCGCCGCGCGCCGCTCTTGACCCGGCCGTTATCCTTTACAGCGGCGGCACAACCGGCACAACCAAGGGCATCCTACTGTCAAACCTCAACTTTAACGCGCTTGCCATGCAGATTGACGAGATGAGCAACTGCCTTGTTCCGGGGAAATCCATGCTCGCCATCATGCCCATGTTTCATGGGTTCGGGCTTGGCGTATGCATCCATTCCATGCTCGCGGGCGGGTGCAAATGCATACTCGTCCCCCGGTTCACGTCAAAATCTTACGCCCAGCTGTTAAAAAAGCGCAAACCTAACTATATCGCGGGCGTTCCGTCGCTTTATGAAACACTGCTCAGGAACCCGGATATGGACGGCGTGGATCTTTCCTGCCTAATGGGTGTGTTCTCGGGAGGGGACTCGCTTTCCGTCGAGCTCAAAAAGCGTTTCGATAAATTTCTCAAAGAGCATAACGCGCGCATAGAGATACGCGAGGGCTACGGCACGACGGAATGCGTTACGGCAAGCTGCCTGACCCCGTACAATATGTCCCGTGAAGGCAGTATCGGCGTGCCGTTCCCGGACACGTACTATAAGATCGTCGCGGTGGGTACCGAAAATGAGGTTCCCTACGGCGTTGAAGGGGAAATCACGCTTTCCGGCCCGTCCGTAATGATAGAATATGTCAACCAGCCCGAGGAAACCGCGCAGGCTCTTCGCACGCACGCGGATGGACGCGTATGGCTGCACACGGGCGATCTGGGAACAATGGATGAAGACGGCTTCATCTATTTCCGCCAGCGCATAAAACGCATGATAGTAACAAACGGGTATAACGTGTATCCTTCGCAGCTGGAGAATATTCTGGACGCGCACGATTACGTGCATATGAGCTGCGTAATCGGAGTCCCCGATCCGGTAAAGATACAAAAGGTCAAGGCATTTGTTATGCTCAAGCCCGGCATACCGGCGGACGGGCAGACCAGCAGGGAGCTTTTCGACCACTGCAAAAAACACATTGCGAAATACGCCATGCCGTACGATATTGAAATACGCGATCAACTTCCAAAAACGCTTGTCGGCAAGGTAGCGTTCCGGGAGCTTGAACAGGAGGAATTGGAGAAAACCTCGGCTTCCGGCGCGATGTAAGGCTTATTCCGGGCCGTGGAAAAAACGTTTCCACGGCCTCGAGCTATTTTATCGCATTTGGCACGCCCGTTTTGTGGCCTGGGATGACGTAGAGGCCGCGCGGTTCGTAGTTTTTTAAAGGGGGAGTTCGCGTATATCATGATATTAAATACGGACAGGCTTACGTTAAGGCTTCTCGAGCAGATCGATTACGGCGCGCTTACAAAGATTTTGCAGGATTCCGAGGTCATGGCCGCCTACGAGCATGCGTTCAGCGACGGTGAGGTTCAAACGTGGCTGGACCGGCAGATAGCGCGTTATCAAGCCGACGGCGTTGGGCTGTGGGCTGTTTGCCTTATGCAAACGGGAGAGGTTATCGGTCAATGCGGGCTAACCATGCAGGATTGCTTCGGAAGGAAGGTGCTGGAGGTGGGTTATCTCTTTCAAAAGGCGTTTTGGCGGCGGGGATTCGCGACTGAGGCCGCCAGAGCGTGCAGGGATTATGCGTTCGAGCGTCTAAACGCAAGCGAAGTGTATTCCATCATACGCGATACCAACAAAGCCTCAAGAAGCGTCGCGCTTCGCAACGGCATGTCCGTATGCGGCGAATTTGTCAAGCATTACTACGGCGTGGATATGCCCCATATCGTTTACCGTATTCTCCGCGGGGAGTGGGAAAGCATCCGCGGTACGCGAGATGCTTAACCCACTAATTCTTAACCCAATGGAAAAGAGCGCCGCAGCATTTTGTTTTTAGCGAAATTTGGTTCGTACCGCGAATAAGCTTGATTGTCAGGCCGCTTATATTTACCCGATAGGCTGACGATGTTGTGATGTAGTCAATTATGTCGTCAGTTGGGCATAACCGACACTTGGAGAAAACTTCGAGGCCAAGCCATTATCTCAAAGTTGTTTAAAACGTTGCCCTACTCATTCTCGCTCTTTTTTAATCCTCCCTTTTCACAACATTTGCCAGCATCCCTAGTGGTTTTTATATATGCCATTCCCCCAAGAGAAAGTATAATTCCCGGCATTATGCAATTTGCGTAATTATTCAGAACATATTTATTTTGATTGAGCATGTTTAAAATGCCAAACATCCATGTTCAAACTCTTACAGCTTTAACACACCAGCCATGTATCCCAGGAAAGAGTCATAAGAGAGCGTCCACTGATAAACATCTTCCGCAATTTGTTTAACCTGCCATCTATTCAAATTTTCTCTGCGGATGGATACGGAGCATCTCTGCACTTCCCGCCAACTCCCATAGCCATGTCTAATCTGCTCTGCCAAAGCTGCATTCACAATCACCGGTATCGTATCGCTTTCAATTACATGAAATTGGTCATTAACCGTTTGAAAGCTTAAATTCGTTTCAGCCTCCAACAGAGCCTGTATCTGTTTTGCTTCACTCTTACCTCTATGCAACTCATCACTGATCGATTTTGTGCTCAGCTTAGGCGTGATTTCCATATTATCGCGCAGATACTCTTCGAGCAGGCCCGCGCTTATTTTTATTTCCGGATTGGAAGTGAGCATCTTATCATCCTGCATGCTGAAGCTCCACATCTCCGCATCTTTAGAAAGCCCGTTACGATTAACTCTTCCCGCTGTCTGTATCAGTGACAAAACGGAAGCCAGCTCTCTGAATCCATTACGGAACGAAAAATCCATGCCGGCTTCCGCACAGGATGTCGCCACCAAAACCCAGTTTGTATCCGTCGAATCCGCCAAACGTTTTTTTACCGCTTTAATTGTTTGCTCGCGATCCTCCGGCGTAAGCGCAGTTGAGAGATGCTCCACGCATACCTTACCATATTTTTTACGGATGTCATCGGCAATTACCGCCGCATTTTGTACGGTATTCATGACTACAATTCGTGGTCCTGGTTTTTCCATGACCCAGTCTGTCAATTCCGCCCGGCTCAGTGAAAGTGAATTCCAACGAAACCGGATTCTATTTTTCTCATAGCCAAGCAATGCGCTGCGCAAATTTTTGTTCACCATTTCCGGGATCTGCTTCACCTCAGTTCCAACCAACTCCGGAATCCGCCAAAAACGAACCAGCGATCCTGAGGCCAAAATCCAGTAACAGCCCCACTCCTCTTCCAATACTTTCATCCAGTTCCACGCAAGCGGGAGCAGTTTAAGCGGCAGCGCGGCATGTACTTCATCCACGAAAATGATACTTCCAGGCAACTCATGCAGGCGGCGCAGCGTACCCGGACGGTTTGAGGCCAGTGTTTCAAAAAACGTAACCGCCGTGGTGATAATGATCGGTGATCTCCACAAAGACGTCAGATGACGCGTATGCTCGCTCTCAAAATCCGCTTTGTAATGCAGCTCCGCTACGACCGCCTGCGGATCTTCCCCCGGTAATACCAGCGCTTCTCTATAAACTTCCACTGACTGCGTGATAATATTTGTGTATGGCAGTATTACAAAAATGCGCCGGGCGCCTCTTAAGATGGCCTGCTTTAACTGATGCGCCATCACAGCCGTGGTTTTTCCTGAGCCAACAGGGCCATCATTGGAAACAATTCCGGCCTTGAGCTCACAATCCCGACACTCCTCGTACATCTGCGCGCGCAATTCATTTCGTTCGCTCTGATGCTCGCCCCGTAGGCTTTGTACATATCGGTTCAGCGATTCCAAGCGAAGTTCCGGTTGCAGCCCCGGCACATTTTCCAACTCTGGATTGTGCCCGTAAACGGTTGCCGTATCCGAATGATCTGCATCCACAAGGCAAGACAGCATCATTCGGATAAACACGGCTGGATCTCCTTCGCAATACTCCGGAACATGTGCCGCGCTTTGCGGAATCAAGCGCCTGTGGAGCTGAAGCAACTCATTGAGCTCCTTATCAACATAGGCTCTCATCGTTTCGCGCGAATCCCGGTAGCATATTGCCTCTGCCCTGTTCTTTTCGGCCGAAGAATCAGGCAATCCATGATGGTGCGAGTATACAAGCATCAGCGAACACAGTGCGTCCTGCCCTTTTTGTTTGAGAAATGCCGCGCCGGCGTCTGCATGGTTCACAGGTAAATGTCGAGCTTTTTCGCCTTTTTCATGCAATACCGCCTGATTCTTTTCATCCAGCTTTCCTAGGTCATGGTATGCCGCTGCCAGGCGCAGGATATTTTTTATCTGAGCAGCATCCTTCTTGCAGTATTGTTCAATCCCCCGCGCAAAGCGCAGCGCCAGTTCTGTCGTATTCTTCACGTGATCTAAATAGTTCTGCGACGGATATCCGTTTTTCGCGCTGTGAGCAAGATAAGGTTCCATTACAAACGTACCAAATCCTTAATGCTGGCAACCTTATTAAGCAGTTCTTCCGGCAGTTCAGTCTTGTCCTGATAATCATGCCAGCTCTCCGATGGCGCTGATACATCCCCTATGCGATTTGGCGTCAATGCATCCAACAGCATATAGTCCGGGCAGCTTCCTAACAGGTTTTTGTGCTCAATGTACCAGGCATGGCGCAGACGAACATCCGGCCGAATTGCGGAACGATTCATATCGTATGCCTGAGGGATCAAAAGCTTAAGCAACTCAATATCGTCTGCCGTACAACCGCTCTTTCCGGCAAAGTTGGGGTTGACAAAAAACGGCATGCAATATACGCCGTGTTCGACCACGCGGAAAGCCAGCGGCGCCATTCCGGCTTTTTTCCCTTCCTGCACTCCTGCCTTGTTTGTATTCGTTTGACGAATAATGTTGACCGGACAAATCGAGACGCCAACGCCAAACTGCACAACGCCGGTCTTAATATACCCCTTGTTTCCATCCTTCTCCAGAAATGTGTTTCCAAACACTCTGGCGTCCCAATATTTTCTGACAAACTCACTTTCCAAAAACTTGTGCTGATCAAAATCAGCCAGCTTGCCGCCTGAAGTCATTTCCTTCGTGATAGCTGTGCGGCTACGGCCCCGGTGCTCAAGAATCCGGTAATGATCTGCATTTGATTTGAATTTCTCCGGTAAGCTCTCAAAAAAGGGCGACGCGGAGTCATCCAATAGATCTCTAACCTTGCGTTTATAAGAAACAGGAGAAATCTCCCCACAGCCGTTGGGTCTCTGACGCGGATCAGCCTCCCGATCCGGATCTCCGTTCGGGTTTGAATTTACCGCTTCAATCACCAGTAATCCTGTTGCTCTTTTTATCTGATTATCCATTTTGATCTCCTCCGTCATAGTCGTTTATCTTGTCTTGAGAACCGTTACTGGTTCCATTTTCCTTATATACGTTGTGCTCGTCACCGTGCTGTCGATCTGTTTGTTCCTTTTTGGGGAATGCTGAGAGATATCCAATAAAATATTGGGCTTTTGCTTCCTCATTAAATCGAGTCTGGCTTCCCCAAGCAGCATAAAGCTGCGTCGCAATACTCTCATACAAGGCAAGATACCAGCCTGCACGCCAACTCTCCTCGTTCTTTTTCTGTATGCCTTTTGTGCGGTAACTTTTTGCCCATGCGATATAGGGATTCATCCGCTGACCCAGCACAGCCAGCATTTTGTAAGGCTGTTCCGCCCCTGCGAAATATAATCCACTCCCTGCCAGCGTGTTTGGCATATCGTTATCGCGCACCACCCTGCAATACATTTCATGCAGCGCATCTGATACCTTCAGCAATTGTCCGAATAAATATGGAAAATCGTTCATATACTTCTCCTTTGTTATCCCAAGCTGATACAAAAACAGACCCATCAACGCCATTGCCTTTCGAGTCTGACGCAGCAGCATAACCTGCGAGCCATCAATAACTCCTCTGGCAAGCCCCGTTTTTCCAAGATACGGCGCCAGGCTTGTCACATTATTCATCAGAATGAACAGATCCCGGCGTACCGCCGTTAACTCCTCTCCAAACAAAAGCTGCATCCCGTGATATCGGGGAACCGGTTTAAATTTATCCGTAGAAGGTTTCCCGTCCTGTCTCCAGATCAGGTTTAAGATATCTGAAACTTCCAGCGGAAACAACGTCGCAGGCTGACCGAACAAAAATGAGGGAAGATTCTGACAGCCTAACGACCATTGCTCACTGCAGCGTTCGATCTCCGCAGGAGAAGTGTTAAAGGTATAGACCACCTTTGTTCTGGCTTTGTCCAGTTTCCGTAAAACGAAATACTGGATACGCTCTGACATCGGGTCCGTACCCGGTTGTTTCGTTTTGTGTAGTTCGCTTATGAACGCCTTTGCAGCAAGTTCAAATCCTGCCTTGTTCCTGGTTTTATCATTCGCTCCACTATTAGCCTTGTCTTCCGCCGCGCTCTGACGCCTGCAAAAGCCAACCATGCTGTACATGTTTTCCCGTAAGGTCTCCGGATAGGCAAACAGCGCCTCATCTTTATCCGTGCTGATCCATGTAATTCCCTTGCGCTCCGCGCCACTCAACCACGCCAGCGCAGACTGCAGCTTTAAGCGCGTTTCTTTTGAAATCGGGTAGGTCGCATTTTCTGTTCTCCCATAACGGCTTTGGCACGGCTGCCCACGGAACATCGTCCTAAGAGTAACTTGAAAACCAGCTGCAAGTTTCACTGTCGGCATCGGTTCCTTAAGAGGCCCAGCAAGGTGCCCAAACGCATCGACTTCCTTCAGCGCCGTTCCCGTCTTTACAGCAGCGTCCGCTTCCATCAATTTCTTGTTCAGCACACTTGTAAAGCCAGCCGTTGCCACTGACAATCCCTCTTTAATCAACTTCGTGCTATCCAACACCGCTGATAAGGTTCCAAAATCTTTTTGCGCGCTTTTATCCGGTTTTCCAAAGTGAAAAAGAATCTGAAGTGCCAACGCAATTTCTTTTTTCTGCTTCAACATTTCAAATGCCGCATGCTCAAGCTCCCTATGCAAATGCTTCGCATCTACAAATGCTTTCGCCTGCTCAACGAGTTGCTTTAGCGGCGCAAACTCAGTCCCGGTTTTATGAAACAGTTCGGTCATCTCAAGTGGCACATCCTGCATGCAGATGCGATACTTGTTTCTTATTTTTTCCCCCCAGTTATTTTGTCTGCAAAGCTGATGGATTTTTTCAATATCGAAATCGGTGGTTTTTCCAGCAATCAAATCAGAAACAATCTTTTTTTCTGCTTCATCCGTCAGACGATAAAGCGGCGCCAGATTCAAAGCTGGAAACGTCCCCTGATTCGACCCATATTTTCTGATTTGCGCAGCCCGCTCCATCTCAACGCTTTCAACTTTATAGATCTGCCCGTTATCAAACACAACGTGTACGCAAGGCGCCATCTCTGTGACCTTAGGGATCAATTTATACTTCGGATGGGTATGCTCTGTTGTGATGTTCGCCTGATCAAGTGCCGCTGTCAGCCGGTATAGCTCGTTGATCATGTATCACTCCTCCTCTTTGGGAAAGTTTAATCTGCCCTGATGTATCCGTAGGCTCTGGCTGTAAACAGCACGATAATCCGAATGATATCCATCCGGGAAAACATCTCTGAGCATGGAAGGAATCGTGATATCCGAAAGGTCCTTAAGCACCCCTGTCTCCGGACGAAACGGGCCAAAATAGGATGACGTAAACTCTTTCCATCCCAGTACCGGTATGGAAAATGACTGCCCGCGCTTGATACGCCGATAAAAGATATCCTGATAAGCATGACCTGGCGACGTAGTTTTACTGTCCCATTCCAATGCCTTTTCCGGCAGGTTCTGCTTGCAGCAGTTTGAAATCACATCTGCATAGAGCCGATAGCAAACATCCACCAGCACCGTCGCAAAAAGCTGGTAATTATTGCCCTTCTGTATTGATTTGCCCGCGCGCAAAGGTCCACCATAGTTGGTCACATAGGTATGGTACTGAATTGGTGCGCAGATTTCCACTGCCGTAGGAACAATCCTTATGTCAGGTCCCCACAGGATCGATTCAAAAATCCCTCTGACCGCTGAAGCCGTAGGTGCCGGATAGCTTACTGGCGCGTCTCCAGTATCCGGCCTACTCCAAATCGCAGTCGCCCCCGCAATTTCCATTGCGATTGGGTATTTGCGCTTCACCTTTGATCCCTCCTTTTATTCGTTAATTTAGTAGTTTAATAATATCTCATATAAACTATAATGGCAAGAAATATTTCCCAGTCCATTTCGGGTTTTACATTCTCGATTTTTTATGGTAAATTCCTATATGCCTTTTGATATTACATCAATTGTGGATTGAAATGTTAAATTGGTTGTTTTTCCAAAAAGAGCTGTCGTTATATGAGTAAAAACTGCATATAACGACAGCCCTTTTCTATAATCATACTCTCAAGTCATAAGCCCGGCGATCCGTATCATTTTCCCTTAAGCCTTACTTAATAAACTTTGAAATTGATTATGTGGAGTACCCACATGACGTAACACAAAATGCAAAAAAAGTTGATGATATTACTGAATGGGTTTATAACAACTATGGTCACCATTGTTATGATGCAATTATAGGCCATAGTCTCGGAGGAATAATTGCATTGCAGTTGATTGCAGAATATAAAATGAAAGTCAATAAAATAATTTGTTTGGATACTAATTTTAAACCTGCTAATGAATTTTTTAGAAATTTAATGACAGAAAAAAACATGGAAAAGTACGTAAAAAGTATTCTCCAAATGTTAAGTGAAGAAAGGGAATTTTATACTGGTGAATTATTGATATCAATTAAAGATGATTTTGATTATACCAATTTAGTAAATGAAATCTCACAGGATATTTATGCAATTTATGGTGACCGGGGTATGCCTGAGTATCCAGCTAAAATTCAGGATTTAAGCACAGATTTTAAATAATCTGAATTTAGTGTTTATCCATAACTCTTGTCATATGATTATGGTTGAAAATCCTGAGCAATTATCAGAAATTATTAAAGGAATACTACTAAATTCCCGTTTGTCGAGCTGATATAAATTCGCCTAATTGGGGATAATGCGCTTTCCCTTTAGCTGTTTTTAAATATGGGCAAGCAGTATTTAGCGGTATACATGAAACGATTTTCTGTTTATTGCTCCGGCGAAAACTAGAAAAATCCGCTTGTTGGGGGCCGCCCCCCAATCCCCCGACAAAAACCGCTCCGCTGCCTTGCCAAATGCTCCACAGGTGGAGCGGCGACTGCCCGCAGGCCTAGTGTCGACTATGTAAAAACGCGGAAAACATCGTTCTTTACCCCAAGCAAGAAAAATCACCGTGATGTTTGCTAAATCAGACTGCGGGTAGTATGATAAAATGTGTTGGTAAAAAAGGAGGCGTGACGGCCGCGTATGAAAACGTTGGGAACCCTTTTTCTTTCCTTTGCCCGGGTAGGGGCGCTGACATTCGGCGGGGGCTACGCCATGCTGCCCATGCTGGAGCGCGAGTGCGTCGATAAGCATAACTGGGCGACCCGGGAAGAGCTGCTGGATTACTTTGCCATCGGCCAGTGTACGCCGGGCGTAATCGCGGTAAATACCGCGACGTTTATCGGTTATAAGGAAAGCGGGGCGCTGGGCGCGGCGGCCGCCACGCTGGGCGTTATCTCGCCGTCGGTCGCGATTATACTCGTTATTGCCGCGCTGTTGAGTAATTTTGCCCATATACCCGCCGTCCAGCACGCGTTTTCCGGCGTGCGCGTGGCGGTAGCCGTGCTGATACTCAATACCGTTATCCAGCTTATCCGCAGGAACATAAAAAGCGTTGTCGGCTTGGTTCTTTGCGCGGCGGCATTTGTTTTTATTGCGGTGATGGGCCAGTCGCCCGTGTTCGTGGTGCTGGGCGCGGCGCTTGTCGGCCTGGGCTTTGGCAAATGGGGCAAGCGCCCTATATAACATTATGGTTGGCAGCGTGTTGAAAAAGTGGCCGCGCCACATTTTTGAGCTAACACGGGGCGCTTTCACCCTTGGCTATCTGAGCACCCCGTACAGAGGACCCTTGCTGCGCAAGGCATTCCGAACCTTTCGCGCTCGCCGTCAGATTGGTAAACCTTTAGGGTTTTTCGACAGCCTGATTTTATTGGATTGCGGAGAATTGGTTGAAGTATGGTCTATTTGATTCTATTCTACGAGTTTTTCAAGGCGGGTCTGTTCGCGGTAGGGGGCGGGCTGGCGACACTGCCGTTCCTTCTTGATATGGCAAATAACCCGAGCTATGCCTGGATAACTTCTGAAACGCTGGCAGATATGGTGGCGGTATCGGAATCCACACCCGGGCCGCTCGGCGTTAATATGGCTACCTACGCCGGCTTCCAGGCGGGAGGCGTACTTGGCGGTATCGTCGCCACGTTCGCGCTGGTGCTGCCATCGTATATCATCATCATTATCGTTGCGCGTTTTCTGAATAAATATAAAGAAAACGCCCTCGTTAAAAACACCTTCATGGGCTTGCGGCCGGCTGTCGCCGGACTGATAGCGGCGGCATGCTGGTCCGTGCTCCAGCTCGCGCTGTTCCGGTTTGAGAACATCGGCGCGGGCGGCCTGTGGGACGTCGTCAACCTCAAGCCTTTAATACTGTTTGCCGCGCTTTTGGCGCTTACAAACATTAAGCCGGTAAAAAAGCTTCACCCCATCGCGTTTATCGGCTTTGCCGCGGCCGCTGGAATCGTCTTTAGGTTTTAGCTTTGATTACACTCCCTGGCGGCGGGGATGGAAAGGGAATTTTATGATGTTCTGTCCGCTTTACAGCGGTTCTTCAGGCAATTCCACGCTTCTTGAAGGAGGCGGCGCGCGCGTGCTTATCGACGCTGGGCTTCCCGGCAAAATGATTGAGCGGGCATTGAGCGAAGCCGGCGTTGAGCCGCATACCATCGATGCTATTGTGATAACCCATGAGCATTCGGATCATATCCGCGGCGTGGGCGTGCTGTCGCGCCGTTACGGGCTGCCCATTTACGCCAACGAGGGGACATGGCGCGCCATGAACGGGCAGCTGGGCGCAATCAAGCCCGCGAACATCCGTATCTTCGAAACCGGGAGGGATTTTTATATCAAAGCGCTCAACATTCTCGCCTTCGCAACGCCGCACGACGCGGCCGAGCCCGTGGGATACAGCTTTTCAGCCGCCGGGCGGAAAGTGAGCGTAATGACGGATATCGGCCATATCAACAACAATTTGCTCTGTGCCGTGGAGGGGGCCGATCTCCTGTTGATAGAGGCGAACCACGACGTGCCGATGCTTCAGGCCGGAAGCTACCCGTATACGCTCAAAAGGCGGATACTCTCCGATAAAGGTCATCTCTCCAACGAAAACGCGGGCAAAGCGCTGGCTAAGCTCTATCTTAGAGGCGTCAGAAACGCCATCCTCGGGCATCTGAGCCGGGAAAACAACTGCGAGCAGCTATGCATGGAAACCGTACGCGCCGCGCTCCGGCTGGAGGATATCCCGGATGAGGAGTTCCGGCTGGCCATGGCGTACAGGGACAGGCCGGCGGGCATGTTCAGGGTGGGCTGATGGTAACGAGAATCATTAGCGTTGGAAAATTAAAAGAACCTTTTTATCAGGCCGCAGCGGATGAGTTCGCAAAACGGCTTTCCAGGTATTCAACGCTTGAAGTTATCGAGGTTCGGGATGAAAAAGCGCCGGAGAATTTATCCCGTTTACAACGCGAGGCAATTAAGGAGGCGGAGGGCGCGCGTATTCTTAACAAAACGAGCGCTGCGGATTTTGTTGTGGCCGCCGCCATAGAGGGGGAACGGCTCACATCCGAGCAGCTCTCCGCCCGCATTCAGTGCTGGATGACCGGCGGGCGCAGCCGAATATGCTTTGTTATCGGCGGCTCGCTTGGCTTATCTAAAAGCGTCATGCAGCGCGCGGACTGCGCCGTAAGCTTTTCATCCATGACGTTTCCGCACCAGCTGTTCCGACTAATGCTCATGGAGCAGATATATCGTGCCTTCAAGATCATGAACAATGAACCGTACCATAAATAGCAGAGATGTGTAATTTAGAAGATAAAAAAGAAATTGCAGCCATAACGCGCTTAAATCGCTGGGCATAGCTTACCGCCGTTACGAACACGCGCCCGTACAAACCATGAAGGACTGCGCGCTTATCGGCGCGGCGCAAGGCGCGGGCCATTTTTAAACCTGTTTCTCACGAACAGGCAGGGAAACGCATTTTATCTTCTCATGCCCGGCGTAAAAAAGAGGTTCCGTCCGGCTAAGGTCAGCCGCCTGCTCGGCGTTTCCCGCCTGAGTTTCGCTTCCCCGGAAAAATTGATGGAAAAGCTCGGCTCTCTGCCGGGCGCGTATCGCCGCTAGGCTTAATCAACGATAACAGCCCCGCCGTTTCCGTCGCCGTGGACGAGGATATCTTAAAGGCTCAATATGTGTTGGTGCACCCATGCGTGTCAACAGTCTCCTTGTTAATCAGCTCCACGGATTTATTCCGTTTTTTCTCGTGGCGCGGAAACCCTGTCCGGCTCATTTGAATCTATGATACCCTATTAACGCCAATCAAATGAATCTCCGTGACGTGTAATGCGAACTATTTGTTGGCGGGCTTTTATCCAGTCCTGCTGATCTATGCATAGCGCACTTTGAACATGCCGTGTATATATTCAGCATCCTCATGAAAAGAACGCCTTAACTCATAGCCGTTAAATCGCTCATTTACCGGGCCGCACGCTATGGCGCGGGCGCTTCCCTGATTTCCCCGAGCCCGCCCGTGCTTCGCAACAGGCGCCTGAACGATATCAGGAAGGTAGTTGAGGTAACCGTTACGGCCAGGAAATCCGCGATAGGCTCGGCAAGGAACACGGCGGAGGCCTGATCCTCAATAAACAGCGGCAGTATGAATATCAGCGGTATGAGTAAAATGACCTTTCTCAGCAGCGCCAGAAAAACGGAGGCTTTCGCGTTCCCGAGCGCGATAAACGTCTGCTGGCACGCTATCTGCGCGCCAAACAGGAGCGAGGACGCCATATAGATACGGATAGCCTGCGTGCTGTATACAATCAGAGACTGCTCGTTCGTGAACATACGTATGAACGCGCCCGGCAAAAACATAGCCACAGCCCACAGAACGGTCGAGTAAGCGAGGCATGAGACGAGTAGTATCTTAAACGCCTGCTTGACCCTGCTAAGATCCCCGGCCCCGTAATTAAAGCTGATTATGGGCTGGGCGCCCTGTGTAAGGCCTTGAAGCGGCAGCATCGAAAACTGCATAACTGTCGCCAATATGGTCATGGCGCCAACTGCCAGATCCCCACCGTACTTAAGCAGAGATGTGTTAAAGCATACGGAGATTACGCCCTCGGTAAACTGCATGATAAACGGGGATACGCCCAGCGCGAGGCAGGGCAGTATGATAGAACCCTTGAGCCGCAGGTTCGCTTTTTTGATCCTGAGCGTGCTGCGCTTTGAGGTCAAAAAGCGTATGACCCAGAAGGATGATACAGCCTGGGATATAATCGTTGCGAGCGCGGCCCCGCGAACACCCATATTAAAAACAAAAATGAAGATAGGATCGAGAATAATATTGCATACCGCGCCGATAAGCACGGTGTACATGCTCGCCTTGGCAAAGCCCTGCGCGCTGATAAAAGCGTTGAGCCCCAGCGCGGTTTGAACGAATATGGTGCCAAGCACATAGATTTGCATGTAATCCCAGGCATAATCGATGGTGTTTTCGCTCGCGCCGAACAAGAGAAGGATCGGCCGCCCAAAATACGAAAGCAAAGCCGTAAGCGCAACCGCCGCCACGAACAAAAGCGCGGTGCAGTTGCCCAATATCCGCTCGGCCTTCTCGTCGTCTCCCCGGCCCATCATGATAGAAGCGCGCGGAGCGCCGCCCATGCTGACCAGCGCCGCGAAAGCGGATATGCCCATAATAAGCGGCATCGTTACCCCAAGGCCCGTAAGCGCGTCCGCCCCGATTACCGGAATATGCCCGATATACATACGATCTACAATATTGTAAAGCACATTGATAACCTGCGCGAGTATCGCCGGAAGCGCCAGCCGGAACAACAGCCTGCCTACGCTTCCGCTTCCGAGATCCGCCTTTTGATTCCCTTTCATATCCGATAGCCTCCCGATGCTGACGGATGAACCGTCTCAAACATTATATGGCATTCGCCTCAAAGGCGCGCATACGCAGATTATGAGCAACCGCTTATCCGACCTTATCCTCTTTCGCCGACGTCTGTTTTTCAAACCATTATGGCACTTTAACCTATCGCCCGGCGTTTGTCAAGCCGCGCGAAAAGCGCGCTGCAAGAGGGCGGCATATAAGCTGCGCTGCTTCCTTTTGCGGCGCGTTTTCCGCAAACCGTGTCTCCTTTAAAAGCATTACTTGCCGAAACGCTGCGCGGGTTAATCAAGCGTACGCGCAAGCCTCTGATTCAGGGATTCAAAGAATCGTGATATGTGCATCCCATCCGCGAGCGCGTGGTTAACAAGCGCCGTGACGGGCATGATAAGCTTACCGGCCTGTTCAAAGTATTTACCCCATGTTATGCGCGGGTTGCTGTCCGCCGGCGTCGGCGTGGGCTGTGTGATCGACGTATAGGAAAGCCATGGGAGGGAGGAGATAAAAAATCTGCCGACGCTCTCGTCGCCTTCCTCAATATCGCCCTGTTCCCTGGTTAAATCCTGCATTTTTGCGGCATACGGCAAAAATGCCCGAAGCGGCATATCGCAGTTCAGCGCGCAATACGCGTACGCGCCGTTATCCCTAAGTACCGTATGCGAGGCTCCGCAAAAATCAAACTCCACCACCGCGTCATTGACAATGCGCTGCCTGAACTGCCTGACGCTGTTCGCGGCCCATACCGCTTCATATAAAAAAGTTAAGAAGAAAGGATGCGCGTCGTTTCTCACGCGTTGGTAAAAGCCTGTAATATCTACATTCATCGTAACCCCGACATAGGGGTTTAACATACTCTTAAAGTACTCAAAATGAGCCTTTCTTTCATATTGATTCATATCGATTGCGTGATAATTCATATCTCCGCCCCCCGCTTTGATTTTAGACGGTTTTAAGTGTACTATAACGCATTCGCCTTTTCAACAGCCGTGACGGGAATGCCGTATGGCTCCATGAAAAATGCGAACGTAGAAATAAGAAATAATATTTTGTATGGCTACGGCCTTATAATCCATTGGTAAACTGCGGTTATTTTTACGGAAATCTCAGTTTTTTCTTGATGCGGTGCGCTCTTTAGTGCTATAATATGTTGCTAACGTGCTTCTTGCTCTGATTTACAGAGCCATTAGACCATAAGGAGGTGAAAAGCGTGAATCAGTACGAAACCCTGTATATCATCACGCCCGAGCTGGAGGATGAAGCCGTACAAGCCGTAATCGGCAAGTTTAACGGGATCATCACCGACAACAAGGGCGAGGTTGAAAAGGTAGACGAATGGGGCAAGCGCCGTCTTGCTTATGAAATCGATTATAAAACCGAGGGTTACTACGTTCTCGTAACATTCCAGGGCGACGCCGAGCTCCCTAAAGAGCTGGAACGTAACTTTAGAAATGACGAGAGCATTATTCGATACATGGTCGTCCGAACCGAACAGTAGGGCGAACGGTATTCCACAGGGGGAGGTAATATTATGAATAAAGCTATTCTTATCGGTAACCTCACAAGGGATCCGGAATTACGCACAACGCCCTCGGGCGTATCGGTCTGCACATTTTCCATCGCCGTTTCCAGAAGGTTTCAAAACCAGGCGGGCGAGCGGCTTACCGATTATTTTAACATTGTAGCCTGGCGGCAGCTTGGCGAAACCTGCGGGCGTTACCTCGCTAAGGGGCGAAAGGTAAGCGTTATCGGCGAGATACAAAACCGCAGCTATGATGGCAAGGATGGCCAAAAGCGATATATTACCGAAATTATAGCGGATGAGGTTGAGTTCCTTACCCCGCGCGGAGAGGGAGCGGCAGCGCCGCCGCCTTCCGCGCCGCCGGCAGCGTCCCCGGGCTTGCCCTTGGATGCGGAAGGCTTTACGGATATTGACGAGGATGAACTGCCCTTTTAAGGGGCGTCACGCCTCCTTTAAAGCATTTTAGAGAGGAGTTGTGGAAATGGAAGAGCGCAAAGCAAGGCCAAGGCCGCGCAAGGGCAGACGTAAGGTTTGCGGTTTCTGTGTGGATAAGGTCGAGCATATTGATTATAAGGATGTTGTCCGCCTGCGTAAGTACGTTACGGAGCGCGGCAAAATCATGCCCCGCCGTATGAGCGGTGTGTGCGCGAAGCATCAGCGCGGCCTCGCGGTGGCCATCAAACGCGCCCGGATAGTAGCCCTGCTGCCTTACGTAGCGGACTAACAATTTAATCATAGAGGACGTTGGCAGGCGCTTCGCAGTGATTAGGGGCGCCTTTTTTGCATAAAGGCAAAGCAAGCGTCCCGAATTCCGGAGGGAAGCGGGCCTGCTCTATGTTCGGCCTTAAGGCATTAATTCCGCGCTGGTTTTTTTGACAAAATACCCGTTCAAGCTTTACAATAAACATGTAATAAGCATGTTTCTCGGAGGAAAACAAAATGAGGCGGAACAGTACATTATTAGGCTTTATGCTCTGCGCCGTATGCAGCGCGTGCGTATGGATGGGCTTTAATTTTATCCCGGCCTTATTTTTGTTCATGCCCGCGCTTATCGCCTTTATCGGGCTGCGCTTTAGTACGCTGTATTTTATTGCCGCCGCCGCGTTTACCGCCGTTAGCGCGTATTTTAACGCGCCGGGCGTTTGGGAGGGCGCGGGCGTTATCGTTATGGCGCTGATACCCGGTTATTTGATTATGACGCTGCTCCGTCGCCGACGGCCTTACCGGACGGCGGTTTGCGCGGCCGCAGCCGGGTCGGCGGCGGGGATGTATTGCGCGCTTTGCGTACCATCGCTAATCGCGTACGCCAACCCGTTCGCGGCGCTTGAGAACAGCGTTGAGGAGATTATGCAAGGCGCCGCGGCCTTGCTTCAATATACCGATCCCTCCGCTGTGATGGACGAGGCGTTTATGAGCGATTTAGCCTCTCTCATACCGGATATGTTTATGCCGGGCCTAATCGTATCCGCCCTGGTGTCGGGGCTGGCGTGCGTGGTTATATGCCGCGCGCTCATGCTTAAAACCCGGTACGCCGGCGGCCTTAAGCCCATGGCGCGCTTTAGGATGTGGCGGCTTACAAAATCATTTTGCATCGGCTGCCTCGTGCTCTTTGCGGGCGCGCTGATTGTGCTTTACTCCGAAATCAACGGCGCGTACGGCATTTGGAATACGGTCCTGACCATTATTATTCTGCCGTTTGCCCTTCAGGGGATCTCTTACCAGATATTCATACAACAGGTTCGCAAGCCCCCGCTGTGGGCTAAGCTCATGTTTTGGGCGCCTATCGCGCTTTTGTTCCCTGTCAGCCTTGTGCTGCTGGCGGCGCTTGGGCTGATTGAGCAGGCCCGCCATCTGCGGGCCAGAATATTGGCCGTTATGGAAAAGGAATCCCGCACGGGCGGAAAGGATGGTCGCGATTAATGATGAAAGCACCGTTAAAAGCGCTGATACCCGTATTGGCCGCGTTTCTCGCCATAGCCGTTTACATGGCGGCGCAGCGTAATTTCTTATACGCCGCAGTAATACTCGGCGTGGGAATCGTCCTTAGTGCGGTCAGCGCCGCCGTGCTTATAAGGTATCATAAGCGCCTGTGCGCTCAGATGGACGATGTATTTAACAACAACGCCATGTCCGCGTTCAATCTTATCAACTCTGTCGGGGTGCCGTGCCTGCTCATCGATCAGGACGGGCGGATCATTTGGCGCAACGAATCCTTTGCCTCCATGTCGGACGCGAAGGACGTTTTGCAGCTGATGCCGGGTTATGACAGCCGGTATCCGCCGAAGAACAGCGTAGCCGAGGTTTCCGGCAGGCATTTTCAGGTGGTAAGCGCGCCGGTTGCGCGCGCGTCCGGCAAATCAAGGCGCATCACGTTTCAATATTGGCTTGACAGGACCGAGGCGCAGCATTATTCGCGCCTGTATGAGGAACAAATGCCCACGGTCGCTCTCATCTATGCGGATAACTATGACGAGCTTGCGTCCGACAAGCAGTTTCACCGAAACGCCGTGCTGTCGGAGGTGGAGAAGTGCGTGAGCGAGTTTGTAGCCACGGTTGAGGGCGCGTACCGCCGCTACGACAATACGCGGTTCTTCATCGTTTTTGAAGCAAAATACCTGGCCGAGCTTGAAAAGCAGCGGTTTAAGCTGCTGGACAGGGTGCGTACAATCGAAACAGGCACGCCTCAATCCGTCACGCTGTCCATCGCGGTGGGAGCGGCCAGCCGAATCGCTCAGTCCGACGAATCGGCAAGGCAGGCTATGGAGTTGGCGCTTGGGCGCGGAGGCGATCAGGCCGTGGTTAAGCGGGGAACGGGATACGCCTTCTACGGCGGAAGGCGGCAGGTAACCACCCGGCATTCGCGCGTTAAAACTAGGTTGTTCGCCAAAGCGCTCAGGCAGTTGATGGAAACCTCCAACGACGTTTTCATCATGGGGCATCGGCATCCGGATATGGACTGCATGGGAGCGGCGCTCGGCCTTATCCGCTGCGCGAGAATCGCGGGTAAGCACGCGCGCCTTATCCTGGAGGAGGGCAATCCGACAATAGACAGCGTGCTGAGCGCGATGCAGCAGAACGTGCAATACCACGAATGCGTGTGTACCCCGGATCAGGCAGGCCAGCTAATGCATGCCGGTTCTGTTCTGATTATCGTTGATACGCAGCGCGCTAGCTCAATCGTCGCGCCGAGCCTGTATGACAACGCGTCTAAAACCGTGATTATCGATCATCATCGGAGGCCGGTGGATTCTTTGCAGAACCCAACGCTCAGCTATCTTGAAGCAGGCGCGTCGTCGGCCAGCGAGATGGTATCCGAGGTTCTTCAATATTTTGACGATAATCCCAAACCCACCTCTTTTGAGTGCGACGCGTTGCTGGCCGGCATTATGCTCGATACAAAGCAGTTCGCATATAACACGGGTACCCGCACGTTTGAAGCCGCGAGCTATCTTAGGCGAAACGGAGCGGATACGGGTATTATAAAAAAAATGTTTCAGGACGACCGGGAAATGTTCCTCAATAGAGCGCGCGTGGTGGAAAGCGCGCAGATCCTCAGCGGCGGAATTGCACTGGCCGTCTGCCCCGACGGTATGCCGAACGCCGCGCTATTAGCGGCTCAGGCCGCGGACGCGCTCATCACCATCAAGGGCATCACCGCGTCGTTCGTGATGGCTCAAATACAGGGGCAGGGGAGCGACATATCCATCAGCGGCCGCAGCCTGGGGCAAATCAACGTTCAACTGATACTTGAGCGTATCGGCGGCGGCGGCCACCTGACAATGGCCGGCGCGCAATTAAAGGATATCTCCATGAGCGAGGCTGTTTCTCAGCTCAGACAAAGTATTCAAGCATATTTAAAGGAGGCAGATAAGAAATGAAGGTAATGCTTAAGCAGGATGTAAAAGGGGCCGGCAAGGCGGGTGAGATCGTAAACGTAAGCGACGGTTACGCGCGCAACTTTCTGATACCCAAAGATCTGGCCGTTCCGGCGGACGCGCAGATTATCAACGCGGCTAACATAAAAAAGGGCGCTGAAGCCCACAAGAAAGCCATGCAGCGCCAGAACGCCCGCGCGCTCGCGGACAGCATGAGCGGGCTTACCGTTAAGGTTTTTGCCAAGTCGGGAGAAAACGGGAAGCTGTTCGGCTCCATCACCGCAAAGGAAATTTCCGACGCGCTTCTGGCGCAATACGATATTCAGGTTGACAAAAAGAAAATCCAGCTGAGCGAGCCGATAAAATCCATCGGCGTAACCGAGGTATCGGCACATATGTACGAGCGCACCGACGCGAAATTCAAGGTAGAGGTTTTACCGCTGGAAGAGTAATTTGTTTTGGCCGCGCCTTGCTATGCCGGCCGGAAGAAGCTGATTGAAGGGATGGTATGAAGCATGGAACAACCGCCGGCGGCACGCACGCTCCCGCATAGCGTGGAAGCGGAAAAATCAGTGCTTGGCAGCATGCTTATGGACAGGAACGCGCTGGAATTAGCTTTGGAGGCGCTTAATAAGCATGATTTTTACCTGCCTGCGCACCAGGATATATTTGAGGCGGCCGTCGGGCTTTACAACGGGAATAGCAGCGTGGACAGCGTTACGCTTATCAGCGCCCTCCAGCGCTCCGGCCGCCTGGAGAACGTCGGCGGGGCGGCCTATATCACGGGGCTTGCCGCGTTCATGCCGTCCGCCGCCAACTGCTCTCATTATATCGCCATTGTTGAGGAAAACAGCATCTTCCGCCAGCTTATACGCGCGGGCGGCGAAATAGCCAATGATGGTCTAAACAGGGAAAAAACCCTTGAGCAGCAGCTGAACGACGCGGAGCGCCGCATATTCGATATTTCCATGAAAAAAGGCGGGGATACGCTCCTTCCGATTCAGGACGTCGTATTTGCAAGCTATAACCGTATCGGCGAAATCGCCAACCTTAAAGGCGCGCTTACAGGCGTTCCTACGGGCTTCGCGGATCTGGACAAACTGACCTCCGGCATGCAGAAAAGCGACCTGATTATCATAGCGGCGCGCCCGTCGATGGGAAAAACGTCGCTCGCCATGAATATCGCCGCCAACGCATCAATAAGGTATGGAAAAACCACCGTTATCTTCAGCCTTGAAATGTCCCGTGAACAGCTTGTGATGCGCATGCTCTGCTCAGAGGCTCAGGTTGGCATGCAAAAGGTCAAAACAGGTCAGGTGACGGAGAACGACTATCTTCGTTTCGTAGAGGCGCTCGATCCGCTTGCGAAGGCTAAAATATTTATTGACGATACGGCCGGCGCTTCCGTTCCGGAGATAAGATCCAAATGCCGAAGATTGAAGGCTCAGCACGGGCTGGATATGATCGTGATTGATTACCTTCAGCTTATGCAGGCAACTAAAAAATCGGACAGCCGCGTTCAGGAGGTATCCGAGATAACCAGGGCCATGAAGATTCTCGCGCGTGAACTCAATGTGCCCATACTTCTTCTGTCGCAGCTTTCACGCGGCCCTGAGCAGCGAAAGGAGCACAGGCCCATCATGGCGGATCTGCGCGAAAGCGGCGCGATTGAGCAGGACGCGGATATTATTATGATGATATACCGCCCTGCCGTGTATGGGGAGAGCGACGACAACGTCACGGAAATAATACTTGCCAAGCACCGAAACGGCCCTACGGCAACGGTTGAACTTGCATGGTTGGATGAATATACGAAGTTCTGCGATCTGGCAAAGGATTACTGATAAACCGCTTCGCCTTTTTTGCGCTTCGCGCGTCAACGGTATAATGAACCGGTTAAAGAGGGTATGCTGGGATTTAGCATATAAAGGCGCTTGCCTACTATCCATCTACTTACCCCACAGCCTATCTTGCTTCTCATGAGATAAAAGCCGCAGCTTCCCGTGAACGGGGTTGCTTGCTGGATATTGAACCAGGGATTATTACCCGCATATGAGATGCTTTATGCAAGCTAAAATCGGTAAAAGACTAGTTCACGGGAGTGGCACTTTAAATATGGCGACTGGGCAGTCTGGCTGTAAATCCCGAGGTACTAAAAACTCCATTTGTAAGGTTAAAAACGAGTGCCTGTGGCCTAGATTATTATATCGACGCTTTTGTTTTAAATCATGTATTATGGATATGGTATTTAAGCGGTAGTTTATGTGAACTATACGGAGAGGTATACCATGCGTTGTTAAGCTGTTCGCGATTGAAATCACTGCTCTTATCGGCTTTCGCTCAGTTTATGCATGAACATATGCTTTTTTGATACAGGCGCTTTCCGACCGAAAAACATAATCCGCCTATGCCTATTGCAGGATAAAGCAGCGGCATGGCCTAAATAAAGGCCATGCCGCTGCCGTCCTAATCCGCCGTGGATGGGGTACGCCCATTAAACGATACGGGCTGTTGTCTACATTACAGTCTTATCTTCTTTTTCTCCGAATTACAGCCGCTGTTGAACCGATGGCGGCAAAAGCGGCGCCTATCAGGGCAAAGCTAACGCCGCCGGCTTTAGGAGGATCACTGGGATCTTCTCCGCCGGGCGTGGGCGTGGGCTGTTCAGGCGCGGGCGTGGGCTGCTCCGGCGTGGGCGTGGGCTGCCCCGGCGTGGGCGTGGGCTGCTCCGGCGTGGGCGTGGGCTGCCCCGGCGTGGGTGTGGGCTGCTCCGGCGTGGGTGTGGGCTGCTCCGGCTCAACATACTCCCAGGTTACATTTTCGTACTCCGCGCAGAAAGCGTCAACATCCTCAGGCGTACCGTAAACATTGATTAGCATATTCGGATAATGTTCATCCACATTGTATTCCTGATCGATGTATATCTGGATATCGCTATAGCAGTTGCCGGTCGTATTTAAGGAATCGATCTCGCTCGAATAGATATAGTAGCCGTTCTCATAGGGCAAATCGCTGAAATACTTTGGAGTCCACCAGTCAAACGGGTTCTGGATATAACACCTGTCCAGATCAACGCCTTCGGGTATGGCTATGCCTATGGTGACGATATTGTCCTGATTATTGGCAATATAATATTTGTCCGCCGCTTCAAAATAGATCTCTCCGTTGATGGCGATTTCAACCGCGGGGTCGAACACCTTAACGTCAAAGGTGGTTACCGGAGGCTCCGGCGTAGGCACGGGTTCATCTCCGTCGCTCACATAAACGTTATCAATATAAATTGCGTCTTCATTATCATCTGCCGCCTCGTCCTTTTCATAGGTCCAGGTAAAGGTGTAAGAGCCGGTTTCCGGGGCGGTGAACTCGTATGTCGTCCAATCGATTATGCCGGAATGCTCCAGTACCTGAACGCCATTTACCAGGAAGCGCATGAAATCATACCCCTCCTCTGTGCTTACGCGGTAGTCGAAAGACAGGCTTTGACCGGCATTGAGCTGAACCGTCGTGGTAACCGTGCTTTCCAAATCCCCTATATACTTGTTGCCGCTCATGCCTACGTATCTGTCGCCGTCCTGAACGGCTTTAAACCCAAACCAGCCTTCAAAATCGGTCGCGAACTTTAGCGTACCGCCTTCAACGTTCATGGCCTCGTTCAGTTTCGCCTCCGCTTCAGGATCAATCCCCTCGGCCAAGCGTTCCTGCCAGCCAAGCGCCTTATTCTCGAACTCATCGTAGCTCAAGCCGCCGACAACCCATTCGAGTATGTTTCCTTCACTGTCGATAAAGAACGTGTTAGGAATGAACTGGCAGCTGTTAACCAAATCTACAAGCATCTGCGAGTCGTTAGCCACGATGGAGGGATAAGTAAGGCCGTACTGCTCGCTTATCTCAATGCCGCTCGCTATGGTGTTGTTGGAATCCACTCCAAACAGGCCCATAACGTTTATGCCCTGCGATTCATACGTGGCATACATCTGCTGCAGATGCGGGAGCTCCTGCAGGCAGGGGCCGCACCAGACCGCCCAATGGTTGAGTATCGTTACGTCATATTCGCCGAATATTTCGCCGGTGTACTGGTTGCCATTGAGATCATTAGCGGTAAAACCGTACAGGTTGTCGACGACAAGCTTGGGATCCGTCTCGTCGGCGGAAGCCGGTATGGCGACCATAAGAATCATCAAAATCGCCAAAGCCAATGCAAACCTTTTTTTCATTAGATCATCCTCCTTGAATACTTTTTCGTTCAATACATTCCCATCCATAACATAATTTAACGGTATTATAAATTTTGGTTCTCGTCAAGAGAATTTTCAATATAAATGCAAAATTTATTGTATAATCTGCGTGGATTATATAGTATTATTATGATGTATAATAATTTCTTGACGATTCCCGTCGAGCGCACGCGCTGCTATTTATATAGAAACAGAGCCGTATAGAAACCCTGTCTTTACGGCTCTGGCAGACATTTACCTAGCTTTTATCTTAGTTTAGATAATTATCCTCTTCTTTTCTTAATAACAATACCAGCGGCTCCGCACGCGGCGATAGCGGCGCCTGCCAAAGCGAAGCTTATACCGCCCGCCTTGGGAGGATCTTCGGGCTCCGGCGTAGGCGCGGGCTGTTCCGGCGTGGGCGTGGGCTGCTCCGGCGTAGGCGTGGGCTGCTCCGGCGTAGGCGTGGGCTGTTCCGGTGTAGGCGTGGGCTGTTCCGGTGTAGGCGTGGGCTGCTCCGGCGTAGGCGTGGGATCCCCGGGATCATCGATATACTC